>ERZ808044.137-NODE-137-length-103721-cov-11.987303_pt1 | contig 103721 bp, 102 predicted proteins | sample MGYA00380195_ERZ808044 | MGnify/ENA primary metagenome ERZ808044 (study PRJEB31490, sample SAMN06133423) | mouse gut metagenome | isolation source: Z7_2 | host: mice | place: China: Chengdu | collected 2015-05 ...
TTATTTGAAAAAAGCTAAAAATTCCCTGAAAACAAGCGATTTTTGAGAAAAATAGGATTGTAATACTTTACAATACCTTGGTGGACATGGAGGTATCCAAATGAAAAAAGAAGTATCTTTCAGTTTTTCGGACATAAGAATACATTATCAAAGAGTCAGACGCAGAATCTATGATAGGATGTGATGAGGTGGATAGATACATACAAGAAACGAATATGCTTGATTATTCAGATATCCATATTCAGAAGTTAATACAAAACAGAGGTTGGTTGGAATTATCTGATTTTGATTGCATAAAAGCAATCTACAACTATGTGCGCGACGAAATCTTGTTTGGATATAATATAGACGACAGTATTCCCGCATCCAAGGTACTGACTGACGGTTACGGTCAGTGCAATACAAAAGGCACTCTGTTTATGGCGTTGCTGAGAGCCTGCAATATTCCATGCAGGGTACATGGATTTACGATTGACAAGAAACTGCAAAAAGGGGCAATGACAGGATTGGTTTACAGATCAGCTCCAAAGAATATATTGCATAGTTGGGTAGAGGTATTCTTTGAAGGTATTTGGTATGAATTGGAAGCGTTTATTTTAGACAACGAATATTTCTCTAAATTACAGCAGTTACACAGCGATTGTGTCGGGGCATTCTGCGGTTATGGCGTTGCCGTAAAAGACTTTCAGCACCCTGTCATTGATTTTGACGGGAATAACACCTATATACAAAGTGAAGGTATCAATCAGGATTTTGGAATATATGACTGTCCGGATGATTTGCTGAAAGAGCACCGGCAGGAAATATCTGTTATAAGGGCATTTGCGTATAGAAATTTAGGACGTCATCTTATGAACAGAAATATAAAGAAAATACGAAAATCCATGGGTATGCCTTGCCGGAAGGTCTAAATGGCTGATGTTTGAGCCGACAGATACAACTTTAAGAACGAAAAATCGTAAGTTATAGCGGGGAATTTACCGTGGATATGGCAACTGATGGCGGAAAGTAAAACAGGAGCATGACAAAACTTTCACATTTCAGGATATGTTGGATGTTTACTATAAGAAGTCTGATTATGCCAAATACAATAATTCATCTTGTGAATGGAATCAGTTTCTGAAAGACTTTTGTGCAGATGAAAAAAATACAAAATTCAATCATAAATCGAAGGCTGCGTCTGTTCTTTGGAATGTCGTTAGAGATTCTGATCAACCTAAAGTATATTTTTGTGAATTGGTGGAAAAACACTGGGATTTAGTGCAAGAATATTGCCGGTAAAAATCAGAAGCTTGCGGAGATGCCGGTATGGAGAAGTTTGGATTTATGGAGGACAACTATTATGAATAAGGTAATCTTTTATATACATGGAAAAGGTGGAAATTCGGGGGAAGCGGCACATTATAAGCCACTTTTCAATGACTGTGACGTAATTGGTTTTGACTATACCGCGCAGTCACCATGGGAGGCGAAAGATGAGTTTCCAAGATTTTTTGACGCTGCTTGTCAAAATTATAAATCCGTGATTGTAATTGCTAACAGCATCGGAGCTTTCTTTACCATGAACGCTTTGTCGGATAAACGAATAGAGAAAGCGTACTTTATTTCTCCGGTTGTGGACATGCAGCGGTTGATTGCAGATATGATGCGGTGGGCCAATGTGACTGAAAAGGAGCTTCGCGATCAAAAAGAGATCAAAACAGCTTTTGGAGAGACTCTTTCCTGGGAGTATCTTTGCTATGTAAAAGAACATCCCATCGCATGGGAAATTCCAACTCACATTCTTTACGGAGAAAAAGATAATTTGACCTCATATGAAACCATATCTGAATTTGCAAATAAGAATAAGGCAACGCTCACGGTTATGAAGAACGGCGAGCACTGGTTTCATACGAAGGAACAGATGGATTTCCTGGATAACTGGATAAAACAGTTTGCGCAATAACTTCTAATTTTTAGAACGGAACAAATCGTAGTATATGGAGGTGTGTAATGGACTGCAAAGTAAATGATAAACAATTAAAGGCATCCGTTTCTCTATGAAATACTTCACATATCAATGTAGAACTTTGGAGTAGTTAAATTCACATTTGTCGAGTTGTTTCAAACTTTTCTAAACCCTTTTAGTTAAGAAACATCGTTTACAAAAATTCTATAGGAGTTTTGTAACCAGGTAATGGCTAATACCTCGTGGACGAATAAACACTCTGGAAGATGTGGAGGAAATCAAATGAAAAATGAAAAGGTACTTGCCCCTTTATCAATATCAATCTTCATACTTATTATATTGCAGATTGCTTTAGGGGTTGGAAATAATATATTTTCTGTAATGATCCCAGATTCAGAATTTGCCGGTCAAATGCTTACCATGTGTATTATGCTTGTACTTACAGTAGTATTGGTGTTTTATGTGATCTTTTTTAAAGCAAGAATATCCTTTTTCCCTGTCGGGGGTTCAAAAGAATATATTATTGCTACTTGCATTGTCGGGATACTTTATATAACGGCGCCAGCTAACTATGTAGAAGGTTTTCAGGCTATCATGGTCCTGATTTACAGCAGTATCGTTACACCAATTTATGAAGAACTTCTTTTTCGTGGAATAATTTGGAGCTTATTTGAAGAGTCAACAAGTAACCAGGTTACAGTATTCGCTTGGAATGTGGTGTTGTTTACGATATGGCATATAGGATATATGGTTCCTAATATTCTTTCAGGAAATTGGAACGCTGTTATTTGGAAACTGGCAGCAGGCTTAGGATATGGTGTTATTTTGAGTCTGCTGCGTTTGAAAACAAAAAACTGCTATGCTACCGTTTTGGCGCACGGTGTTTTAAACCTGTTTATGATTTAAGCCAATGCATGAAACGTTAAACCAGAATTTTATTGGAGGTGCGATAATGAAGATAGAGATAGGAAAAGATTTTCCGCAGTATTTTAAGCCATCATATCCGGAAGAATGACCTTGAAACAGATGAATTCGTAGCAGGAAACTTTACACTTTCCAATGCGAAAACGGTTCATGCACCAGTCATTCAGGAGACTTTTATCTAAGAGATACAGGATTTAAGCGGCGAGCTGTCCGTCAACATGGTTTGGAAATATTTATGGAAGAGCAGAAAGAGAAATATACCTGCCAAAAATGTGGCGGAATCATTTCAATCCATGACAGAGAATGCAGCAAGTGTCAAGAAAAAGGATAAATTGAGAGTGGTAGAATTACATGATGAATAATAAAGAGATTGTAAAATATTTCGAAACCTTTCTTGAACACCGTTTAATTAAACCTGTATAAAAGGGATAAAGGAGCCGTCTTAAGGATAAACAAAGAAATGATAGACTTTTGTGGTACATATATAAACAAATCGAAAACTAGGAGGTACATATCTATGAAAGATAGGATTGCATACTGCGGATTGGACTGTGAAAAGTGTGACGCATATCTTGCAACAATTAATGACGACCAGGCGTTGCGTGAGAAAACTGCAAAACGATGGGCCGAGTTAAATAATGCTCCCATTTTACCTGAACATATCAACTGTGAGGGATGTCGGGTTGATGGAATTAAAACTGTATTCTGCGATAGTCTTTGCGGAATTCGCCAGTGTGCATTGAAAAAAGGTGTGACGACATGCGGTGACTGTTCAGACATGGAAAAATGTCAGACTGTTGGCGAGATTATCTCAAATTCTCCCGAAGCTTTGGATAACCTGAAAGGGTAAACAAGATACTCTGACAACTTTCATTTTATTGAGGATAACACAAATGAATTTAACTTTTAGAAATGCAGAACGGAAAGATACTTTGTTGATCCTGCAATTTATCAAAGAACTTGCAGATTACGAAAAAATGCAGAACGAAGTAGTGGCTGACGAGACCACACTTGAAACATGGATTTTCGATAAACAAAAAGCAGAAGTAATTTTTGCTGTTGAAGATGGAAAAGAGGTTGGATTTGCGCTGTTTTTCCACAACTTTTCTACGTTCTTAGGACGAGCCGGTATTTATCTGGAGGATCTGTATGTCAAACCGGAATGCCGCGGGAAAGGTTACGGAAAAGCTCTTTTGAAAAAATTAGCATCCATCGCTGTGGAACGTGGCTGCGGACGGCTTGAATGGTGGTGCCTTGACTGGAACAAACCCAGCATTGATTTTTATCTGTCGCTTGGAGCAGAGGCCATGTCTGATTGGACAGTCTATCGCATTGCAGGCGATACATTAACACAGCTTGCTGAGTAATATCAGTGACATGGCAGACAGAGAGGCTATTTTGCTGTCGGAACTTTAAATGGAGCCGAAAAATGTGATTTGAAGGGAGAATGACTTAATGAAAGAATTTAGTCGAGAAGCAGAACAGATCATGATTGATCGTTTTGGAAAAGATACAGTTATTGCGCTGGCAACCACAGAAAATGAAATGCCGCATGTGCGGTATGTAAATGCCTATTACGAAAATGGTGCATTTTATATCATTACCCATGCACTCTCAAATAAAATGAAGCATATAAAAGATAATCCTGTTGTTGCAGTCGCAGGGGAGTGGTTTACAGCGCATGGAAAGGGTGTTAGCTTGGGCTATTTCGGGAAAAAAGAGAATTGTGAGATTGCTGAAAAACTGAAAAAAGCCTTTGCTGAATGGATTGATAACGGCCATACTGATTTCGATGATGAAAATACGGTTATATTGTGTATTCAATTAACAGAAGGAATTCTTTTCTCACACGGGACAAGGTATGACATAGACTTCTCTGGTTCATTTTGGCTATTCAAAGATGGTGATTTGGTTTAGACGTAATTGCTATTGACAATCAAAAAGTATACGGCTATAATAAAGTTATAGTTTAGTTTGGACGAATAGATCTCTCCGAATTACTTATACTATAATGGAAGGGAGATTGCTATGGTATATATTAAACGAGCCGCAGAGAATACGATTGCACAGGTTTCTAAAATGTTCCCAGTAGTGTTGGTGACTGGTCCAAGGCAGGTGGGAAAAACGACTCTTCTGCAAAGACTGGCCGAATCACAGCGTGACATGGGGGAGGAGCGAAGATATGTAACCCTAGATGATCCTGACGCAAGATATCTGGCAAAGCGCGATCCGGCGTTATTTCTACAGAGATATTCTCCACCTGTACTGATTGATGAAATTCAGTACGCAACGGAGTTGCTTCCCTATATTAAAATGAGCGTAGATCGCTCTAAAAGAAAGGGCGACTTTTGGATTACGGGTTCGCAAGTATTCCGCCTGATGAAGAATGTAAGCGAGAGCCTTGCGGGCCGGGTCGGCATTGTGAATTTATTAGGACTGTCCGATGCGGAAATCTATCAGGAGCCAAGCGTACCGTTCCAGACAGACGCGACATACTTGATGAACCGTTTATCTGTAAAAACCCCAAAGAGCTTGAATGATATTTACGCAAGAATTTTCAAAGGCTCTATGCCGGAGCTTTACGCGGATGAAAATATGGACTGGGAGACCTATTACCGTTCCTATGTGGATACGTACCTGCAGAGGGATATCCGTGATCTTGCGCAGGTCGCCGATGAAATGCAGTTTTACAATTTTATGACGATTGTGGCCGCACATACCTCAAAGCCCGTTGTCTATGAGGAATTTGCAAGCGCCGCCGGCATTTCGGCACCAACGGCAAAAAAATGGCTGTCTATTTTGGTATCATCTCATATTATTGCCCTTGTGCAGCCATACCATAACAATGCGCTGAAACGTGTAGTGAAAATGCCGCTCCTTCACTTTTTGGATACCGGCTTAGCGGCTTATCTCTTGAAATGGGGGAATCCTGAAGCATTGGAAAGAGGGGCCATGTCAGGGGCGTTTTTTGAGAGCTATGTGTTTTCAGAAATCTATAAGAGCTATCTGAACGCGGGGAAGGAGCCTCCCATATTCTATTACAGGGATAAAGACCAAAAGAAAATTGATCTACTGCTTTATCAAAACGGCGTGCTCTCTCCGATAGAGATCAAAAAGGCGGCATCCCCAGGCAAAACAGCAATTAAAAACTTCAATGTGTTAGAGCCAGTGACCCGTGAGGGAGCTTTCGAAGGTTTGGAGTCTTTAAAAGTCGAAATAGGGACAGGAAGCGTGATCTGTATGGCAAACGATTTGTTGCCTGTGGATGAAAATAACTGGTATGTGCCAATTTGGTTAATTTAGTCATTAACTTAATTCTAAAAGAACTCGGGGTTTACCGATAGGGTAAATCTTGGACAAAAGCAGGACGAATCTTGGACAAAACCGGAGATGAAATAGTAGAGATACAGGCTGCTCTATGGTAAAATGAACTTTCAACAGCGAAGGCCTGTATTTACCTGCTGAGGAACAGGACTTTGACGGTTTCCTGAGCAAGTTGGAAAAGTACCCGAACATTGAGCAGGTTAAATTTCTTTACTATTGTAAAAGGCTATACCAGATGTTTTTTGTGAATGCACTGGCGGTGAGAATGATGTGTATAAATAAGAAAAGAAAGAATAAAGCTTGGCTCCATGCAAAGCCAGTATAAGCGACGCTTGCATGGAGTAAATATTAGTCGCTGACATATATTGCTGGCTTTGCTGCTTGACTGAATACTGAATCAATCAAGGAGGAAGCTGCATATGAAATATATTAATGCAAATGAAATTCTCCCTGTTAAGCTGGTTGAAGAACTGCAAAAGTATATGCAGGCAGGTTATATCTATATTCCTGCAAAAACCGGACAACATAAATCCTGGGGAGAATCATCTGGTTACCGAAAAGAGCTTGAAGACCGCAATAAGAGGATTATCTCAGATTATAAGCAGGGTGTATCTATGGAGGATCTTGCGGATTTTTACCATCTTTCGGTTTATGCCATTAGAAAAATAATATATCAAAAATAATTATGGGGAGCTGCTCAGAGAAAAGCGGCTCTCTTTTTTACACATTATGTCTGTAATGTTTGGTGTATTGAAAATACTGCGGCAGATGAATAAAATTATTTTATACATGATCAACAGGAGGAATTAAAAATGGCTGATTCAAGGAAAATATATCCACGTACAGGAGATATGCAGACAGTTTATCTTAAAAATGTGATTACAAATCCCAATATTGAAGTTGGCGATTATACAATGTATAACGATTTTTCAAATGACCCTGCGAGATTTGAAGAAAATAATGTATTGTATCATTATCCAATCAATCATGACAAGCTCATAATCGGAAAGTTTTGTTCGATTGCCTGCGGTGCAAAATTTCTTTTCAATAGTGCTAATCATTCCTTGGCTTCATTAAGCACATATCCTTTTCCGCTCTTTTTTGAAGAATGGGGGTTGGATAAAAAGAATGTAGCAAGGAGCTGGGATAATAAGGGGGATATTATAATCGGTAATGATGTATGGATTGGCTTTGAAGCCGTTGTCTTAGCAGGAGTTACGATTGGCGACGGGGCAATTATCGGCGCTCGTGCCGTTGTCACAAAAGACGTGCCGCCATATACCATTGTAGGAGGCATTCCGGCAAAGCCAATTAAAAAACGGTTTGATGAAGATGTTATTTCGGATTTGCTTTGTATCAAATGGTGGGACTGGTCAGATGAAAAAATCGCCCGGAATATAGCGGCAATACAGTCGGGATGTATCGAGGAACTTGAGATTTGTTTATAACAAGACGGATGCAGGGGAAAAGCAAGTTTTCCGGCGGCATCCACTTGCAAAGCAAAAAATGGAATGTTATAATAGCTTCAACAGAACAAACAGGGGAGCTTGTGTGACAGGCTGAGAGGAAGGTGGACCTTCGACCCTTGAACCTGATGCGGATAATGCCGCCGGAGGAAGTCGTGGAGATTGGTACTTTTTCAGGGGGCATCCTGTGCAGATGTCTCCTGTTTTTTTGCATTTTTGAAGGAAAGGATGTGGGAACAAATATTATGTTTGAACAAATTTTTGAAAATGTCCGGCAGAAATCTCCGCTGGTTCACTGTATCACCAATTATGTCACTGTTAACGATTGCGCCAATATGCTGTTGGCTTGCGGGGGTTCACCCATTATGGCGGATGACCCGGGGGACGCTGTGGAGATTACCAGCATCTGCGGCGGACTGACCATCAACATCGGTACACTGAATCAGCGCACCATTCCGGCCATGCTTGCCGCCGGAAAGCGTGCCAACGAGCTGGGGCACCCAGTGATACTGGATCCGGTGGGAGCCGGGGCTTCCACGCTGCGGACTGACACGGCCCTCCGGCTGCTGAAGGAAGTGAAGTTTGCGGTAATCAGGGGCAACATCTCGGAGGTCAAGACCCTGGCCTTTGGCAGCGGCACCACCAAGGGCGTGGACGCCGACGTGGCGGACCGGGTGACCGAGGACAACCTGGATGGGGCGGTGTCCTTCGTCAAGGAGCTTGCCAGACGCATTGAGTCAGTGCTTGCCGTTACCGGAGCGATTGATATTGTGACGGATGGGGAGCGGGCTTTCTGTATCCGCAACGGCCGCCCGGAGATGTCCTCCATCACCGGAACCGGCTGCCAGCTCTCTGTTCTGACGGCTGCCTTTGTCACGGCAAACCCGGATCAGCCCCTGGAGGCTGCCGCCGCCGCCGTGTGTGCCATGGGCCTGTGCGGGGAGACTGCCTACCGGCGTATGACAGAACTGGACGGCAACGCCTCTTACCGGAACTATATCATTGACGCCATGTACCGCCTGACCCCGGCAGAGCTGGAGAAAGGAGCAAATTATGAAGTGCGATAAGCGGCATATGTTGCTCTATGCCGTCACAGACCGGGCCTGGACGGGAAAGCAGACTCTCTATGAGCAGGTAGAGGCGGCATTGAAAGGCGGCGTAACCTGTGTGCAGCTGCGGGAGAAGGAGCTGGACGAAACGGCGTTTCTTCAGGAGGCTAAGGACATCTGTGCCCTGTGCCGCTGGTATCATGTGCCTTTCATTGTGAATGACAATGTGGATATTGCCGTCGCATGCGGGGCAGACGGAATCCATGTGGGTCAGGAGGACATGGTAGCGGGGGAGGTCCGCCGCCGGGTGGGGGACGCCATGATTCTTGGTGTCTCTGTCCACACGGAGGAGGAGGCACGTCAGGCCGTCCGGGACGGTGCGGACTACCTGGGACTGGGAGCAGTGTTCCCTACCAGCACCAAGACTGATGCGGACCAGATGACCGGCGAGACCCTGCGGGATATCTGCAGTGCGGTGGATGTGCCTGTCGTAGCTATCGGCGGTATCAACCGGGACAACCTTCTTAACCTGGCCGGCAGCGGCGTGGACGGGGCGGCCCTGGTATCCGCCATCTTCTCGGCAGAGGATATTGAGAGGAATTGCCAGGAGCTTCGGGCGCTGGCAGAGAGGATGGTAAGGGCATGAGGATTTGCGGCGTGATTTTTGATGTTGACGGTACGCTGTTGGATTCCATGTTTATTTGGGATACGATTGGCGAGACCTATTTGCGCTCCATCGGATATGAGCCGCGGGAGGATTTGAACGATACGTTTAAAAATATGAGCCTGCACCAGGCGGCCTGCTATTACCAGACAGAGTATGGTGTGACGCTGAGTATTAAGGAGATTATGGCTGGGGTCAACGCCATGCTGGAGCGGTATTACCGTTTTGAGGTTCCGCTGAAGGCGGGAGTAAAGGAGCTGCTGGCACAGCTCCAGCGGAGCAAAGTCAAGCTGTGTATCGCCACTGCCACAGACCGGTATCTAGTGGAGGATGCCCTGGAGCGGTGTGGGGTGCTGTCCTGTTTTGGGGAGATTTTTACCTGCAACGAGGTGGGTCACGGCAAGGACGAACCGGAAATTTTTGAAGCAGCGCTTCGCTTCCTGGGAACAAAGAAGGCAGAGACAGTTGTGTTTGACGATGCGCTCTATGCCGTCAAAGCGGCGAAAGCGGCCGGGTTTCCGGTAGCGGCGGTGTATGACAGCCATGAAAAGAATCAGGAGGAAATCTGTACTCTGTCCGATCTATACCTGAAAGATTTGACGCAATTGGATAAACTCAGGAACTTCCTTCCGGTTTAGCGGCTGGGAGTTTTAAGCGGCAAATTGGGGGCACCACCTTTTGCCGCTCTATAAAAATAATGCAAAGGAGATATAGCAATGAGAACAGCATTATCAATCGCCGGGACAGACCCCAGCGGAGGCGCCGGGATTCAGGCTGATCTGAAAGCGATGACCATGAACGGTGTTTTCGCCATGAGCGCCATTACGGCGTTGGTGGCGCAGAACACCACCGGCGTAAGAAAAATTGTGGAAATGACACCTGATTTTCTCGGGCAGCAGATCGACGCGGTATTCGAGGACATTCCGCCCGACGCGGTGAAGATCGGTATGGCAGCCTCCTGTGGACTGATTGAGAAAATCGCAGAGCGGCTGCGCTTCTACCAGGCAAAGAACGTCGTGGTGGACCCGGTGATGGTGGCGACCAGCGGAGACCGGCTGATTTCTGAAGAGGCGGTGGACACTCTGAAAACCTGTCTGCTTCCTTTGGCGGCCGTGGTCACGCCCAACATCCCGGAGGCGGAGATCCTTTCCGGCATGGATATCCACATCCCGGAGGACATTGAAGCTGCTGCCAAACGGATCAACGACACTTACGGCTGTGCAGTCCTGCTTAAAGGCGGGCATAACATCAATGACGCCAACGACTTCCTCTATGCGGGCGGCGCGGGGACATGGTTCTGCGGAACGCGCATCGATAACCCAAACACACACGGAACCGGCTGCACGCTGTCAAGCGCTATTGCGGCCAATCTGGCTAAGGGCTTTGACCTGTCCACATCTATCCGGCGGTCGAAGGAATACCTCTCCGGCGCACTGGGGGCTATGCTGAATTTGGGAAAAGGCAGGGGACCCATGCAGCACAATTTTAATCTGACCGGCGAATACGCAGAGGAAGCAGAGTAATCGTGTAAGAGGGTACAAAAAATTTGCAGAGTAACAAAAGCGGCTAACCTTATGGCCGCTTTAAAGCTTTCTGTATAATTTCTTAAAACAATTATTCATCGCTGATATGTTTTAACATATATTCTGCAAATCTTACGGCATCTGCCTGAGTTATTGACATTGCATTCCCGGTTTTGTATTCCTCTAATGCAAGGAGAACCATTTTCTTATATTGAGGCTCGGCAAGAAGGCGCAGCGCCCACTTGCCGCCTTCTTGTTTGGATAGAATCAATCTCTCTTTTTTATAAGCTAACACTCTGCACAAATTAAGAATGATATACATTGTATCATCAATAATATCTTCCTTTGCATTTTTGACATCAAGCCATATGCTATCTATATAGTCTCTGTCTCTGACTTCAGAAAAAACGGATTTTATTTCTTTTCCGTAGAGTGTTTTCCCCCGATGATATATAATTGTAAAATGCGCGGCAAGGTCTTTATCTGTACCATTCATTTTTTCAATATAATCCTCCGGATTTGATAAATACCAATTCAAATGTGCAGCAGAAAAATGTAATTCAAAGGGTGTTGGGTATACAAATGGTTTGCACACAGTTTCTTTGACAATGCTAAGTTCAATCCCCTTTGAAGGTGCTTTGTTATTCAATGCAACAACCATATCCATATATCTTCGTTTTATTTCTCTTGAAACATCATTTTTTACAACAACCAGTAAATCAATATCGCTTTTCCTTTCGTTGAAACATTCCATTGCTAAAGAACCATGAAGATAGATTCCAATAAGGTTATCGTATAAAATATTTTTACTGTTTAATACGAAATCATCTAATAATTCTTTTATTTCGGACATCTATATTCCTCCGTACAACTTTCGATTTTTTGTTCTATGCAACTTGTCAGTGAACCGGAATTTATTAAATTGCTCAATATTATTATTCTACCAGGAGTATCCAGATAAGTATACAAATTTTTTTGCCTGTTCCCCATACTAACCGCCTTCTGCTTATATCTATTGACAATCACTGGAAATTCGTCTACTATAAAATTATAATTTGGTTTGGACGAATAGATTTTTGGAATTATAGATACTGTAATATAAAGGGAGAGATTGTCCTCGCGGGCAAATAAGCAAATTATATTTTAGGGAAATGACATGAATAAGAAAACAGAAGAATCAAGAATTGCGTACAATAAAATAGCGTTTGAATATGATATGTCGAGAGAGGGGCAGTATACGAGATTTCATATTAACGAACTATCTAATACAATAGATTTGAGAGAAGGTGATGTCGTTCTTGATGTCGCATGCGGGAACGGGACTTTGTTAAGGGAATTATCGAAAAAAGCAAAAATTCAAGCAAATGGAATAGATATATCAGAGAATATGATTTATGCTGCAAAAATGCGTTATCCTTATATGAGTTTTGAGGTGAAATCATGTTATCCACTTGAATGGAGCGATGAAAGCATTGACATTATAACTGTATGTTGTGCATTTCATCATTTTGACAATCCGCAAGGATTTGTAAATGAATGCAAAAGAGTTTTAAAGAAAAAAGGGGCTGTGTATATAGCTGACCCTAACTTTGGAACAGTGCTCAAATTTTTTGCAAATAAATTTTGGGTTCCTTTTTCAAAAAGTGGAGATGTGAGGATATATAGCAAAAAAGAGTTAGAGAGAATTTTTTATAATTCTGGATTTAAAACAGTGCAGGTTTATAGGAAAGATAAAGGATTGTTTCTTAAGGCTGAAAGATGAGCGAGTAATTTGAAAGGAAAATGATGTAATGAAAGGATTTAACCGACCAAATCAATTATTTGCCCTATGTGGTTTGAATTGCGGACTTTGCCCTATGTTTTTGAATAAAAACTGCCCCGGCTGCGGCGGCGGTGAAGGAAATCAGTCGTGTAAAATTGCCAGATGCAGCATGGAGCATGACAATGTAGAGTACTGCTGCCAATGCAGAGAATACCCTTGCGAAAACTACGATCATGTTGACGATTTTGATTACTTTATAACATCCCGAAACCGAAGGGCTGATATGGAAAAGGCAAACCGATTGAAAAAAGTGCCTTTGTTGCCGGATTACTGCAGGATGCAGCGGCGAAGAACAATATTGAATTGAAGCTTCGCAAGAAAAAAGGATGATTCAATTGCTGCACCATTTTCAGGGGGGATAATGGAAATGGGAAAAGAACTATCGGAAATGTCTTTAGAAGAATTATGGGAACTGTTTCCTATATTCCTGGTTGCACACAGTGATAAATGGATTAGATTTTATGACGAAATTGAATCTTTCCTAAAAATCACATTGTCTGAGTGCCCGATTGAGAGAATTAGCCATATTGGAAGCACGGCTATATCTGGAATATGGGCGAAGGATATTGTCGATGTACTGATTGAAGTATCAAAAGGTTCCGATATCTGGAATACTGCGAAGATAATTGAAAAGAATGGATTTATTCGTATGTCAACAGAAGCAGATAGAATATCGTTTAATCGCGGATATACGAAAGACGGATTTGCAGACAAAGTTTTTCATGTACACCTTCGTTATATTGGAGACAATGATGAATTATATTTTAGAGATTATTTGAATGAACATACACAAACCGCCAGGGAATATGAAACTTTGAAGCTGCAATTGTGGAAGTTGTTTGAACATAACAGAGATGCTTATACGGATGCAAAGACAGAGTTTATTAGGAAATGGACCTCTGAAGCAAAAAGAATTTACGCGGGAAGATACTGACAACTTTCAGGTGCATCTGCTGTTGACGTCTTTGTCGGATTGTGCTATACCATATTCAAGGGAAGAAAATAGCCGCCATTACTCCCAATAATGACGGCTGGCCTTGTAAAAAGGCTAAAGTAGCTCGTTGTTGAGGGTAAGCCGCTTCTCTGGCTTTCCCTTTCATATAATATACCATATCTGCAAGGAAGAAACAACCGTATTTTTGTAAGATGGTGATATTTTGGTTGAAAGTGAATGAGATACTAAGAATATGATTGAACAGCAAGAAAAGCATATGGCTGGCAAATGAGCAGTGAAGAATTAGGCGGGGGAAAAGAAATGAAAGCATGGGTATTGCATGATATCAGTGATTTGAGACTGGAGACGGTAGACAGGCCGGCTCCTTTAGAGCATGAGGTTCTGGTTAAGGTAATGGCGGCAGGTATCTGCGGTTCGGATATTCCGCGGATTTATCAGACGGGTGCGCATGTACACCCGCTCATCCCGGGGCATGAATTTTCAGGTGTCGTAGTGGAGACAGGAGACGGCGTGGATAGTTCCTGGCAGGGACAAAGAGTGGGGATATTCCCATTGATTCCGTGCAGGTCGTGTTTGCCGTGCCGGAAGAAGCAGTTTGAGATGTGTAAGAATTATAATTATCTTGGTTCCAGAAGGGACGGGGGATTTGCAGAATATGTGGTAGTTCCCGAAGAGAATCTGGTGCGGCTTTCGGACAATGTAACCTTTGAAGAGGCTGCCATGTTAGAGCCGATGGCGGTTGCCGTACATGCCATGAGACGGATTGCTCCGAAGCAATCGGATAAGATCGCAGTCTGTGGTCTGGGAACCATAGGGCTTTCGCTGTTTTTATTTTTGCAGGAAGCGGGATTTAAGAATATCTATGTATTTGGTAATAAAGATTTCCAAAAGCGGACGTTGATGCGGCTGGGGCTTTTGGAAGATCATTACTGTGACATTCTTAAGAATGATGCGGATCGCTGGATCATGGATCAGACAGAGGGCGCAGGCGTGGATGTGTTCTTTGAGTGTGTAGGTAAAAACGAGACCCTGTTACAGGCGATTAACGAGACATCTTTTGCAGGCCGGATTCTGTTGGTGGGGAATCCGTTTGGAGATATGAATCTTGAGAAAGCCGTATATTGGAAGATTCTCCGTAATCAGCTAACCGTAATGGGAACGTGGAATTCATCGTTTACGGGAGAACGGTCGGATGACTGGCATTATGTACTGGATCGTCTGGAACGAAGAAGGATTGCGCCGGCGGAATTGATTACACACCGGTTCCTACTGGAGCAGTTAGGGCCGGGATTTCACATTATGCGGGATAAGACGGAGGACTACGTTAAGATTATGGCAGTGGGAGCTGCGGCAGGAAACGAGTGACAGTGAACCAGATCATCTGAAAAGACTGTATTTTCAGATGATTTGGTTTTTTTATGTAAATTCTGAAATAAGTATTGACAAATCCATTGTTATGCTATTATATTATACATATGAACATATGAATAGTTGTTCATATGTAGCAAATGATATAGATTGCAGGAGGATGTTTCTTATGGAAGAAGAAAGGAAGAAGATAGATACATGCGGCTGTGGTCATGAACATGAGCACGATCATCACCATGAAGAATCGCATCATGAAAATTGCGGCCACAATCACAGCCATGAGCATTGCGATTGTGGTCATGACCATTGTGGCTGCGGTCATGATCATCATCACGGACATCACCACGATCATAGTCATGAGTCTGTGTCCGGTCAGGAGATACCTCCCATGCCGGAAGGTGTAGAGAAGAGGATTTATATTCTGGATAATCTGGGATGTGCCAACTGTGCCGCGAAGATGGAGCGCCAGATCCGGGAATTACCGGGAGTGAAGATGGCGACGATCACGTTTGCGACGAAGCAGTTGGCGGTGGCGGCGGATCACCAGGAAGAGCTGCTCCCGGAATTTAGAAGGATCTGTGCGTCTATTGAATCTGAGGTTACGGTGACGCCCAGGAATGACGATGTCACGGTGCATAAGGAGAAGGAGAGCCCCTTTGTGGAGAACCGTAAGGATATTGTGACAGTGGCGGCAGGCGCAGTTATGTTTGCGGCGGGAGAGATTCTGGAGAGGATGATGCCGGATTCGGCGGTCAGCGTGGTTCTATTTGTAGCGACATATGCTGTTTTAGGGCTTGAGATCGTATGGACGGCGGTAAAGAATCTTACGAAGGGTCACGTATTTGATGAGAATTTTCTTATGAGTACGGCGACGATTGCGGCATTTGCCATCGGAGATTTTGCAGAAGCGGTGGGTGTCATGCTGTTTTACCGGGTAGGGGAGATATTTGAAGAGATCGCAGTGAGCCGCAGCCGTTCCCAGATTATGGAGGCGGTGGATCTGCGCCCTGAGACGGTCAGCCTGATACAGGGAGACGGAACCCGGACGATTCCGGCAAAGGATGCCAAAGTCGGAGATCTGCTCCTGATCCGTCCAGGTGACCGGATCCCCTTAGACGGCAAGATCGTAGAAGGTGAGAGCCAGCTCGATACGTCCCCGGTTACCGGTGAACCGGTGCCGGTGAAGGTGTTTCCGGGCAAGGAGATCTATTCCGGGTGTGTCAATGATACCGGCGTGCTGAAACTCGAGGTCCAAAAGCCTCTTGGAGAGTCTATGGTAAGCCGTATCCTGGATTCGGTGGAAAATGCGGCCGCCAGTAAGCCGAAGATCGACCGTTTTATTACGAAATTTGCCAGAATCTACACACCGGTGGTAGTAACGGCGGCGATCCTGACTGCGGTTATTCCGTCCCTGATGACCGGGGAATGGAATTACTGGATCTATACGGCGATCACCTTCCTTGTTATCAGTTGTCCATGTGCTCTGGTGTTAAGTGTTCCGCTGGCATTCTTCTCCGGAATAGGCGCCGGTTCAAGAAAGGGTATCTTATTTAAGGGCGGCGTTGCGATCGAAGCTCTGAAGGATGTCAGGGCTGTTGTGATGGATAAGACAGGGACAATTACAAAGGGAAACTTTGCGGTACAGAAGATTGTCACGTTCAGCCGTCTGACGGAGAAACAGATTCTCACGATTGCGGCAGACTGCGAGCTTGGTTCCACTCATCCGATCGGAACGAGTATTGTGGCGGAAGCCAGGAAGAGAAAGCTTACGCTTACACGTCCGGAACAGACAGAAGAGATATCCGGCAAAGGAATCCGTGCGGTATTCCCGGAAGGGACCGTGTTGTGCGGCAGCACCGGGCTTATGGAGCGATATCAGGTAGATACAGGAAGATATCAGAAAGATGCTTACGGAACAGAAGTGTTGATTGCGGTGGACGGAAAGCTTGAAGGTTATCTGGTAATAGCAGATGAGATTAAGGAAGAAGCCGGCAGTGCAGTGAGAAGAATGAAGTCTCAGCATCTGCTGACGGCGATGCTTACGGGAGATGCCAGAGACAATGCCATGGCAGTAGCCAGGCAGACCGGAATTGAAGAAGTGAGGGCACAGCTTTTGCCGCAGGATAAGTTACAGAACCTTCAGGAGATCCGTAAGAAACAAGGAGCGGTGATGTTCGTTGGAGACGGCATCAATGATGCGCCTGTTCTGGCAGGGGCCGATGTGGGAGCGGCGATGGGAAGCGGAGCCGACGCGGCGATTGAAGCCGCCGATGTAGTTTTCATGACATCTTCGGTAGATGCTATACCGGATGCGGTGGATATCGCAAGGAATACCGGCAGGATTGCCATGCAGAATGTAGTGTTTGCCCTGATCGTCAAGTTCCTGGTGATGATTCTGGGATTTCTTGGGTATGCCAATATGTGGATGGCAGTATTTGCCGATACAGGAGTGGCTATGCTCTGCGTGTTGAATTCGGTACGGGTTCTATATACCGTAAAATCTTTACGAAAATATTAATTTTAGTTTTATTTTATGCCAAACAGTTGAAATCGCAGATGCTGTTTGGCATAATTAATAGATAAGCGGGTTTTCGCTTTAATGATTGAAAGGAAGGCATATATGAAGAAGACAGAAGTCGAGTGCTGTGATGTGACATATGTCCACGATGATACGGTTCTGATGGTTCAAGAGAAGATGCCTGACGAAGAGCTTTTGAAGGAACTGGCAGATTTTTATAAGGTATTTGCAGATTCCACAAGGGTTAAGATTCTATGTGTGCTGTTGGAATCAGAGATGTGCGTCTGCGATCTTGCCGAGATTCTTGAGATGACACAGTCTGCGATCTCTCATCAGCTGCGCATTCTGAAGCAGATGAAGCTCGTGAAGAACCGCAGGGAGGGGAAGACGGTATTCTATTCACTGGCTGACGGGCATATCCAGACGATTATCAATCAGGGGATGGAACATATTACAGAATGATTTTCATATAGTTATCAAAAAGGGTTAGTAGCATGACAGAACAGTTAAAGAAAAGATGCACCATTTATTTCGCAGGAGCTGTTGTATATATATGGGCTGTTGCGGCATCGGAACGCTATATGTTAGATGCCAGAGTAAAGTTCATATGGTTTCTTGCTGCGTATTTGATTGTTGGTTTCGAGGCATTCAGGAGGCTTGCCGAGAACCTGATGCAGAAGAAGTTCATGACAGAATATACGCTGATCATTCTGGCAACAATCGGAGCGCTCGGGATCGAGAGGTATGCAGAGGGCGTGTTTGTCATGCTTTTATTTAATCTGGGGATGCTGTTGGAAGCATTTTCTACGGATAATACGAAACGGTCGATTCAGGAATTGATTAATATTCGGCCGGAATACGCAACGCGGCTTGTCCGGGGCAAAGAATTCAAGGTGGATCCGTCTTCCCTGCGGCCGGGGCATACGATTATTATTAAACCGGGAGAGAGGATACCGGCAGATGCTATTGTTACATATGGGATCTCTGATATTGATACGAAGGCGTTGACGGGAGAAGCGCTTCCAAGGCCTGTAGGAACCGGCGATAAGATATACAGCGGTTGTATTAATCTGAGTGCGGCAGTGGAAGCCATGGTAGTGGGGGTATATGAGGATTCGGCAGTGACCAGGATTATGAAGATGGTAGAAGAGGCGCAGGAGCAGAAGGCTGATAGCGAGACTCTGATCAGCCGGTTTTCGAAGATCTATACGCCGGTTATTCTGTTATGTACACTGGTGCTTATCGTCTATCCTTCATTGTCATTTTCCTATGGAAACTGGGATACCTGGATCTACAGAGGACTGATTTTTCTTGTCATAGCCTGTCCCTGCGGTCTGGTGTTGTCCATACCGCTTGCATTTCTTGGAGGGATTGCTTCGGCGGCCCGTCAGGGGATCGTAGTTAAGGGAAGGAATTATCTGGAAGATTTGTCGAAGGCGGATACATTTATCTTTGATAAGACCGGGACATTGACGGAAGGTGTTTTTGAGGTTAAAGATATCCGTGCATTCAATATGACGAGGGAAGAATTACTGAAGATTGCGGTACATGTGGAATGCTATTCGAATCATCCGATCGCCCAGTCTCTGCTCAGGGAGTACAGAAGACAGGTCGATAAGAAGAAAGTGTACAGGATGCGTGAGATGCCCGGGTATGGTGTGAGTGCCATATTCGAAGGAAAACGCGTCTTTGTGGGGAATAAAAAGCTGATGGACTGGCAGAATATAGCATGTACGGATGTACATCAGGCAGGTACGGTGCTCTATATTGCGGTGGACAGGGTTTACGCAGGATATATCGTGATCGAGGATTCCGTGAAGGAAGATACGCAGGATACTTTTAAGTATCTGAAGAACAAGTGCAATGCCGTGTTGGTCATGCTGACCGGCGATACTGAGAAAGGGAGTCTGCCGGTCGCCAAAGAGCTGGGGATGGATTATGCGTTCATGAATCTGATGCCGGAAGATAAGCTGGAACATGTAGAGGATTTCTTAAGTATTCAGGACAGAACAGAGAGACTGGTCTGTGTCGGAGACGGGATTAATGATGCTCCGGTTCTTGCAAGGGCGGACGTGGGGATTGCCATGGGAGCGCTTGGGTCGGCGGCTGCCATTGAGGCGGCGGATATCATCCTGCTCGAAGACGAACTTCCGGGGATCGTGGATGCGATCAAGATAGCGAAAGAGACATTGAAGGTCGTGAACCAGAATGTTGTGTTTGCATTGTTTATAAAGTTTGTGGTACTGGCGTTCGCAGTGGTGGGATATTTCAGTATGTGGGAGGCAATTCTTGCAGAACTGGGAGTGATGCTTGTGGCGTTTCTGAATTCCGCCTGGGTTGCCAAATATACAGCATAGAGAATTGCCGAATCCGTTGGTGCCAAAGTCAGAATTCGATGATGGCAGGATGGAAGGTAAAATACGCTTAGAAGAAGGAAATGAAGAATATGAGATGCGCAGATAGAAAAAGAGTGAATCAGAGTCGGGCAGGGCTTATAGTGTCGGTTTTTTTACTGGCGTTGTGCCTGTCCGGCTGCGGCAACCCTTCCGAAGATGGAGTGGAGTGTCTGGAGAACGGGCAGTATGAAGAGGCGATAGAACATTTTGAGAAGGCCGTGGAAGATGAGGTCAATATCGGAGATGCTTACAGGGGAATCGGAATAGCCAAATGGGAACAGGAAGATTATGAAGGAGCCTGCGAGGCATTTCGCAGTGCACTGGAGAATGGTGCGCAGAAGACAGGAACGCTTTATAATTTTATCGGAAGCTGTGAGTTAAAGCTTGGCAACGTCGTATCTGCTCAGAATTATTTTCAGGTCGGAATAGAACAGGAAGGCAACAGCGCTGAGCTTAACCAGGAGATGAAGTATAATATGATCGTGGCGCTGGAACAGGCGGGAGATTGGGAAAGCGCCAGAGCAAGGCTTGGCGAATATATTGCAGAATATCCGGAAGATGCTGCGGCACAGAAGGAATTGCAGTTTCTGGAGACGAGATAGCAGGTTGAGATATGATTGAGATTAAGAAAGAGACGGAGCGTGTGATCCTGGTCGGAGTGAGTACGTCAGAACAGGACGACACGTATCAGTCCCTGGAGGAATTAGAAGAACTGGCGGATACTGCCGGCGCCGAGACTGTAGGTATGGTGATACAGAACAGAGAGCAGGTTCATCCGGGGACGTATATAGGAAAAGGGAAGATTGAAGAGATCAAGGACCTGTTGTGGGAATCAGAAGCAACAGGTATTATTTGTGATGATGAACTTTCGCCGGTCCAGATGAAAAATCTTCAGGATGAACTGGATACCAAGGTCATGGATCGGACGCTGGTGATCCTTGATATTTTCGCAGCCAGGGCTTCGACCAGTGAGGGGAAGATCCAGGTAGAGCTGGCGCAGCTTAAGTACAGGCAGTCCCGTCTGACAGGATTCGGAAGGGCGATGTCCCGTCTTGGGGGAGGAATTGGAACCAGAGGACCGGGAGAGAAGAAGCTGGAAGTGGACAGAAGGCTGATCAAGGGGCGCATCGCCCAGTTGAACCGGGAACTTCGGGATGTCAGGCGCCATCGGGAGGTCACAAGGGGGAAGAGAAGTAAGAATCCGGTCCCTGTTGCGGCCATAGTCGGATATACGAATGCAGGGAAGTCCACGCTTTTGAATACCCTGACCGGAGCGGATATACTGGCGGAGGACAAGCTGTTTGCTACGCTGGACCCGACGTCCAGAGGGCTTAAGCTTCCGGGAGGGCAGGAGGTCATTCTGACAGACACGGTTGGGTTTATCCGTAAGCTGCCCCATCATCTGATAGAGGCATTCCGAAGTACGTTGGAGGAGGCGCGGTATGCAGATGTGATCCTGCATGTGGCGGATGCCGCAAGCCCGCAGATGGATGAGCAGATCTGTATTGTATATGAGACGCTTATGAGCCTTGGCGTGACGGATAAACCGGTGATTACGGTATTTAATAAGCAGGATAAGATAGAAGAAGAGAAGATTATCCGGGATCTTCATGCAGATTACACTGTGAAGCTGTCGGCTAAGACGGGCGACGGTATCCCGGAACTTCTAAAGACAATAGAAGCAGTACTGCGGGAGCAGAAGATCTATATCGAGAATCTGTACCCGTATCAGGAGGCCGGGAAGATTCAGATGATCCGTAAGCACGGTGAGCTTAAGGAAGAAGATTACCGGGAGGACGGCATCTTCGTGAGGGCATATATTCCGGCCGAGATCTATGAGAAGGTCAGGTAATTTGCCGGGGAGATTCACCAAAGAATTTCCTGTAGGCTCTGGAAAATGTAGAGTAATCCTTATATCCGCAGTCAAAATAGACCTGCGTGCCCGGCAGGCCGGATAAGATCATTTCTTTAGCAAGCAGGAGACGCTTCTGAGAGGTATATTGCCCCAGGGTATATCCGGTTTCCTGCTTGAACAGCCGCATCATATAATACTTGCTGATGTAGAAGTGTTCGGCAAGGGAGTCTATGTCTAATTCCCCGCTTAGGTTGTCATTAATATATTGGAGTATATCCAGGATCTTGGAGTTGCAGTTGTCTGTGTCAATGAACTCCAGGCGGTTCTTGTGGGCGGCGCGGTTTAAGTGGATCATGAACTCCAGGAAAAGAACCTGGCGGAACAACTCTGCTGCGTACCCGTCGTCTGAGAAGGATTTCTCCAGGCGTGTGATGGAGCGGAACAGAGAGCTTTTCCCGGGGGAAGGGATTCTAAGCACGTTGGAGTGTTCTTTTTCTGCTTTCTGGAAGCAGTAGCTGAGATCATAGGAATCCGTCTGATAGGCTTTCATAAAGTTGACGGAGATATAGACGATGATCCGGTCATAGGGCGTAGAATTATCTACAGACAGCTTATGGATATCGTTGTGCCTGACCAGTACGATATCGTAGGGCTTCAGTTCGTAAGACCTGCCTTCTACCATATAATTGACACGTCCTTTGAGAAATATGGTGATCTTGTCAAAATCATGATAATGATAGTCGATCTCCCGGGTTTCCTGATCTGTCAGGTGGAAGAGGCGGAATTCGCTGTTTAGATATCCTTTCTTAACATACTGTTCCATAGAAGTTCTCCTTTTCGTTGATTTCCTGTATCACAATTGATAAGATTCGGGCAGGAATCTGATTCTGGAAGGCAAACCGCCCCAAATGATATCTGCTATAAACAGCATAAGGCAAGAGAGCATTATTTGCAAGATAATTGGCATGAATTGTGTTGAAATGGGAAATAATGCCTGTTATGATAGACAGAGATGGAAACGTAACAGAGAACTTATTTCAGGCAGTCTGTCTGAACGGTTTATGTGTAATACCCGAACAGGGGATGGAGGTAAGAGATGAAGGTTGTATTAGAGCGTTATCATGGACTTGGCAATGATTATGTAGTATTTGATCCGAATAAAAATGAGCTTGAGCTGACACCGGGGAATGTGAAGCTGATCTGCGACCGCAATGCCGGGCTTGGGTCAGACGGTGTCCTGGAAGGACCGATTCTTAAAGAAGACGGCATGCATGTGAAGGTATGGAACCCTGACGGCAGTGAGTCCGAGACCAGCGGAAACGGCGTGCGTATCTTTGCAAAGTATCTGAAGGACGCAAGCTATATACAGAAGAAGAATTTCAAGTTATATACCGGAAACGGGCCGGTGGAGGTGACCTTCCTGAACGAGGACGGAAGCCGTCTGCGCGTATCCATGGGCCGGTTATCCTTCAACAGCGATGATATCCCGGTGACGGGCGAGAGCCGTGAGGTGATCAATGAGGATATGGTATTCGGAAGGACTCTGTATCCGGTCACCTGCGTATCGATCGGGAATCCGCATTGTGTCATCCCGATGCGTGAGATCTCTAAACCTTTGGTATGCAAGATCGGCGATTATGCGGAGATGGCGAGATATTTCCCGAACCGTGTGAATACACAGATCATGAAAGTGGTTGACAAGGAGCATGTGGCGATCGAGATCTATGAGAGAGGCGCGGGCTATACGCTGGCATCCGGAACAGGCGCCTGTGCTGCCGCCGGAGTTGCCTATAAGCTTGGGATGACGAATAACAAGGTGATCGTGCATATGCCGGGCGGAGATCTCCAGGTAGAGATCGAGGATGACTGGACAGTCTACATGACGGGGGATGTGTTCTATGTGGCGAAGATTACTCTGAGTAATGAATTTGCGGAGAAGTTAAGAAGCGCCGGACAGAATTAATAAAGTAAGAGGGGCAGAAGAGAAGATCATAATTTCTAACAAGAAATTAACAGAAAGAAGGTTCACACTATGGCTTTAGCACAAGCGAAGAATTATACCATTGAAGATATCTACACCCTTCCAGACGGGCAACGGGCAGAATTGATCAACGGACAGATGTATATGATGGCACCGCCGAACACTATGCATCAAAAAATTAGTTGGAAATTACATCAAACCATAGGAAATTATATTGACTCTGCGGGTGGAAGCTGCGATGTTCTTGCCGCACCATTCGCAGTCTTTTTAAACAAAGATGACTATAACTATGTAGAACCTGATATTTCTGTTATCTGTGACAGGAATAAAATTAATGAAAGAGGATGTATCGGAGCACCGGATTGGATCATAGAGATCGTCTCCCCTTCAACTCAACAGATAGACTATGGAATCAAACTGTTTAAATATCGTACTGCAGGTGTCCGGGAATACTGGATCGTAAACCCTGCGACTCATGTTGTAAATGTGTATGACTTTGAAAATGAGGAAAAAACCAGGCAATACAGTTTCGGTGATGATATTCCGGCATGTATTTATGAAAATCTGAGTATCTGCATTTCTGATTTACTTCAATAAAAAGTTCACCGTATAAAATCGGGCATGTGCCAAGAACGCCAATAGCAGACGCTATATAGATAAAGCGGGTAAGTGTAAAAACTTACCCGCTTTTTTGAAACACATACAATTACCATTTGCAGTCAAATTCTGCACTTTAGGGTCAAACAGATGAAAAATAAAAAGTTTGTGGTATACATAAATATGTATACCCACTTAGAACAGGTATCTGATTGGGCAAGGTCGGAATCCTGCTGAGGTGAAAGTCTATGATGGATATTGCAATTTTAGATGACGAAGAAGCGATCTTAAAAGATATCAAAATATGTGTCGAGAAGGAAGTCTCAACAACAGATGAGGTGAATCTCTTCACCTACAAGAGTGTGAATGAATTCCTTAAGGAGACAGAATCGGGGCACGAATTCGATATTCTGATCTCAGATATCCTAATGCCTGAGATGAATGGGCTTGATATGGGAAGGAGGTTGAGGGAGCAGGGAATCCGGACTTATCTGATCTATCTGACATCTTATACAGAATATGCCGTTGACAGTTACCGCGTAGAAGCATATCAGTACATACTTAAGGAGGAGATGGAAAGACGGCTTCCGCGCATCTTAAGGAAACTGATCAACCTTGTGAAGAAAGAAAAGCTTCAATTCCGGCTGATCGGCACGCCGACGAACAAGGTAACGATCTACTACAAGGATATCATATATATTGAAAAAGAAAACAGGCACAAATATATACAATATGTAACCGTGCATGGTACTTATAGAGAACGGATTACACTGGCACAGTTGCTCAAAGAGCTTAACAGTGAGGAATTTATCATGGTAGAACGCAGTTGTATTATCAATATCAATCATATTGTCAGTATGCAGAAAACGATCCTGATGGATAATGACAAAGAGATTATTGTCAGCAGGAATTATTTCAAAGAAGTAAGAGAACGAATCCATCTATATAGGGGGAAAATGTAGTGGGCATAGGAATTATGCTGATCCTGATATCGGTTTTCGAGATATGGCTGCTGTATCAGTTGCTGTTTGGAACTGTGTTAGATAAAGAATATCTTCTGAAAAGAGAATGGGGTATTGTATGGGGAAATGTTATTGTGATGGGGGTGCTCCTGGGGATTAATCGCGGTTTGCTGTTTTTTTCACAAGGTTTGTTTGTTATAAATATTATTGTCACAAGTATCTGTATGATATTTATAAAGAAGCAATATATAAAACTGTTGATTATTATTGTAATCATGTATTATGCGACAATAGCTTTAGTGGATTTTCTTTTTGCTTTTATGAGTATGATGATTCTAGGACAAGAATTTGATAGAGTGGTCTATACCTATGCAAATTCGTGGGCAGAATGTATGCTTTTTATCTGTTCAAGATTTCTTATAGCAATATTTGTAGGTATGATTGCAAAGAAGAAATATAAAGAATTATATATTTATGAATTTCAAGGTGTACTATTAATTGTCACTATTATTATGTGTGTGATCCTGCGGCAATACCAAAAACTAATTGTTGGGATGATATACGAAAGCAAAGAGGAGGAGGCAGGAGTCATAGGGATATCCCTTATGAGTATCTTATTGCTTATTTTCTTTGTAAGTGGATTGTATCTGAAAGATAAAGTCCTGAAAAAGGAAAAAGAATTCCTGGCTATGCGCGATGAGGTGATGACGCAGCGGTTTCATGAACTGGAAAGTGTAATGGAACAAAATCGACAGTTGTCGCATGATTTAAAGAATCATTTTATCATTTTGAAAGGATATGGAAAAGCAGGTAACTGTGAAGGAATTTGCAACTATATAGACGGAGTGGAGAAGGAATATTTCTCGGTCAAAGTATGTTCCTGGATCGGCAATTCGGTTGCAGATATGCTGATCGAACAAAAGAAAATCCTGGCAGAGAAGGAAAAGATAGCAGTTGATATTCAGATTGTCCCGATTGAGAACTGGCCGTTTACGGATCATGAGACTTGTTCGTTATTAGGAAATCTTTTGGACAATGCGATTGATGCGTGCAAAAGGATAGAGCAGGAAGATAAGTGGATATTATTACAAATCGAGATGCAGAAACAATTTCTTTTTATAAAGGTTAGTAATCCTATAAACGAAATACCTGTTATGAAAAAGGGGGTGCCGGTATCTACAAAACAGAATAGACAGAAACATGGATATGGATTAAAAAGTGTGGAACATGTCGTAAATAAATATAACGGCATTATTACTTTTCGGATTGAACAAGATATCTTTCAAGTTGATATTTCATTATAAAAGACAATATTAGATTTTTATGAAAGGGGTTATATGATATGGAACAGAATTCTAATTTTATTTATGCAGGCGATTTATCTCAGGAACTTGAGGCAGTTGAACAGTTAATTTCTGATGAGAAAACAGTGGAAAATCAGTATACACATACTCAGAGATGCAATATAATTTTGACTATAGTATGTTGTTGATTAAATAGTTTCTTCTGAAAAGAGACTATAATAATATGATAATTTGTATGGAAAATTATTTGTTTTATGAAAGAAAAAATCACATACTTATCTGAACGAAAATATTTTGTAAAGAGTGAAGCTGTCAACATTCGAAAATGTACTTATTGGGAAAAACTGCTGGGTCGTAATATATTTGAATTACTTCTGCATAATTATAAAAAATTTGATTGTTATTTAAAAGATGAATCTTATAAAAGCGATACAATAGAAATAGATGATTTTATCGAATTTATAGAGAATTATCAAGAGGATGAGTCATATTCTTATCAGAGGAATTTGAATGAGAGTTTGTTTTTTTCAGGGTTTTACAAGAGCGTAGTCAACTATGGACATCATTTGCTGCGATTAAAAATTCAAGAAGATGAGATTTTTCAGAGAATATTATCGGATTTTGAAGAGCAGTTGATGATGCGTCTGCGAGATATTTCTATCCGGGTTTTGATTGTTGAGATGCATGATTATGACAGCGGCGGGTATCTAAAGGGAAAGGATTCGAGAGAAAAGTATGAGTATTTCTGTAAAGAGATTGCAGCGAAAAAGAGCTATATACAGAGAGTGTTTGACCGCTTTCCCGTTTTGTGCCGCTGTATAAAGGAAGCGGTTGAAAATACGGTGGATTTTTATACAGACATTATGAATTGGTTTCATGCAGATAAGCAAGCGATACAGCAGAAATTGTGCGGCGGAGAATCCGTAAATTATATTCAGAGAATAAAAGGCGGGTTTTCAGATGTACATAACAAGGGAAGGTATGTTGTAAGAGTTCTGTTAGATAACGGAATAGAAATCATATGCAAGCCGCGTTCGATGGAAACTGAAAAGCGATATTCTGAAATGCTTAAGTGGCTGGCGGGTGAGACACAGATCGACCAATATGAGTATGAGATTCTGTCTTATTCGGATCATAGCTGGTGTACAATTGTTGAATATGCTTCCTGTGGTTCCGAGAAAGAATTGGGACATTATTATGAACGTTTGGGAGTACAGCTATTTCTGACATATTTGTTGGGAACCAAAGATCTGCATTGTGAAAATATTATTGCATCGGGCGAGTATCCTGTGCTGATTGATCTGGAGACTTTAACGAATATCAGGTATAACCGAAGCCGGACAACTGCGAATGATGAGATCTGTTATCGGCTATCGCAATCGGTATTGTATACGGGCATGCTGCCTTTCTATCATTGGAACCGGGATGGTAAAGGAGTTGACAGTAGCATGATAAGCGGAGCGGAAGGTCAGCGCTACCCATTCAAGGTTCCTGTAGTTGTTAAGGGCAAAACCTCCGATATGAGGATTGAATACCGGCATCCTGAATCTTCAAGAAATCAGAATCTTGCTACTGTTAAGGGAGAATTTCAGGAGCCGGTATTATATGCGGAAAATTTAAAGAGAGGCTATCGGTCTGCTTACTACGCGGTTTTGAGAAAAAGAGATGAGTTTTACAGTTTACTACGAAAAACAGAGGGATTATCCTGCCGTTACCTGACCGCAGATACACAGTATTATAGTATGGTTCTGTCAGGTTCTTATCATCCAAGCCTTCTAATGGACGGCGCAGAGCGTGAGATATTTGTCTATTCTATGTGGAAGGGCAGAAAAGAGAGCGAGAAGGAGATTGTGGACAGTGAAGTACACGCTCTGCTGGGCGGTGACATACCGTATTTTTACTATGCTATGAATTCCAAGGATCTGGTTGACAACTGCGGTCGGACGGTCAGAGATTATTTTACATGCAAACCAATCGAATTGTTGTATCAGAAACTTGGGGAACTTAGCGAGACTGATATGGAGAAACAGTGCGAGTATATAGATCTGGCGATGGGGTTAATGCCAAAGAAGGCAGATCAGTACTTGAATCACATATACCGATCAGAAAAAGAGTATTTCTTGAGGCTGAATGCTGATGGGGTGGGAGACCCAACAGTACTAAAAAAGAATATTACCATGCTGACAGAGCGCCTGCTTCAATATTCGGTGTGGAATCAGGAGCACAATGAGGTAAGCTGGTATACTGTGCAATTATCAGATGATAACAGGAATAACTGGGATGTACGCCCTATGAACGTATATCTTTATGATGGATTGTCGGGAATGCTGATACTGATGTATTGTTTGAAAAAATATATCATAAGACAGGAAATTGTTGATATATATAATGCTTTAAGGCGGAAGATATTCCAATATACGGATGCAGGCCTATCTTCTTTGGAAAAGCTTCAGTCCAGAAATACCGGAGCATATGAGGGTGAAAGCTCGATTCTGTATGCTTATTTGCTGTTGTACCAACAGGGAAAGGAAGAAATCTATCTGGAGTATGCGAAGAAGCATGTATGCATAGTGGCACAGTTGATTGATGGTGATACGCGATACGATCTCCTGACAGGAAATGCCGGAGCAGCGCATGTGTTCTTAATGCTCTATGAGATCATACCGGATAAATCATATCTCAATCTGGCAGAAAGGGCAATCAATTTATTGGAGAAAGCAGCAGAAAAGCAGCAAAATGGAATCGGATGGATCACAGAAAAAGGTATACCGCCGATGGCTGGAGCGGTACACGGAAACAGCGGGATAATGATGCCGCTTGTCCACTTATGGGCGCTGACTTCCAAACGTAAATATGAACAATTGGCTGAGAGGGTCTGGGAATATGAGGAATCTATGTATTGCCGAGAGATAAATAACTGGATTGATGTACGCGAAGGAGAGCAGCGGGCAGATGAGACCGGGCCGATGGCATGGTGCCACGGGGCGCCGGGAATCCTGTACTCAAGAATGGAGTGTCTTAAGTATACGAAAGATCCGAAGTGGAAAAGCCGCTTTGAGACGGATATGCGAAGGGCTTATCAGAAGCTTGAGGAATACTGGAGGCGGGACAGTTGGTGCCTGTGCCATGGGATATGCGGGAATCTCTGGATATTGGAGAAAGCATCTGCGGTGTTGGAAGAAGGAGATATTATGTACAGCCAATATTTCCGAAGGGAAGCGGTGCGTTTGTTGCCGCAGGAGAAGGTGAATCCGGGTCTTCTTAATGGATATGGCGGGGTACTGCTTTGTCTGATAGAAACGCACAATAATAAGTTATAATGTTAATTGAAGTCAAAAAATGCACCTTAAGGTCAAAGGGTGGAAATACAGAAAATAATGTATATAATTAGGAAACATAAGATATCTTATAAGTTTATAATCAGTATAGAATATAAATACATGAGCGGTGTGGAGGATATCTAATAAAGATGATAGGGAATGTTCAAAATACAGCCTACAAACAGACGGTTTCAAATACCGAAAATAATATACAGATTAAGAAGACAGCAAGCGGTGCAGCACCGCTTGCTGCAGATAATATGCAGGATTCGGTTCAAATATCTGACAATTTGTCGTGGGTAGAAAAGATCAAATTGTATAAAAACCGCGTAAGTACATATGAATCTCTTTCTGAGGATAAAAGCTCCGTTTATAGAATTGAGAACTTATTCGAAGGATTTTATTCGGGGAGCAAATCAATCGAAGATGTGATGGCTGAATTTGACAGTTTAGCTGGGAAGATCCATGAATTTGATTGTGAGATGGGTGTTGCAGTGAAAGATGATGCAGAATATTATGGTAAAGTAGTCTCTTCGGTATATCAGCATTTTAAATTGCATTTGGTGCAGAAGGCATTTGGTGCGAATCATGAAAAAGGCAAGCAGATAGCAGATCAGTATGGGACTCCGGGCAATCGGAATTTTATCTATTACAATTCCGACTACTATTATAAGTCGGAGGAAATAGATGAACTTCTAGTTCAGCATGCGTCTGATATGCTGAAGGATGCCGGAACAGAATCACCGTTGGATACCAGGATGGGAAACCCGGATTATGAGAGTTTTAACGCATATATGAAGCACTGGACATTGTATGAGTGCAGACAGGGAGATATTATTGATGTGGATATGAAGCCTCCAAGGGGTTTTACTTTTCTCTATAAAGAAAGCCGGTATACACAGGCAGAAGTCGATGCAATGGGCGGTAGATTGGTGAACCGTGATAGCAGTACGTCATTCGACGGTCTGCTGAGAGTTACATATGGAAACCGCAGTGCAGAAGGGAATGTTAATCTAAGGTATGAAATGAGCGAAGCAAAAGGATTTAATCTGTACGAACTTCTTGGAACGATTACAGGTGACAGATGGGAAGACAATCTTTTGGATCAGTTTCTGAAGAACATTAATATTCACAGAACATGCTATACCGGCGTATATCTCCAGGAGGCGGGCGCTTTAAGATATATGCAGGCTACCAAATAAAAGGGAGGCATTGAAGCATATATAGCACAGGAACTTACAAAATGATAGCTACTGGATGATCTGAAAGCTGCCGGAGAGCCGATCAAGCCGAAAAGCCGGCGGCGGGAAGTGGACACCGACACCCTGACCGCTAAGAAAAACTTGCAATATCAGGAAATGCAGGCCATGCGTGAAGAACTCAAGGCCGTGGAGAAACTGAAAAAGACCGCTGAACAGCTTGCAAGAAGTGAGCAGACAAGAAAACAGGAGCCGGAACTATGAGCATAAGAAAACCACCGTATAGGATTTTTATTTTCCATACGGCGGTATCTCATTTGCCGAAAATGTCGCTGTGCGTCCCGGTACGGGCCAGTGTCAACACCAGAATATCATCCAGCAGGTCAATGTCAAGGTGACGCTTGATTGCTAGCTTATAGTCCTTTTTGAACTTTGTCGTCCAGACAATTTCCCGGTTCATCGTTTCAACTCCCGGAGTGCTTCTTCTACATCGGAGTAGTGCCTCACGCTGGGATCACGCACAATACGTTCCGCTTCCAGCATGGCGGCAATCGTTTCCTTGTTGGGCTGTTCCAGCTTGACCTCAAAAGGAAAACCGCCGACCCGGAGGGATTGGCGCAGGAAAACATTGATTGCGGTAGTCAGGTTCATACCCAACTCCCTTGTTAAAAGATAAGAAAGATTTTATTGCCTTAGGCGGTACTTCTGCGATGAATTATGCCATGTGGTATGCAGAAGAGTCAACAGAAGAAAATCCTGTGATATTTGCAAGAACCATAGATGCATATGGCAGAGAACTTGAACAAACATTTTCTTTGAATGACGTTGATCCGCATAATGCCACCTATTTAGAAATGGTGGCGCTGCAGGTTCATTATAGGCCGGGTGACGACGGGATATATCGTTACCCGTATGGAAGCGATTTAGGTCCCACGGATCGAATGGATTTTGTTGATGGATATAAGCAGTTAATTTCAAAACATCGGATAAATCATTTTTATGATGATGCATCACGGTGTCAGAAAACGCTTGATTTCTATATGGATATTTTTGAGAAGAACAGATCGAGAGGGAAAGATAAAGAATTGCAGTTGAAAGAGTTAACAGCATCAATGCATATACGGTTGCTGCATGTGATGTGATCAGAAAGACAAGAAATGGATAAAGTTACGGAGGACATGTTACAATGATAGGAATTTCTTATGGAAATTATGCAGGACAGTTAAAATATCCAATAGTGAATCAAAATGAAAGGAAGAATCCGATAAATGCATTTAAAACAGAATTGTCTAATGAGGGTCATCATATTAAAGCCGCACCTGACGGAAGCTGGGCCACTTGTGCAGAAGTAAACAGAATACCAAGCAAATATGCCCTGAAAAGTGATGATGCAATTACATGGCATTGGCGGCAGCCTGGGGCAGAGTATAGGTTTTTTCATGCGGCTGAATCTACAGAGGAGAATCCGGTATTGGTCGTTAGAGGTGTGAATGAACAGGGCAAGCTGTTTGAAGAAAAGATTGATGTAAGGCAGATCGACCCTCGTAATATAACGGTTCTTGAGATAGAGGCATTAGAGCATTTTAGACCGAGTGAGTGTAAAACAATCTCTTATCATTTTGGAAATGAAGACCGAGGATTGCAGGAAAAGTTTGATTATGTTGCTATTGCCCATAAATATATAGAGGCTTGTAACAGGGGAGGCTACGTTCAGTCGGCAGAGAGGCGTAAAGAGGAGCTTGATTTTATATGTAGTTTTACAGGAAGCAGTGCCGAATCTAATATGAATGCATTTTCTTTGGATGGTTTTTTTGAAGAAAACAAAAAAAATCTGGAACTATGTGCTAATATTGCACGGGAGAGATTAATTGCAGGTATGGCAAAGAGCTGTTCAGAAGAACTGTCAGACCTGCTCTGGGGAAAATAACAACAAGAGGGGCAGAGGCAAGATAGTAATAGACTTTGCATCCTGATTATGGTATATTAAATACAACAACATAACCATTTCCATAATTAGGAGGTGATAACATGCCTAATAATGGTGAAATTATTGAAAGAGCCGTTCTTGATTTCCAAAAGGTACAAGCCCATATGAAAAATGCAAAAAGAGAAAATGCGAATGAGACATATGAAGGACTGAAAAGAGACTATCGGTCACTAAAAGCGGTATTAACTTCATTAGGGGTTAACCTGACAGATATTGATGAAATCAAGGAATAATTAAATAGTAAGTAATACGGGACGCATGCCTATTATCATATAGCTTACGTCCTTTTTTGGTATAGGAAGAGTGCGGTGTGATTATGAAAAATATTCTGATTATTGATGATGATATACATATTGGAAATGTGCTTGAAGAAATACTCACAAAAGAAGGATACGGCGTTTTCCGTGCCTACTCCGGGACGGAGGCGCTGTATGTTTTGTCTGGTGTAAAACCGGATCTTGTATTGCTGGATTTGATGCTGCCGGGGCTTAATGGCGAAGAAGTATTGCCGCAGATAAAGGGAATACCTGTCATTGTGGTCAGCGCGAAAGTCGATGTTGAGAGTAAGGTAGATTTGCTGCTTGGCGGTGCGGTTGATTATGTAACAAAGCCATTCAATACCAAAGAGCTTTTAGCCAGAATTACGGTACATCTGCGCAACGCGGCCAATGCACCTGCGAATTCTTCTTTGACCTTTGATGATATTACCCTTCATACAGATATGCATATGGTTACTGTAGGCGCAGCCGAGATAAAACTGACGAGAACAGAATACGCCATTCTCAAGCTGCTTATGCAAAATCAAACGCAGGTTGTCACGAAATCACTTCTGTTAGACCGCATAAGCGAGGATACTCCAGACTGTACAGAAAGTTCTCTTAAGATGCACATAAGTAATTTGCGGAAAAAGCTTCGGGAGGTAAAGGATAGAGATTATATAGAAGCAGTTTGGGGAATAGGCTTCAAGATGAGGGCGGACTGAATATTTACTATTTCTTTACGGTTTTCTTTACCGGTTTCTTTACTATCGTTCGGTAAAATGTCGGCATCACATCAAAGGAGGTTCATGTTATGGAATATGTTCTTAAAATAAACGCTTTAAGTAAAAATTATAAAGACTACAAAGCGTTAAACGGATTGTCTATGAACATTCCGAGAGGAGCAATCTATGGCTTCGTTGGAAAAAACGGTGCTGGCAAGACAACGCTTATCCGGTTGATTTGCGGTTTGCAGGAGCCGACATCCGGCGGCTACACGCTGTACGGAAGGAAGAATACGGATGGGGAGATTGCAAAGTCCCGAAGGAGAATGGGAGCCGTTGTGGAAACGCCGTCCATTTATCTTGATATGACGGCGGAGGATAATTTAAAACAGCAATATCTTATTCTTGGACTTCCGTCTTTTGACGGATTATCTGATATTTTAAAATTAGTCGGGCTTGAAAATACGAAAAAGAAGAAAGCAAAAAACTTCTCTCTTGGTATGCGGCAGAGATTAGGCATTGCAATCGCACTTGCGGGCGATCCTGATTTTCTTGTATTAGACGAGCCGGTCAATGGTCTTGACCCGCAGGGCATTATTGAAATCCGTGAACTGATACTAAAGCTCAACCGGGAGAGACAGATTACGGTTTTGATTGCGAGCCATATCCTTGATGAACTGGCTAAATTGGCGACGCATTATGGATTTATTGATAATGGGCGCATTATAAAAGAAATAAGCGCGGACAAATTAGAGGCTGCCTGCAGGAAATGTGTCCGTATGGAGGTCAGCGACACAAAGGTTCTTGCCCGCATGCTCGATGAGATGAAGATTGATTATAAAATCCTTACGGACAAAACTGCCGATGTATATGCCAAAGTCAATGTATCCCGCATGACGGCTGCATTGGCAGAAGAAAACTGTGAAGTAATTTCAATGCAGGAGTGTGACGAAAGTCTGGAAAGTTACTATATCAGTCTTGTGGGAGGCGGAAAAAATGATTAAATTATTAAATGCAGGTTTTACGAGACTAAGAAAAAATAGATTATTCTGGTTATTAACGATATTCAGTATCGGTCTTGCTTTGGCTATGATTTACACACGGTACAGTGATATGAAAGAATATGGAGATACTATAGAAGCAGAACAACTAATGCTTAATTATGGAACAATCATAGGGATTGTGATTGCTATATTTACAAGTCTGTTTCTGGGGACAGAATACTCGGACGGTGCAATCAGAAATAAAATCAGTGTCGGGCATAAAAGAATCCATATATATTTATCGAATTTTTTAATAACAATCATTGCAAGCCTGTTTTCATATATTTTATTTATTATAATTGTATCTCTGATCGGAATACCGTTATTTGGCGGGATTACAATGTCAATTTCAAAGTTATTGTCATTACTTGGCTGTATATTTGTAACTGTGATTACCTATTGCGGTATATTTACATTTATAGCAATGGTGATTTCGAATAAAGCGGTTACAGCAATCGTCAGCATTGTGCTGGGGTTTGGCTGCATGATGGCGGCTCTTATTTGTTTCAGCGTTACACAAGCGCCGGAATATATTGAATTAGCTTCTGTTACCGATGAAGATACTGGCGATTTTAAAGTAATTCAAGAGCCTAATCCGAAATATCCCAGTGAAACAAAAAGAAAAGTATATCAAACCCTGCTTGATATAAATCCTGCGGGACAGATGTTCCAATTAGCAGGAAGAGCGGCTCCGGATCTAAAGGTATTGCCAATCTATTCTTCTGGGCTTTTGATAGGATTTACGGCTGCCGGTATCGTGTTATTTAATAAAAAGGACATAAAGTAAGGAGTCGGCTATGGAAATATGGTTATGGACTGTCATTGGCATTATGGCTGTGATTATGATCGCCCTTCTTGTAAAAATTCATATCTTGCAAAAAGCTGCAGAGGAAATCGAAACGGCCTTTGCCGACAGGCTCATAACCGATACCAACACGCTGATTGATATTTCTTCAAACGACAGATATATGCGTAATTTGGCAAATGCCATCAATAAAGATCTTCGTAAACTTCGGGCAGAGCGGCGCCGTTTCTGCCAGGGAGACAGGGAACTTAAGAATGCCGTTACAAATATTTCACACGATTTGAGGACGCCGCTGACTGCAATCTGCGGATATCTGGACTTGCTTGAACAAGAAGAAAAATCAGAAGCAGTAGAACGATATATTGAAGTAATCAGAAATCGGACGGAAGTATTGACGCAATTAACGGAAGAACTATTTCGATACTCGGTGATTGCCGCAGGCGAAAATGATGGGGATAAGGAGCGGGTTTCGGTAGGCGCGGTATTGGAGGAGAGTATAGCGGCTTTTTATGGCGCCCTTTGCGAGAAACATATTACTCCTACAATACGAATGCCAAAAGAAAAAATCATCCGAACGCTTGACCGTTTTGCACTAGAGCGCGTATTTTCCAATCTTTTGAATAATGCTATGAAGTATAGTGACGGTGATCTGGATATTACGCTGTCTGAAACAGGCGCAATTACTTTTGCCAACACGGCCTTTGGATTGAATGAGGTGCAGGTCGGCAGGCTGTTTGACCGTTTTTACACAGTTGAGGCGGCCAGGAAATCAACAGGTCTGGGTCTGGCGATTGCCAGGACTTTGATTGAACAAATGAATGGCACAATATCAGCTAAGTATGAAAATAATCGGCTGGTTATCTGTATTCTGCTTCCGGATACGAAAGCAATTGAAAGCTGAAAAGTAAATGAAATCACATCGGGATTTTTTGAAAGACACAGGATTTCAGATATTGTATTTTCGCTTCAGTCATTCTATACTAATGAAAAGGAATTTGTATAGAATATGATTTACCTGTATGAAAGAGGTGAAATAATGGCACGTACAATCGGGATTGGAATACAGGATTTCGATAATATAAGGAAGAATAATTATTTTTATATCGACAAAACCGGTTTTATTAAGGAGTGGTGGGAAAGCGGGGACAGTGTTACGTTAATTACCAGACCGCGCCGTTTTGGAAAGACTTTGACTATGAGTATGCTGGAGCAATTTTTTTCTGTAGAATACGCGGGCCGTACGGATCTGTTTGAGGGTTTGTCTGTTTGGCAGGAGAAAAAGTATCGGGATTTGCAGGGCACATACCCGGTTATCAGCTTCTCTTTTGCTAATGTGAAGGAAGCGGATTTTAAAACCGCAAGTTACCGGATTCGCCAGCTTTTGATGAAAATGTATGAGAAAAATGCATTTTTATGTGAGAGTGGGAAATTGTCCAAAGCGGAAAGAAGATATTATGAGCATATGGCCTCGGATATGGGAGAGGAAGACGCTCCGCTTGCATTGTATCAGTTATCAGATTTCTTATGTCGATATTATAATAAAAAGGTGATTATCCTTTTGGATGAATATGATACCCCTATGCAGGAGGCGTACGTGAATGGGTATTGGGAGAAGCTTGTGGATTTTACCAGAAGTTTGTTTAATTCCAGCTTTAAAACAAATCCCTGGCTGGAGCGGGCCATTATGACGGGAATTACCAGAGTCAGTAAGGAATCGGTTTTTTCTGATTTGAATAATCTTGAGGTGGTGACAACAACCTCAGAAAAATATGCCGCTTGTTTTGGGTTCACAGAGCAAGAAGTGTTTGCTGCCATGGATGAGGTTGGGAGAGTTCAGAAACAGCAGGTGAAGGAATGGTATGATGGTTTTACTTTCGGCGGAATCAGTGATATTTATAACCCATGGTCTATCCTGAATTTTTTAGAGAAAGGAAAGTTTGCCACTTATTGGGCTAATACCAGCGGGAATCATCTTGTGGGCAGATTGATCAGGGAAGGTAAAAGAGGGGTAAAGCAGTCTTTTGAACTGCTGTTGAAAGGAGAGTGTCTGCATACTCCCATAGATGAACAGATTGTATATAGTCAGTTGAATGGAAATGCAAAGTCCATATGGAGCCTGCTTCTTGCCAGTGGATACTTGAAAGTAGTGAGCCATCAGGAATATAACGAGATATCAGAGGATCGGGCGCCGGAATATGAATTGGCGATAACGAATCGTGAGGTTCGCATTATGTTTCGGGAGATGGTCAGTGACTGGTTCTCAGAAGCTGAGGATGATTATAATGATTTTATCAGAGCTTTGCTTAAGGGTGATGTGGAAGGAATGAATGTATATATGAATCAAGTTGCACTCACCACGTTTAGTGTTTTTGATACAGGAGGAAAACCTTCGGAGGAAAAGCAGCCGGAACGCTTTTATCATGGCTTTGTACTGGGACTTATGGTGGAATTGCGCGGGAAATATTTGATTACTTCCAATCAGGAGAGCGGCTACGGCCGGTATGATGTGGTACTGGAACCATTGCGCAAAGACTATGATGCCGTTATTCTTGAATTTAAAGTGTTTGATCCAAGAAAAGAAAAGACAATGGAAGACACTGTACAGTCAGCTTTAAGACAGATTAAAGATAAAAGGTATGAGACGTTTTTGATTCAAAAAGGAATTCCTCGTGAACGTATCAGAAAGTATGGTTTTGCATTTGAAGGAAAACAGGTACTCATAGGAAATTAGCAGGAAATTGGGAGAGGAACAGGTGAAAGGAAATTGAGCGGATGGAAACAGTGTAATGCGGTGATGGAATATCTGCGGGAATTGAATATCGCGTCAATCTCCCTTCGGATTATTCTGTCTGTCCTTATAGGAGGAATCCTGGGGATAGAGCGCGGGACGAAGAACCGTCCGGCGGGGCTTCGGACGTACATCCTGGTATGTCTTGGTTCTGCGCTGGTGATGATGACCAACCAATATGTGTGTATCGTATATCAGACCGGCGACCCGGTGCGGCTGGGGGCGCAGGTGATCAGCGGGATCGGTTTTCTTGGAGCGGGAACGATTGTACTGACCGGAAGGAATAAGATCATGGGAATTACGACTGCGGCAGGTCTGTGGGCGGCGGCATGCTGCGGCCTGGCGATCGGGAGCGGTTTTTATGAGGGAGCGGTCCTGGGCGGTCTGGCGATTGTATTTACAGTATCGGGGCTTCTTAAGGTCGATATCTGGATTCGGAAGAAATCCCGATATCTTGACCTGTATATTGAGTATAGCGTGGAAAAAGGTGCCTTCAGCGGTTTGTTACGGTATGCAAGGGAGCATCAGCTGGAGGTGAGCAATATCCGGGTGAATAAAGGTTTCTTTGGGTATGAGCGTGATGGAAGACCGGGAACGCTCAGTTATACGGTGACGGTTTCCAGCCAGATACATCGTACCCATGCGGAGATCATAGAGATTCTGGCACATGAGAAAGGGGTACAGTTTATTGAAGAATTGTAGCTTTTGATCTTGAGGTTTAAAATGTCAGAAAGAAAGCAGGGAGTATAAAACTTCCTGCTTTCTTTACTGATTAGATTGAACTTCGCTGTTTTAATAAGCCGATTCCGCCTTGGTATGAACCATAGCGGCAGCATTTTATTCCCAAAAACAGTCCTTTTATTCCATTTTACCAATACAAACGGATAACTCTGCCGATATAGACTTAAGAGAGACTTTTTGAAAACAGAAGGTGAGGCTTTGAATATAGCAGTTGTCGATGATGAAGAGGTCATCCGAGAGCAGGTGAAGAATTTCATACGGAAGAAATATCCGGATTGCACCCTGGAATCTTACGCTGCAGGCGAAGAGCTGCTTATGGGAGGCGAGCAGTTCGATATCATATTCCTGGATATCAGGATGGAAGGTGCAGACGGGATCGAGACGGCGAGAGAGCTTCGAAGGCAGCAGGAGGAGACGGTTCTCATCTTTATCACCGGGATGAAGGAATATGTGTTTGAAGCCTTTGACGTATCGGCTTTTCATTATCTGTTAAAGCCTCTTGATGAGAAGAAGTTTCAGGAGGTTCTTAAGAGGGCAATGACAGAGGCCGGAAGGCGGAGAGGCCAGAGAAGGGAACAGCTCTTTATCAGGACCAGGGGAAGGAGCCTTACCGTAGACCAGAGTGAGATCCTGTATATCGAAAGCAAGGCGAAGAAGGCAGAGATTCATATGGTAAAGGAGACCATTGAGATCTATGCTTCCATGGGTGAGCTTGAAGAGCAGTTGGGAGAGAGCTTCTACCGGTGCCACCGGGGATATCTGGTCAATATGGCATATATCGTGGAGTATAATGCGGACAGTATCAGTCTTGCAGGCGGTGAGACAGTCTATCTGACCAAGAAGAAGCACAGTGAGTTTGTGAAGGCCTACATGTGGTATCTACAGAACGGAGGCGTATCCTGTGTCTAAACCGATGGAGCTTTATTTTTCCTGTATGCAGTTTGTGTTATTTCTGATGCAGGGGTATTATCTGCAGTATTTTTATGAAAGCTTTCTGGAAAGAAGAATAAAAGGGAGGTATGGCGGCGTCTGTGCAGCAGTATCCTACACGGTGCTGCGGATGGGGCTTTATGTGATCTGGCCGGCAGAGTATGAGAACCGGGCCGCAATCGGGAAGCAGACAGTATCGCTGGTGATACTGGTGATCCTGGCGCTGTGCTTTTATCAGGCGTTCCATGTGATCACATGTTTTCTCGTTGTTACGTTTCAGGCGGTACTTGGCATTACCGTCTATCTGGCAGTCATGCTGATGGACTGGCCGTCGGGCCTGTTATTCTCTCTGTGGGACTGGTGTTTGAAGACGGGAGTAATCACGGATCTTGAAACGTTTCAGATTCTGTCAGGGATTAGTATAGCAGGGATGCATTTTCTGCAGATTATGGTTGCGATTCTGTTGATGCGCGGTTCTCTTAGGAGGATCGTGAGGGATTATCGTGAGAAAGATATCGATATGTCAAGAACAGAGTTGTTGTTCATCCTGATTCCGGCTTTGTCGGCATTGTTCCTGTGCACTTGGCTGCGGGTGACGCTGATTGTGGTAGAAGAGAATTCTCAGGAATTCCTGTACCACAGGTATCCGGTGCTGATGGCAGTGCTCCCTGCGGTTCTTCTGTTGGCCCTGGCTTCTGTCCTGTATGGGGTTAAGTCTTTTCAGGATATTCTGAAACTGAACAGGGAGAAGAACAGCAGGATCGTTCTGGAGAAACAGGTTGAGAGCTTAAAAGAGCACATTGGAGAGATCGAACGGCTCTATTCCGGGATACGGAGCATGAAGCATGATATGAAGAATACGTTTGCGGTTGTCCGGCAGCTGGCTTCGGCGAATAGGGGAGAAGAAACAGAAGAGCTTCGCCGGTATCTGTCTGAGATCGATCAGGCCATGGAGCAGATGGAGCCTGAGTTTCAGACAGGAAATACCGTCGTAGATGCACTCCTTACTATGAAATATCATGAGATCATCCGTATGATACCGGATCTTGAGCTGGACGCAGAAGGGCTGGTCTTTCCGGCTAAGTTACACATCAGAAGCTATGATATCGGCATGATCCTCGGAAATGCGCTGGACAATGCCATGGAGGCATGCGTGAAGCTTAAGGGGCGGGACGCGGTGGCAAGGACATTTATCCGGCTGACTTCTCTGTCAAGAGGACAGTTATTGCTGTTGAAGGCAGAGAACAGCTTTGACAGAAATATCATACAGAGGCCGCAGGCGGAATTCCCGGCGAGTACTAAGAAAGATAAGGGGATGCACGGAATCGGGATGATGAATATCAAGAGTGCGGCAGAGAAATACCAGGGTACGGTGGACTGGAAGATAAAAGGCGGAACATTCATCCTTGCGGTGATGCTGAGAAATGATATTGAGAGATGATATTGAAGAGATGATAGTGGAGAATGATGTTAAAGAATGATATTGAGAAATGAAGTAGGAGGAATAAGGTTTGATGAAAGCTGTATTGAATACGATTGAAGACTTAAGATCCGGACATTTTAAGAATTCATACGGAGTGGAGGGAATGCTGATCACCGGCAGGTCAGATTATAAGAAGATCATTGATGTGTCCGATGAGATGAAGGAGCATGTCCTTAAGAATGTGAAGCAGGCGTATTATAAGTATAACGGCATGTCAGGAGACAATGCGGCAGAGGAAAGGGCCTACCACGGGACATTGAACGAATATTACAAGACGCTTGACCGGGAGGATCGTCTGTCGGCGTGCTGGACACTGGGACAGCTGGAGATGAAGCTTGCCAGGACGGTTTCCGATGCGGTCAAGGAGAAGGTGCCGGGGTGGACGGCCGGGCAGCAGATACCGGAAGGGCTCCTGGATGAGATCTTCGCAGGTGAGGATATCGCCAGGATCATGGCGGAAAAGCCGCAGGATGTAGAGAAGAGCGGGGAAGAATCGGCTCTGCTTAAGCAGAATAATTTTGATGAGCTGAAGATTACCGCAGATCAGGTGGAAGGCGGGGAAGAAGCGGAGGATAAGAAGCCTACGGGCAAGGTTGCATTCAATCAGGGAAAACGGGCGAGGCAGCTCGCTTCTGCGAAGACGCCGGAACAGGTACAGATGGTGATAAGTCTTCTTAAGAAGGATCTGTCAGACTGTGAATACGGTCTTGCCAATGATATGTGCGACGAGAATGAGGTGAGGAAGGTAAAAGCGATGCTGGCAAAGGCCCAGGAGCGTTCGGCTCAGGTTGCCGGGGAAGATAGGGCCGATAAGCAGGAAGGAGACAACAGCTTCCTGATCAATATGCTGATGTAATGTTTTTTAGATGGTTCGAGGGGCAGGATAAAATCGCCCCTCGAAACTATTTCTTTATTCGCAGCTGCACATATCTCATGAAGCGCAAAATCTATGCATATCTTATATTTATTCTAATTCTACAGAGCATATTCTGAAATCCCTATGTGAAACATGCACAAAAGTTTAGGCGGGTTTATGGGAGTTTTTTACAAAGTATTACCAATAAATATACCCGGCAGTTTATATTCAACTTGTGATAATGCTGATAAAATGCCGTCATCAAGTTGAGAGCGAAGGACTTCTCAAGGATGATAAAAACTACAATTTCATAGTGAAAGGAGCTTAAACGAATGGGTAAAAAAAAGAAGTTCAGAATGATAGATGCTGTTCTGACTGTTATCTGTGTCGTATTCGTGGCTGAAGCTGCAGCGCCTGTAGCTGCAATTGGTAACTCCCAGTATTTCTGGTGGATATTCATGATCCTGCTTTTCCTGTTACCATATGGACTGATCTCCTCAGAACTTGGGACTACCTATGATGGTGAAGGCGGTCTTTATGACTGGATCACAAAAGCATATGGACACAAATGGGGAGCAAGAGCTGCCTGGTATTACTGGATCAACTTTCCATTATGGATGGCATCTCTGGCAATTGTCTGTCCCGGTATGCTTGAGGTTGTGATCGGTAAGGAGTGCGGCACCGTGGCTGCTATTATAATTGAACTGATTTTCATCTGGGTTGTAACGGCAATCGCATTCACTCCGACCGCTGATGCTGTATGGATTCTGAATGGCGCGGCAGCAATCAAGGTGTTTCTGGCTGTTTTAGTAGGTGCTCTTGGCATTTACGGGGCGGTTACCAATGGTGTTGCGAACCCGATTACAATCGGGAATCTGCTTCCGTCATTTGACATTAACAGTTTATCTTTCATCTCCGTTATCTTATTTAATATGCTCGGTTTTGAAGTGATCTGTACAATGTCGGATTCGATGGAGAACCCGAAGAAGCAGATTCCACAGGCAATCATAATTGGCGGTTTTGTCATCGCGGCGATTTATATGTTTTCTGCGTTTGGTATCGGCGCGGCGATCCCGACATCAGAGGTCAGTACCGATTCCGGTCTGATTGACGCTCTGGTGCTTCTTACCGGAAAAGATGGCGGTCTCTTCATTTCGGTATGCGCGGTCCTCTTCGTGCTGACGTTGTTTGGCAACATGATTTCATGGTCTACCGGCGTGAACGAGGTGGCCGCTTATGCGGCAGCAAACAGCGATATGCCGGCAATCTTCGCGAAGAGAAGTGAAAAAAACGGAATGCCTGTCGGTTCAGCTTTCGTAAATGCAGTTGTCGCTTCCGCTGTCGTAATTATTGCGCCGTTCATTCCGAATGAAGATCTCTTCTGGAGTTTCTTCGCACTGAACCTGGTAATGTTCCTGATGGCATACATTCCGATCTTCCCGGCTTTTTTGAAGCTGCGCAGGATCGATCCGGAGGCCAATCGGCCATTTAAGGTTCCAGGCAGTGATGCGGTACTGAAAATTCTGGCATACATCCCGGTGGTACTGATTATCATCGCGTTGATTTTTACCGCAATTCCGCTCTCCTTCGACAGCGAGACACTTGCGGCAACACTGCCGATCACCATTGGTTCAATCCTCTTCATCGTGATCGGTGAAATCATGATTAAGGTTCTTCACAAGAACAAATAAATTAAAATAAATTTAAAAAGGAGAAAAATCATGGCAAAAAGAATTGAAGGAACAACCCCGAAGCAAGATGGCTACAGAATGCCCGGAGAATTCGAACCCCAGGAATGTGTCTGGATGCTCTGGCCCTGGTGGAATGGCAACTGGAGACTGGGCGCAAAACCGGCGCAGGAAGCATTCTGCAACGTAGCAAGAGCAATTGCGAAACATGAGCCTGTAAAAATGTGCGTACCGCAGGCGCAATATGAAAACGCGATCGCTCGTCTGGGCGGTACCGACAACGTATCCGTCATCGAGATGGAGAACAACGATTCCTGGTTACGCGATACCGGGGCAACTTTCCTGGTTAATGATAACGGTGGACTTCGTGCCGTAGACTGGGGCTTCAATGCTTATGGCGGACTTATTGACGGACTTTACTTCCCGTGGGATAAGGATGCGCAGATTGCCCGCAAGATGTGTGAGATCGCAGGCGCGGACAGCTACAAGCCCATGTCTCTTGGCGATTCTGATAAAGAGTTCATTTTGGAGGGCGGATCATTTCATGTGGATGGAGAAGGCACCTGCCTTACGACGGAGATGTGTCTGCTGCATCCGAGCCGCAACCCGGAAATGACCAAAGAGCAGATTGAGGAGCTCCTGAAGGATTATCTCAATGTAGAAAAGGTAATCTGGGTAAAGGACGGAATCGATCCGTATGAGACAAACGGACATATTGACGACGTGGCCTGCTACGTTCGCCCGGGAGAGGTCCTCTGCATCTATACGGAGGATGAAGCGCATCCGTTCTATAAGGAAGCGCAGGCTGCTTACAAATTCCTCTGCGAGCAGACCGATGCGAAGGGACGTAAGCTGAAGGTTCATAAGCTTTGCGTAACAAAAGAGCCCTGCTACTTAAAAGATGCCGCTACGATTGATTACGCGGAGGGAGCAATTCCGCGTGAGGAAGGCGAAATCTCAATCGCATCTTACCTGAACTTCCTGATCGTAAACGGCGCGATCATCCTTCCGCAATACGGAGACGAGAACGATGCGCTGGCAGTGCAGCAGATTCAGGAAGCGTTTGGCCCGGACTATGTGGTTGAAGGAGTGATGACGACAGAGGTTGCTTACGGCGGCGGAAACATTCATTGCATCACGCAGCAGCAGCCGAAAGCCAAATAAGAAAGAGTGTAAAAACGAAGCACATTAAAAAATATATAAATGTAAAAAGGAGATTAAAACTATGTATGCAAACGGTGTAAGACATTTTATTGAAACCAATGATTTTACGAAGCAGGAAATTCTTGATATCGCTTACCTTTCGCTCGAAATCAAGAAATGTATTAAAAGCGGTTACAATCCGCCGCTCCTAAAGGGAAAAACGCTTGGCATGATCTTCCAGCAGGGCTCCACAAGAACGCGTGTATCCTTTGAGACTGCTATGGAACAGCTTGGCGGACATGCGCAGTACCTGGGACCTGGTATGATTCAGCTCGGCGGACATGAGACAATCGGCGACACCGGAAAAGTGCTTTCCCAGCTGATCGACGTTGTTATGGCCCGCGTCATCGACCATCAGACCGTTGTGGATCTGGCAAATGCCTGCTCCATCCCTGTACTGAACGGTATGTCCGACTGGAACCATCCGACACAGGAGATTGGCGACCTCTGTACCATTCTGGAGAATCTTCCGCGCGGAAAGAAACTGGAGGACTGCAAGGTGGTATTCGCAGGCGACGGAACGCAGGTTTGCGCTTCCCTTGGTATGCTTTGCACCAAGCTTGGTATGACCTTTGTTCAGTACGGCCCCAAAGGAAAATGGGTTCAGGATGCTTTAAAGATTGCGAATGACAAGAGACCTGACGTAACCTACGGCGACTACATAAAAATTATGGAGGAGAACTGCAAAGAGTCCGGAGGTTCCTTCCTGATTACCGATGACAGAAATGCAGTGAAGGGCGCTGACTTCATCTATACGGACGTCTGGTATGGTTTATATGAGTCCGAGCTTTCCGAGGAGGAGCGGATTGCTACCTTCAAGGACTATCAGGTAAACCGTGAGCTGATGCAGATTGCGAACCTTGGCTGTAAGTTCATGCACTGCCTGCCGGCAACGCGCGGCGAGGATGTAACCGATGAAGTGGCTGATTCCGACGTATCCCTTTGCTGGGAAGAGGCCGGCAACCGGCTGACTGCGATGCGTGGCCTGCTTGTATACCTTACGCAATATCAGAGAGCGGCAGAGCCGTCTGAACTTCAGAAAGCAGCCGCAAAAGAATCTCTCGAAAACTTTATGGCTGCAAGAAATATTATCTAAATTATTATTCTGCCAGGATATTATGTGGGACTTTATTCCTCGTAGAGTAAGGTCCCTTTGATTTTTAAAAGGTATGGAGGAAAAATATGGAGAAAATTGTTATTGCGTTGGGCGGAAATGCGCTTCAGTCAAAAAATAGCGCGCCGACTGCGGAAGGTCAGTTGGAAGTAGTTAAGAAAACATGTGAATGTGTAGCTGATATTTGTGAAGCAGGATATGAAATTGCAGTTGTACACGGGAATGGGCCGCAGGTTGGCCGCATCCTTCTGGCTTCTGAAACTGCAAACGATGTGACGCCGGTCATGCCGTTCGATGTATGCGGTGCTATGAGCCAGGGATATATCGGATATCATATTCAGCAGGCACTGAGATATTCTCTGAGCAAACGCGCGATCCATTATCCGGTACTTACGGTTGCGACGCAGATGATTGTTGATGGAAATGATCCGGGCTTTGCAAATCCGACAAAACCGATCGGACCTTTCTACACCGAAGAGGAAGCAAAGAAGCTGGTCCAGGAGCGCGGATATACGGTCAGGGAAGATGCCGGACGCGGATACAGACGTGTTGTCGCATCTCCCATTCCGCAGAAAATCGTTGAAATCGATGCGATTCGCGAATTATGGGATCAGGCAATCGTCATCTGCTGCGGCGGCGGCGGAATTCCGGTTGTTGAAAACATGGACGGTACCCTGGACGGTGTTGCCGCTGTTATCGATAAAGACTTTGCCGCGGAACTTCTTGCTGAACAGGTGAACGCAGATGTGTTGATGATCCTTACAGAAGTAGAAAAAGTCGCAATCAACTGGGGAAAAGAAAATCAGCAGAATCTGGATCATATGAGTCTGTCGGAAGCTGCTCAGTATGTAAAAGAAGGCCAGTTTGCACCGGGAAGTATGCTTCCAAAAGTTCAGGCATGTATGAAATTTGCCCGCAGCTATCCAAACAAAAAGGCCATTATCACAAGTCTTGATAAAGCAAAAGATGCACTTGCAGGACTTACAGGAACTGTAATTACATTCGCATAATATACGCGTAACGCCGGATGCCCGATGTCAGGAGCCGGGCATCCGGTATTATGAGATATCAAACGTGAATTAGTGTATCCCATCTTTATCACATCAGTGTTTTAAGAGGGAGAAAAAGATATGAATCCTGGTTTTTTATCTGTTTTGCCAATTATTGTAATGTGTGTTCTTGTAATAACCACAAAGAAGGTATTCGAGTCGCTTTTAATTTCTACCAGTCTGGTATTTATTTTAAAAGATGGATTTGGCTTTATTCAGGGATGTATAGAATCCATTTATGAGGTATTTGCCGGCGATACCTATCCGTGGGTATTGCTGATGCTGACGCTTTTTGGCGCTCTGGTGAATCTGCTTTTGGAATCCAGAAGTGTTAACGGCTTTCGCGGCATCGCCTTAAAGTACATCAAATCCGCAAAAAGCAGCCTGATTTTTACATGGATTCTCGGTCTGATTCTTTGTATCGACGATTATATCAACGACCTTGCGATCGGACCGTCAGTTCGTTCTATTACGGACAGATACAAGGTGCCTCGTGAAGCAATCGGTTTTATTATTCTTGCAATGGGAATTCCGATCTGTGCCTTACTTCCGGTATCGGCAATGGCAGTATTTGTCTTTGGCGTTATGCAGGAATCCGGAATCTCTGCTCCAGATGCGAATATGCTGGTTGAATACATGAAAGTTGTCCGCTTCCTGGTATATCCTATGTTAATCGTTGCAATGGCGTTCCTCGTGGCGGCTGGTCTTGTTCCGAAGATAGGACCTTTAAAAATGCAGTATGAGAAAGGTGATGCCGGCAGTGCTTCTTCTGAAGAGGAGGAAGCAGGTGACGGGAACCTGATCGATTTTATTTTTCCTGTACTTACTGTTGTCGCCGTTATGATCGCAACAAACGATCTTGTGGCAGCGGTTATCTGCGCATTGGCCGTTTGTTTCATTCTCTACGTCCTGAGAAAGAAAATGACCATCGAAGATTTTTTTAAAAATGTATTCGATGGTATTCACAGTATGATTGAGATTCTTGTTATTCTGCTATTTGTATTTGCTTTCGTAAATGGACTGGAGAAGATTGGATTCAGTGAATATGTGATCGCAACGACAACTCCATTCCTGGCAGGCGGTTTAATTCCAATGCTTTCCTTTATCATCGTATCCTTACTGGTATTCGGCGGCGTTGATTACTGGGCGGTTATTCTTTTAATGGCTCCGATTACGGTACCTCTGGCCTCCACCTTTGGTGTGGATCAGTACCTGACTATGGCTGCTGTCGTATCCGGGGCGATTTGCGGCGGCACTTCCTGTTTCTTCGGCGAGCAGATGCTCATGTGCGGACAGGCAGTAGAAAGAGAACCGGTCAACCTGGCGATGACAGCATTCCCATATTCCGCGATCTGCTTTGTATTGACTGCTGTTATTTACGGAGTGTTAGGCTTCATACTGTAATTATAAGGAAGTGATACGATGCGGCGTTTTTCATACAAAACTTTTAAACATACCTGTCTGACACTTGGATATACCATTGTCGGCTGTCTGATCACGGCAACCGGACTGGTCATGTTTACCGTTCCCAATCATATTGCGCCGGGTGGTTCGTCAGGACTCGCCACTTCTCTGGCAGTGGCGGTTCCTTTGTCCGTAGGTATTCTGACCTGGATGGTCAATATCCCGATTTTGTTTGCCAGTATCAAGATTCTGGGAATCCAGGCGGGCATTAAAACTTTGCTTGCTTCAACGATACTTACTTTTTTTATGGAAGCATTAACCTCCTGTCTGCCTACCTTTACAGATAACAAGCTGATGGCATCGGTGCTTGGCGGTATTTTGATTGGAAGTGGAATAGGAATCGCGTTTTTACGCGGTATCAGTATGGGTGGAACCGACCAACTGAGCATTCTTTTGGGAAAAGTATTTCCCAATGCCTCAACGGCATACATTCTGATGGTCTGTGATGGAATTGTTGTCACGGTTGCGGCATTTACCTTTCGCGACCTGGAAGTATTTCTTTATTCCATTATCTGTGTTTTTGTCGCGTCAAAGGCGATCGACACCGTTATGGATGGCATGAATCATGCCCGTGTTTATTTTGTTGTGACCAATTATGGAGAAGAAATCGCGCAGGAATTGAATTTGAGGATGGAAAACGGCTGTACCATTCTGCCGGCGCAGGGAACGTATTCCGGTGCAGAAAAACAGGTGCTGATGACGGTGGTTCATCCCAATACTGTCATGCAGACATTGGAAATTATTAAAGAAATTGACCATGACGCGTTTACTTTTATGGCTTCGGTAACCGAGGTTCATGGAAAAGGATTTGCGCATTATCGGGCGGATCTGTCAAAGTAGTGGAGCCTTGTTGGCCCTGCCGGACATTTGATACGGAAGGATGGAACCTATGGATGTCTTGAACAATAGGGATTTTCTCTGTATAATAAAACCTAGCAGGCAGGGCATAACTGATCTGCCGGGTTAATTGGCAAAAACCGGAAATGCAGCCACACAAACTGGCAGATTTGTCAAGAGGAATTTGGAAATTTTCTGATAAAAATATAGAAAAATGTAAGACATCCACTACAAAGTGGAGGTGAAGAAAAGAAGGGTACTTTGGAAACGCTGTGTTTTCAAGGACTATGAGTTTCCGAGAGTACTCTTTCTTTGAAAGGAGGATCTTCACAGCTATGCAGATTGCCCTTTTGATTTATGATATGTCGGTATTATCTCTTTACATCATTACATGCACATTGAGCGTTGCTGTCTTTCTTTCCAGAAAACATTACAACAGTATTCTGGTTGCAGCGATCTTTTTTGTCTATTCCCTGGATCATATAGTGATTTCCTTAACGGAAATGATCCCTTCTTTTGCTACGACTTACGAAAATATCTTTTTGACCGTACCCAGTGTTAAGAGCCTGGTTTATGTCTTTTCTTTCGCCCTTATCATCATGCTGTTAAAGTCCATGGTGCCGCAGATTCGCATTCGCGGCCTGATCATGCTGTATTGCGTTGTTATCATATTTTTATTGATGATTCCTTTCCTGCATAACAGCACTTGGAAGTCATGGATGTATTTTTCCTCGGCTCAGCTTTTTTTGTTCGTCTATTCCTGCTTCGGATTAATTGGTATAAAAAAGGCGGCTTCGGAAGAACCCAGATGGAATTATCCTTATTTAAAAAAGCTCTTCCTTATTGCAATGGCTTTTTCTGTTATCATTACTCTGGAGGATACCTTTGTCATTTTTAAAATTGACGTCTATTCCACCAGTACATATATATTCTTCCGGAGTATATCAGAAGATATTTTTCGTATAGTTTCTGCGGTTGTTTCTATTCGCATGACAATTACCTACTGGATATTGAAGAATCCGCAGGCAGGCACAGTTCCGCAGGACGCTGCTGTGACTGTTCTTCCGAAAAAGGAGGAACCTGTCATCGTATCTGATTGCGTCAAACCGGAATTATCAGAAGCGCCGCAAAGCGTGGATTTCCAGACAGAAGACTCTAAATTGATGGCATTCAGCCAACAGTATCAGTTAACGGCGCGAGAGTCCGAAATTTTTGCTTTAATGCTGAAAAACATGACAAATCAGGAAATATGCGATAACCTGTTTGTTTCTTTAGGTACGGTAAAAACCCATACCCACAATATTTTTTCAAAATTGGGAGTGTCCAAAAGGAAAGAAGCACTGTCGCTCTACGCAGAATACAAATAAATTCGGTTAACCAATTCCCGTATATTATGTGTTATAATGTTTAAAATGATTTTGTTATCGTCCGCATTTCATATTATATATAGGAGGAATCAGGATGTCTCTGCAGTTCATATTCGGGCCGTCAGGCTCCGGCAAATCATATTATCTGTATCAACATGTGATACAGGAGTCCATGCTTCATCCAGAGCAGAATTACATAGTCCTTGTACCGGAACAGTTCACCATGCAGACCCAGAAGGATCTGGTCACCATGCATCCAAGGCATGGGATCATGAATATAGATATCTTAAGCTTTGCAAGACTTGCATATCGTGTGTTCGAGGAGACCGGGGGCGAGATGCTGCCGGTTCTGGATGACGAGGGGAAGAATCTGATCCTTCGCAAGATCGCGGGAGATTATGAGGATGAGTTGTGCGTACTGAAGGGAAATATGAAGAAGCTCGGTTATATCAGTGAAGTCAAGTCCGTAATTTCAGAATTTACTCAGTATGATATCGGGGAAGAAGAGCTGGAGCGGGTGATGGAGACCGTCGGCAAGGATTCCAGGCTCTATTATAAGTTAAAGGATATCGGGATCCTGTACCGGGGGTTTACAGAATATCTGGAGAAGAAGTATATCACGAAGGAAGAGCTCCTGGATGTCTTGAGCAGAACGGTCAAGCAGTCAGAAATGCTGAGGAACAGTACGGTGGTACTGGATGGATTCACCGGATTCACCCCGATCCAGAACCGTCTGCTCCTGGAGCTTTTGCTTCACTGCCGCAAGATCATGGTCACCGTGACCATGGATGAGAGGGAGAATCCTTATGTATACCGGCATCCCTATCAGTTATTTGCACTCAGCAAGCATATGGTGACGACACTGGCGGCCCTTGCGGCGAATAACCGGATAGAGATCGAGGAGCCGGTCTTAAGATATGAACCTTGTGTATACCGTTTTCGGGATAACGCGGCCCTTGCGTTCCTGGAGAAGAACCTGTTCCGGTATGGGGCAAAGACTTTTGAGGGGGAACAGGATGCTATCGGTATCCATGCGGCAAGGAACCCAAGGGAGGAGGCACTGGCAGCGGCGGGCGCGATCCGCCGTCTTGTGCGTAAGGAGGGCATGCGTTTTCGGGAGATCGGCGTAATCGTGAGCAATATGGATGTCTATGGGGATTATCTCAAGCGGGCTTTTGAGTTGTACGAGATCCCTGTATTCATGGACCATAAGAGAAATGTCCTTTTAAATTCCTTTGTGGAGTACATCCGAAGTCTCTTGAATATGGCGGAACAGAATTTTACTTATGAGAGCGTGTTCCGGTTCCTGCGAACCAACCTGGCAGGGTTTACTTTGGGGGAAGTGGATGAACTGGAGAATTATGTCCTGGGACTGGGGATCAAAGGGTATAAGAGATGGCAGGAGAAATGGGTGCGCCTTTTGAAGGGGATGCATGCAGAAGATCTGGATCGCATGAATCATCTTAGGGTATTACTGGTGGAAAAAGCGGATCCGCTGATGTTTGTGCTGAAACAGCGCAGGAAGACAGTGAAGGATATCACGCTTGCGGTGTATGAATTCATGGTCAGGGAGAATCTTCAGGTAAGGTTAAAGCAGCAGGAGGAGGAATTCCAGGCGATGGGGGAACTGGCTCTTGCAAAAGAGTATGCCCAGGTGTATCGGGTCGTGGTGGAATTATTTGACAAGTTCGTAGAGCTTTTAGGAGATGAGAAGGTAGGCCTTGAGGAATATTGTAAGCTGCTGGATGCGGGCCTCGAAGAAGCAAGAGTGGGCGTGATTCCGCCAAGCCTTGACCAGGTGGTTGCCGGGGATGTGGAGAGAACCAGGCTTAAGGATATCCGTGCACTGTTCTTTTTGGGCGCCAATGACACTCATCTTCCGGGGGCGTTGCTTCGTACCGGGCTGTTATCCGAGCGGGACCGGGAACATTTTCAGAAGGAAAAGCTGGCGCTGGCGCCCGGAGGGAAGGAGCGGGCATATATCCAGAAGTTCTATCTCTATGCCAATCTGACGAAGCCTTCGGAAAGACTTGAGATCTACTACAGTAAGGTGTCTTCGGAGGGAAAAAGCATCCGGCCGTCGTATCTGATCCAGGATATAAGAAGGATGTATCCGCTGCTTGAAGTCAGGGATGAAGAGGAGAAGCCGTTAGTCAAACGTGAACTGACAGAGAAGATGGGGGTAGAATACCTGATTCGGGGACTTCGAAGCTCGGGAAACGGCATGGATGATGTGTGGAAGGAATTGTACAGCTGGTATAAGAGGAACGAAAAGTGGCAGGAGAAGGTAGAGAGCCTGCTTGCGGCAGGGTATTACCGCCGTCCGATGGATGGGCTTACGGAAGTGGCAGCAAAGAAGCTCTACGGGGAGGGTTTTGAGGACAGTATCACCAGGATGGAGCGGTTTGCGGTCTGTGCGTTTGCTCATTTTCTGACCTATGGGCTGAATCTTAAGGAACGGCAGCAGTACGAGTTCCAGGCGGTAGATCTGGGAAATGTGTGCCACAGCGCCCTGGAAAAATATTCAGGGAAGGTGGAAGCTTCGGGAGTTGACTGGACACTTGTTCCGGAGGATATACGAAAGCAGTATATCGAAGAGAGTGTGGAGGAAGCCATCACAGATTATGGAAATGCCGTCCTCTATAGTTCTGCGCGGGATGAATATATGATCGTCCGCATGAAACGGATGCTGGAGCGGACGGTGTGGGCGCTTACGAGGCAGTTAGAAGCCGGAGACTTCCGCCCGTCCGCCTATGAGATCCGATTCGCCAGCGGGAAGATCGACCGGATCGATACCTGTGCAAAGGAAGAGAAGGTCTATGTGAAGGTGGTTGATTATAAGACCGGAAGCAAGGCCTTTGATGTGGTCTCTCTGTATCACGGGCTGCAGCTGCAGCTGATGGTCTATATGGATGCCGCCGTCAAAATCCAGGAGCAGCAGCATCCCGGGCAGGAGGTGGTGCCTGCAGGGGTATTCTACTATCGGATCCAGGACCCGTTAGTGGAAAAGAAGAAGGAAGGCGGGGAAGAAGAGGAGATCTTGAAGGAACTGAAACCGGATGGACTGGTCTGTCTGAAGGATGAGGTGCTTGGGCACCTGGATCATCAAAAGAGCGGGGAATCCCTTGTCGTTCCAATCAAATATAATAAGAACGGAAGCCTTGCCAGGACCTCTAAGGCAGTGCCGGAAGAGGAGTTCCGATTGATGATGGAACACGCGGCGAAGAAGGTCAGAGAGGCACACCTTGGAATCCTTAAGGGAAGGACAGAGGCCGCGCCTTACCGAAAGGGCCAGGAGACGGGCTGTGATTACTGCCGGTACCGGCACATCTGCGGATTTGATGTAAAGATTCCGGGTTATCACTACCGGGATATCGGGAAGATGAATAAGGAAGAGGCCGTTGCGGCGATGAAGGCAGAAGCCGAAGAAGACCGAAGAGCAGAGGCTGGAACGGAACGAAAGACCGAAGCCAAAAAGGAGTATGGTGCAGAGGAAGCTAGTGAACAGAGGGAAGGAACGGGACAGAGGACAGAGAATAGCAAAGAGGGGGAAGCGTAGAAGATGGGAGTAACATGGACAAGGCAGCAGCAGCAGGTCATCAATTTAAGAGACCGGAATATCCTGGTGTCGGCAGCGGCAGGTTCCGGAAAGACGGCGGTCCTGGTGGAGCGGATTATCGCCATGCTGACAGACGCTATCCGCCCGATCGATGTGGACCATCTGCTGATCGTGACCTTTACAGAGGCGGCAGCGGCAGAGATGAAGGAGCGTATCCGCTCTGCCATAGAGAAAAAATCCGAAGAATATCCGGACAACGAACATCTGAAGCAGCAGGCTACCCTGATACATAATGCCAGGATCACCACGATCCACAGCTTCTGCCTGTCGGTTGTCAGAGATCATTTTCATGCCATCGACATTGACCCGGGATTCCGGGTGGGGGAAGAAGGGGAATTAAAGCTTCTGAGGCAGGATGTGATCGGTGAGATATTAGAGGAGAGGTATCAGGAAGGGGAGCAAAGGTTCCTTAATTTTACGCTGGCATACGGAAGCGGGAGAAACGATAAGAAGATAGAAGAGCTGATCCTTAAGATATATGAATATTCCAGGAGCTACCCGGACCCCGGAGGGTGGATCGAAGGATGTGTGAGAGCATATCAGATCGACAGTCTTAATGAATTAGAGGAAAGTGAGACTGTCAGACGGCTTATGCGGAATACGGAGAATTATCTGAAGGAAGCCAAAGATCTGCTCACCGAAGGACTGGCTGTCTGTATGGAGGCGGACGGGCCTGCAGTTTATGAGAAGGCTCTGTTAGCAGACAGCCAGACGGTCGATCGGTTATTATCTGTCCATACGTTTGAAGAGATGACAAGGGTGATGGCAGATATTTCCTGGGTGAGGCTTGCTGCTAACCGGGACAAATCTGTGTCTGAGGATAAGGCGGCGCAGGTTAAGGCGATCAGGGAGGAAGTCAAGGGAATCATAAAGGATCTTAAAGAACAGTACTTTTATCAGGAGGCGGAGGAGATGCTCCTGGATATCCAGGTATGCCGTCCGGCGATGGAGGAGCTGGCAGGGTTGGTTTTGGCATTTTCCGAGAGATTCGAGGAGAAAAAGCGTTCCAGGAATATGGTTGATTTCTCGGATATGGAGCAGTATGCCCTTGAGATCCTGACGAAGAAGGGAGAGGATGGAAATTTTCTGCCCTCTGCTGCGGCGAGAGAATATCAGGAACAGTTTCGGGAGATCATGATCGATGAGTATCAGGACAGCAACCTGATCCAGGAGACGATTCTTACCAGTATCTCGACGGTATCGCTGGGGCGTTATAATATATTTATGGTGGGGGATGTCAAGCAGAGCATCTATCGTTTCCGGTTGTCAAGGCCTGAGCTTTTCATGGAGAAATTCCATACCTATGAGCCTCTGCCTGAGACGGCCGGTCAGACGGACGGCCGGTCAGGCGGCGGGAATGAGGTGCCTTCGGTGAGATGCCAGAGAATTGATCTGCACAAGAACTTCCGAAGCCGGAGGGAAGTTCTCGACAGTGTGAACGAGATCTTCCGTCAGATCATGACCAGGGAACTTGGGGGGATTGTCTATGACGATCAGGCGGCCCTGTATGCGGGAGCGGATTATCCGGCGGGGGAAGATATGGAGACAGAGATTCTGATCATTGACAGCGACTTAAAGGATGAGGAAGAAGCTGCTTACGGGGCGGAGGATTCTGCCAAAGAGGGGGCGGAGGATAGGAAAGCCTCCGGCGGGATCGGGGAACGTGAGCTTGAGGCAAGGGCGATTGCAGCGCGGATCAGGGAGCTTCTGGCACACCATCGGGTCGTTGATAAGAAGACGGGAGAATTCCGGCCGGTCCGGTATTCGGATATCGTTATCCTTACAAGAAGTGTGAAGGGATTTGCAGATGTGTTTACAGAGGAGCTGAACCGGGAAGGGATTCCGGCCTATGCGGGGACGCGGGAAGGATATTTTGCGACTCAGGAGATTGGGGTGCTGCTGGATTATCTGCGGGTCTTAGATAACCAGAGACAGGATCTGCCCATGGCGGCCGTGCTTGCCTCTTCCTTTGGCAAGTTGACGGAAGCAGAGCTGGCGATGATTAAGAGTGAATACGCCAGTCTGTCCTTCTGTCAGGCGGTCATGGCCTACCGGCAGTCGGGGGACGATCCGATAATACGGGGAAAACTTAGAACCTGTCTGGATGGTATGGACGCATTTCGCAGGATAGTCCCTTACACGCCCATGCACGAACTGTTATGGAGGATTCTGGAAGAGACGGGATATGGGGATTACGTCTCAGCTATGCCGGGCGGAGAGCAGCGCAGGGCGAATCTGGATATGCTGGTGGAGAAGGCAAGAGCGTTCGAGGCGACCAGCTATAAGGGGCTGTTCCATTTTGTGCGTTATATTGAGCAGCTCCAGAAATATGATGTGGACTATGGCGAGGCCAGCATAGAGGATGAACAGTCTGATACGGTCCGCATCATGACCATCCACAAGAGTAAGGGGTTAGAATTCCCTGTTGTGTTCGCGGCAGGTATGGGAAAGCGGTTCAATATGCAGGATGCCAGGAGCAGCGTCATCCTTCATTCCAGGTTAGGGGCAGGACTGGACGCTATAGACATCGAGAAGAGAACCAAGAGCCCAAGTATTATCAAGAAGGTTATGCAGAAGGAAGAAGTACTGGACAGCCTGGGAGAAGAACTTAGAGTGTTGTATGTTGCGTTTACCCGGGCGAAGGAAAAGCTGATCATCACAGGTACGATATCGAATCTTGAGAAGAAATGGCCGGGTTATGAGATGGCAGGGAACCGGCAGGAGGAGACGCTGTCATTTGGGAGGCTGAGCAAGGCGGTTACCTATTGGGACTGGATCCTTCCGGCGCTGTTAAGGATGCCGCAAAGTGTGCCGATCGTAAAGAAGGTGCTGACCTTTGAGGATATCGTCAGGGAAGAGGTGGCAGAAGAGACGGCGGGGCGGATGAAAAGAGTCATACTGGAGCAGTGGGATACGCAGAAGATCTATGATTTTGGGATGAACGAGAGCCTTAAGGAACAGTTTGCTTATCATTATCCTTATGAGGGCAGCAGGCAGCAGAAGCTTAAGTTTACGGTATCGGAGCTTAAGAAGCGGATATACCTGGCAGAAGCCTTGGGAAGTGAAGCCGCGGAAGACGGAGAGATAGCTTATGAAGAGCCGGATGTGGTGCCTCTGATCCCAAGGTTTCTGCAGGAAGAGACAGAACTGACCGGGGCTTCCAGGGGTACGGCCTATCACCGGCTGATGGAGCTTCTGGATTTCTCGGCGCAGTACGATGCGGATACTCTGAGGGAAGCGCTGCATTCATTTACAGAAGAAGGAAAGATGACTCAGGATATGGCAGATTGTATCCGCACGGAGGATATCCTTGGTTTCCTTAAGTGTCCGGCGGGACAGAGGATGAGTGCGGCGGCAAGAAGACAGAGGCTCTTTAAGGAGCAGCCCTTTGTCCTTGGCGTTGATGCCAGGGAGATCTATCAGAAGGAACAGGAAGGGGAACAGATCCTGGTGCAGGGGATCATCGACGTGTATTTCGAAGAGGAGGACGGCCTTGTGGTCCTGGATTATAAGACGGACCGGATCTATCAGGCAGAAGAGCTTAAGGAAAAATATCATGCCCAGCTTGATTACTATGGAAAGGCGCTTGAGCAGATGACAGAGAAGAAGGTGAAGGAGAAGATTATCTATTCCTTCACGATCAAGCAGGAGATCGAGGTATGAGAGATGAGCGTAACGGCAGCAAACTGCTTTGTACATAAAATTGAATAGTGTATATGCCAAAGGACATTTCATCTTTTATTCAGGTAGATGTCCTTTTTGGTACAAACAAAAAATGAGTCTCCTGTTAAATAGAAGTACAAGCTTGCCGTAAAAAAATTGCGGGAATCTATTGTGAAAGGTTGTAAAAATGGTTATACTGTAATCATAGATTTGTGTGCAAATAATCTATATGAAAGGATGGCAGGAAAATGTTAAAGAAATTTACATTGAAAAATTACAGAAATTTTAAAGATGAAATATCTATAGATTTTGAAAATACTGCGGGGTATCAATTTAGTACAGATTGTATCACTGATGGAACTATCTGCAAAATGTTGATTTATGGTAGAAATGCGACGGGAAAAACAAATCTGGGAAAGGCGTTAATTGATATATGTACGACATTGTTTGGCATGCGGCATTATATTGATACAGGAGTATTTCTTAATGCGGATTCAATAGAAGAAACGGCGACTTTTTCATATGAATTCAGGTTTGAAAATGATGAATTAATATATCGCTATGCCAGATTTTCTAATCAAGAACTTAGGTATGAAGCATTGCTCATTAACAAAAAAACTATTTTTAGCTGTGATTTTGAAAATAACAAATTTGATTTTAATAATCTTAAATATATAAATGCAGAAACAGCTAGTATAGATAGATATTTACAATCAGTAGATATTGGTGATGAAGAAGAACTTCAAGAGCCTAAGTTACCATTTTTAAGATGGTTGATAAGTAATGTTGCATTGAGCAATGATTCTATTTTAATTAAATTAACTAATTATACCAGAAGAATGCTTATAATTACAACGGGAAATGCAATGTTAAGAATTCCAAGACGAATGAATAATACTTTTTATGAGTTGTTAGAAAATCCAAATAGATTAAAAGATTTAGAATATTTTCTTAATGAAATGGGTATAGAGTGCAAATTGATATTACAAAAATTACCGGATGGTCAGAGAGAATTATATTTTGAACATGAAAAATTAGTGCCGTTTTATGAAACTGCATCTAGCGGAACTCTAGCGTTAGTTGATCTATATAGGCGATTGATTCCTAAAAGCTGGGATCCATCTTTTATATATTTAGATGAATTTGACGCATTTTATCATTATGAAATGTCAGAGAAAGTGATAAACTTTTTTAAGAGAAGATATCCTAAATGTCAGATTATTATGACTTCTCATAATACTAATCTGATGACAAACCGACTGATGCGGCCAGATTGTTTGTTTATTTTGTCAAAAGCGGGTACATTGACTGCACTTTGCAATGCGACGAAAAGAGAGCTGCGAGAAGGTCACAATCTTGAAAAAATGTATATCAGTGGGGAATTTGATAAATATGAATAATTATCGAGGCAAGATAAGAAAACGAAGCCAAAATTTGCTAATCGTAGAAGGACATCATGAAAAAAACAAGTTATTTTGGTTGATTTTTAAATGTTTTCCTGAAATCAATATCAATATGGACGAAATTTGGATTTATGGAACAAATATCTATCAGTTATATAACGATATAGTGAAAGAGTATGGCGATGAGTGGACAGAGGAGAATATGGATATTGATTTGCCCTTTGTTATTAGTAAGAAGCAATATCCAGATAAACCTCGATATAAAGAAGATTTTACAAACATCGTTTTAGTGTTTGATTATGAGCGACATGATACAAATTTCTCGGAAAAAAAGATTTTAGAAATGCAAAGATATTTTGTTGATGCTGCTGATATGGGAAGGTTGTATATTAATTATCCTATGATTGAATCATATCGGCATTTATGTCAATTACCGGATGATGATTTTGCTGAACGGAAGATTCCAGTATCATTGCAGCCAGGAAAGGAATATAAAGCATTAGTAGAACAAGAAACCATATTGGGTTCGAAAGTTGATTTTCCACATAGACTAGATGATTTGCTTGAAAAGCATTTTGGAGTAAGTGATGCAAAAAAAAGGGGAAAGTGCTGTAACGAAATTCTAGAAATATCTTCAGATAATAGCATAGACAATGTTATTGATAATGCTTTACAAGAAGTGGTTGCAGAGCATATTTTACCGACAGCAAAATATCTGTTGATAGATTGGGTTACAAAACAGGAATATATACATACGAATCTAACGTATTGGAAGTATATAAGAGGTGTATTAAAGCAGGTTATATATCATAATATTTCTAAAGCTAACAGAATTCAATACGGACAATATCAGATTCCAAAGAACAAATATAAAGAATATTTTGAACGACTGGATTTAACTGAAATATTAAAAGTGCAGAATTTAGCAAGTAAAGATAATATAACGGGATATATTTGGGTGTTAAATACTTGTATTTATTTTATCGCAGAATATAATTTCAGGTTAGTAACGGATTAGTTTCCGTATTAGAAGAATTTCATACAAGACATGAGGATACACAACCTTTTTAAGACGGTAACGGTCGTGTTGGCAGATTGGTTATGTTCAAAGAGTGTCTGAAATATAACATTGTACCATTTATTATCGAGGATAATTTGAAGCAGTTCTATTATCGTGGATTGAAAGAATGGAATAATGAAAAGGGCTATTTGACAGACACTTGTTTGACCGCACAGGATAAATATAAAGCGTATTTGGATTATTTTAAGATTGAATATTTGAATATTGAAAAAGATGGTATCCAAAGCGCTAAAAATTCCTCCCAAAGTGTCAACTAGACCCGATAATGAAGATGAGGGAAAAACAATGATGAAAACCGTCCGTCCCGCGGCGGCAGGGCAATGCCGGTAGAAGCCAGTGATTTTGCAACGAAAAGCGCGTATAAGGAAGCATCATGATCTTGCCGAGGCCAATGTAGAGTAGAAGACCACGCCCAGGATGATCACGCCTCCGGCAAGCTCCCTGCCCCCGGGAATCTCATGAAGGATCACAAGTGCCGCCAGGATTCCGTACACGGATTCCAGGCTTGATATGATGCCTGCCGTCTGTACTTTTACGTGCTTTAGGCCGTTGATAAATAAAGAGTGTGAGCCTGCCGTAAATGCGATACCAAGAACCATCAGCCCTGCGATGTCTCTTGCGGAGAATACCGGAAGAAGGATAAAAAGCGCCGGGAACAATACGACGGCAGCCGTTCCCTGCTCGTACAGAGACACCAGGGGAGCGGGATACAGGTCTGAGAATCTGCGGTTCATCAGTGACAGAAGCCCATAGGTTAAGCTTCCGATCATCCCCCAGATCACGCCTTGGGTCATGGAATTGTTAATATGGAATTCCGGGACGATCAGCACCACTCCGGCCAGCATGATCAATGCACAGATCACATCTGATTTCTTTAACTTCTCATGGTAGAGATAGGGTTCTAAAAAGGTAACAAACAGCGGGTAAGTCGAGAAAGTCAGAGTTCCGATTGCCACTGTCGAGACCTGTATGGACTGCATGAATGTTGTCCAGTGGACGGCCAGAAGGATCCCTGCCGCAGCTAGGAGAAGATAGTCTTTCTGGCATTTCAGTGTCACGGATTGTCTCCGTGCTTTCAATAGTATGAATAAGAACAGAGAGGAGAAGATGACTCTTCCCCAGGCAATCACGATTGCCGGCTGATTGACTAATTTTGCAAACAGGCCTGATAAACCGAATCCCAATACAGCAATATGTACGGATAGCAGGCTTTTCTTTTGTTGATTCATTTCTTGCATGCCTCCCAGTGATTTTGAATCTTTGGCTTTTCTATTATAGCAGTGTATAAATAGAGTGTAAAGAAATTCTTGTTATTTGCGGAGCCAAACGTTGTAACAGAATTTCTTTTTTGCATAATATGGGTTGACAAATGATATTATATAAAATATAATATAGGCATGAAAATAATATTGCATAAATATATATTATTATACCTATAATATCCCAAGCAAAGGAGTGAGAATATGGTATTTAACACCGGAGCGGCTCTCCTTGATGCGATCGTCTTAGCAGTCGTATCCCGGGAGAAAGAAGGAACCTACGGATACAAGATCACGCAGGATGTCAGAACGACTATCGAGGTATCAGAATCTACGCTGTATCCTGTGCTGCGAAGGCTCCAGAAGGATGAATGCCTGGAGGTATATGACAGGCAGATAGACGGACGGAACCGGCGTTACTACAAGGTGACGGTGAAGGGTATGGCACAGCTTGATCTGTACCGGGCGGAGTGGAAGAGTTATTCGATGAAGATCAGAGAATTATTTGAGGGAGGGATATCGGAATGAACCGCATAGAGTTTATGACAGAATTGGCCGCATTATTACAGGATGTTCCGGTAGAGGAGCGGAGAGATGCGATGAAGTTTTATAATGATTACTTTGACGACGCCGGAGAAGAGAATGAGCAGCAGGTAATTGCGGAGCTTGGCAGCCCGGCTAAGGTGGCCGCGACCATTAAGGCAGATCTCGAAGGAGCCCCGGATGGGCACGGAGAGTTCACGGAGCACGGATATACGGATTCGAGATTTGAGAGTAAGAGGATGCCGGTGGAAAGAGAATATCAGAATAGCGGATCGAAAGACGGCGGATATAGTTATGGGAACCAGAGCAGCAGCTATCAGGACGGTTCGGATAATCATTATCAAAGTTATGATTATCAGGGACCCGGCTATGACAGGAGCGGCGAACAGACGCCGCCAAAGACGAACAACGCACTGAAGATCTTGTTGATTATTGCGCTTGTTATCTTTGGGGCGCCGATCATTATTCCGGTCGCACTGGCCGTACTGGCGGTGATAGCGTCGGTGGGAATTGCGCTGCTGGCAGTATTTATTGCCTTTGTGATCGTATCCGTTGTCATTGCATTCGCTGGCGTGTGTGTGTTTATTGCCGGGCTGGTCAGCCTGATCCCGGAGATCGCGGTAGGTCTGGCTCTGATTGGAACGGGCCTGATCCTCACTGTTGTGGGAGTGATTCTTACCGTGGCAAGCGTGAGGGTCTGCATGATTGTCCTTCCCGGAATCATAAGAGGATTTGTTTGGGTCGCAAGCCGGCCGTTCCAGAGAAAGGCGGTGGTATAGATGAGGAAGGGATGGAAGATATTCTGGATCGTATGCGGAATTGTCATGGTAATCGGCCTGGTATGCTGTGCAGCTGCATGGGGAATGGGAGTTACAACAGGTATGCTGCATGACCGTTTCCCGTATGGAATCGGATGGATCGATGACGAGGACGATGGGCGGGATGCAGAGAATATCCATGAGTCTTTTAAAGGAACTGCCGAGATCGATATGGAATTGTCTGCCGGTAATGTCAGATTTGTTACCGGAGAAGGCAGTGAGATCCGGGTAGAGACAGAGGGCTTAAGCCAGAGACTGGGATTTCGATGTTACCAGGAGGGAAAGGAACTTAAGCTTTCCAGCAAGCGGAAGTTTAATCATATCGGCAACATAGGAAGGGGGACTATTACGGTTTATATCCCCAAAGAGATGACATTCGAAGAAGTGTCTTTAAATATGGGGGCCGGAACTTTAAGTATCGAGAGTATCTATGCCAGAGATCTGACCGTAGAGGTAGGCGCCGGTGAAGTGACGATAGAACAATTTCAGGCTGATGAAGCACAGTTTGAATGCGGCGCGGGAACCATTTCCGCCAGGGGAGATATAAGGAGCCAGGCCGACCTTCACTGCGGAGTGGGAAGTATCGTGTATACTGCGGCCGGCCGCGAGGAAGAATATAATTACGATATCGAATGCGGAGTCGGTGAGATCGTCTGCGGAGACAGTTCATACTCAGGCCTTGGAAAAGACAGAAGTATCGACAATGATGCAGATAAAGAGATCAATATTGAAGGCGGGGTCGGTTCTGTGATCGTAGAGTTTGACGGACGGAATTAGGAAGCTTTCTGGCGCAGGATTATATTTAGAAACTGTGAGCGAATAACTTATGCACGGTTCATCAGAAAAGGAGGAGTAAGGAATGGAACAAAAGAAATTATATCGTTCAAGGGAGAACCGCCTGATCTGCGGAGTATGCGGAGGTATAGCAGATTATTTTAATGTGGATGCGACATTGATCCGTCTGGTCCTGGCGCTCTTTGCAGTTACCGGCGGAAGCGGGATCATCGCTTATATTATTGCGGCGATCATCATACCGGAAGAACCCGGGAGATATTAATTCATTGTATATTCCCCTTCACTCCTGTCAATACTTAATTTAAAAAGTGAAAGGGGAATATCCATGGCAGGTAAAAAGAATAAGCCAATCCGGCTTGATGAACTGACACAGGAAGAAAAATTAAAATACGAAATTGCTGAAGAATTAGGTCTTCTTGACAAGGTAATGGAGGAAGGATGGAGATCCCTTTCTTCAAAGGAAACCGGAAGAATCGGAGGGCTGATGACGAAGAAAAAGAAAGAATTGAGTCAATGTCCGGATACCCATTAAAAGTGACAAAATTATTACGAATATTAATTAGTGTGAACATTTAGTGATAAAGGTTGAAAAGGAAAGGTCCATTTGCTATAATCGGTAAACTGGTAATAATCATTTACGGGTGAGAATATGGACAGTAAGATTAGCGTATTGGATATTGATATAGATAATTGTTCAGCAAAAGAAGCGATGAAGAAGACCATGGAATACATGGGGACCGAGCCGGTGAACATTGTGGAGATGGCGACGGTAGGCGGACTGATGCAGATGGACAATATGGAGCAGCTCAAGGAAGATATATGCCGGTTCGATATGATTCTGGCAGGGGATAAGGCGATTCTGGAGGCGGCGGACATTACGGACAGAAAGTATATCCAGGAGACAGAAGGACGTGTCTTTCTCAGGATGTTTATGAGATATCTGCATAAGAATCATAAGAGGATCTATCTTCTGGTAGAGTCAGAAGAGGAAGGACAGGAATTTTTCGATTATCTGCAGAGGAATTATTATGGTCTGCAGGTAGTCGGACTGGCGAAGGTGTCTGCGCAGAACCGGGCGGATGATATGCTTGTGAATGATATCAACGGCGGGGAAGTAGACTGTATCCTTGCGGCACTGGCGTCTCCTCTGCAGGAGGAGTTTATCTTGAAGAACAGGAGCCTTCTGGATGCCAGGCTTTGGCTTGGCCTGGGGAAAGAGAACCTGCCGGTAGGCAGAAGCAGTGTAGTGCAGGGCAGGATTGCGCAGTTTTTTGTGAAACGTATTTTTAAAAAAGAGATTGAAAAAAGCAAGCGCAGATGATTTTTCGTCACTATGTACATCGCTGCAAATCAAAAGAATTTCTTAAAACTTGAGGAAATCAACAAAAATGTGTGATTTCCTCTTTATTTTTTTGTCTATATATATTAATATAGAGTCTAGCGGTATGCATTTTAACCAGACAGTCCCTTTTTTTGTTGTGAATTATGCATATTGAAATGAGGGGAGGATATAGAATATGATATCTAATCAAATACTTCAGAACACGATTGAAGGATTGAAAGGAATTACGCGGATTGATTTTTGTGTGATGGATACGGACGGCAAGTCTCTTGCAAGTACATTTTCAGAACAGGAGAACTATGAAGAAGAGGTGGTCTCATTTGTTGAATCCCCGGCAGACAGCCAGGTGGTGCAGGGATATCAGTTTTTTAAGATATTCGATGAGCACCAGCTGGAGTATGTGCTTCTTGCCAATGGAGGCAGCGATGACGTATATATGGTGGGGAAGATTGCGGCTTTCCAGATACAGAATCTGCTGATCGCATACAAGGAGAGATTCGATAAGGATAACTTTATCAAGAATCTTTTGCTGGATAATCTTCTTCTGGTTGATATCTATAACCGTGCCAAGAAGTTACATATTGACACAGAAGTCAGGCGTATCATCTTCATCATTGAGACAAAACAGGAGAAGGACAGCAGTGCCCTTGACAACGTGCGTAATCTCCTGGGGAACCGCGCCAAGGATTTTGTGACGGCGGTCGATGAGAAGAATATTATCATTGTGAAGGAATTAGAACCGGGCGACGGACATGAGGAACTGGAGAGGACTGCCCAGAATCTCTATACATTGCTGGTAGAGGATGGAGAAGAGGATGTCCTGATCGCATATGGGACTATCGTCAATGATATCAAAGAAGTATCTAAGTCTTACAAAGAAGCGAAGCTGGCTTTGGATGTCGGTAAGATATTCTTTGGGGACAGGAATGTGATTGCGTATAGTGCGTTGGGGATTGGACGTTTGATCTATCAGCTCCCGATCCCGTTGTGTAAGATGTTCATACGTGAGATTTTTGAGGGAAAATCGCCGGATGATTTCGACGAAGAGACATTGACTACGATCAATAAGTTCTTTGAGAATAATCTGAACGTATCGGAGACATCAAGACAATTATATATCCATCGAAACACGCTGGTATACCGGTTAGATAAGCTGCAGAAGAGTACCGGACTGGATCTGCGTGTATTTGAAGATGCCATTACTTTTAAGATTGCGCTTATGGTTGTGAGGTACATGAAGTACATGGAATCAATGGAGTATTAGGAGGAAAGTATGATCGAGTTGAAAGAAGTGACAAAAGAATATTCAAAAGGGATCGCGGCGTTAAACGGCGTGAATCTTAAGGTCGAACAGGGTGAATTTGTATTCATTGTGGGCGACAGCGGATCAGGCAAATCCACGTTGATCCATCTTATTATGAAAGAGCTGTCTCCTACATCCGGGACGATTATTGTGAATGGACAGAACCTGAACAGGATGAAGCGCCGGAAGATTCCGATGTACAGAAGAGGGATCGGAGTTGTGTTCCAGGATTTCCGTCTGCTTAAGGATCGGAATATTTATGATAATATTGCGTTTGCGCAGCGGGTAACAGAGACACCGACCAGGATCATTAAGAAGAAGGTGCCGGCGGCATTGTCACTTGTGGGGCTTGCCCAGAAGTATAAGTCCTTTCCCAAAGAGCTGTCAGGCGGGGAGCAGCAGAGGGTTGCGATCGCCAGGGCTATTGTGAATGAACCGGCGATTCTGCTGGCAGATGAGCCGACCGGTAATCTGGATCCGACGAATTCATGGGAGATTATGAAGCTTTTGGAGGAGGCGAATGACAGAGGAACGACCGTTCTGGTTGTGACACATAACCAGGAGATTGTAAATGCGATGAAGAAGCGGGTTGTTACAATGAAAAAGGGAGTCATTGTAAGCGACGAGAAAAAAGGTGGGTATAAAAATGAGAATTAGTACATTCGGATATTCGATGAAACAAGGGGTTAAGAACATAGGAAGAAACAAGATGTTTTCGATCGCATCTATTGCGACGATGGCAGCGTGTATCTTCCTGTTCGGACTGTTTTATTCCATTGTAGTGAATTTTAACTACATAGTGGAGAAGGCAGAAGAAGGCGTGGCGGTTACCGTACTCTTTGACGAGGGAACGACGCAGGCCGCGAAGGATAAGATCGGTGAACAGCTTGCGAGTGCGGAGGGAGTCCTTGAGGTGAAGTATGTCAGTGCGGAGGAGGCCTGGGAGAGATTCAAGGATGATTATTTTGGAGAAGCCGGAGAACTCGCAGATGGTTTTAAGACGGATAATCCGTTGGGGAATTCTGATAACTATGAAGTGTATCTGTCGGATGTCTCCAGGCAGAAGGATATCGTAGAGTATGCGAAGAGCCTTCCCGGAGTGCGCAAGGTTAACCGTTCGGATGTGGTAGCCAAGACTCTGACCAGCGTGAACAAACTGGTGGGGTATGTGTCGGTTACGATCATCGTGATCCTGCTTGCCGTATCGGTATTCCTGATCAGCAATACGGTAACCATGGGTATTACGGTCAGGCGTGAGGAGATTGCGATTATGAAATACATAGGAGCGAAGGACGGATTTGTCAGGGCACCTTTCGTATTTGAAGGTTTGACGATCGGAGTAATCGGTGCTCTGATACCGCTGGTGATGCTGTATTTTATGTATGACAAGGCTGTCTCCTATATCATGACAAGGTTCAGCCTGTTGAATAATATCATAGAATTTCTTCCGGTTACCGATGTCTATAAGACACTTCTTCCGGTGGGAATTGCACTTGGAGTGGGTATCGGTTTCACGGGAAGTTTCTTTACGATCCGTAAGCATCTGAAAGTATAACTTATGTAAGTGCATAGAAAAGTTGGAGGAATCATATGATATTAAGAAAGAAGGCAGTCAGTCTGCTGTTGGTGCTGGTGCTTTGCCTTGGAATGTCTGTACATGCGGATGCTTCGGAGATCAGTGAGACTGAAAAAGAAGCGGAAGCGTTGGAAGAGAAGAAACATACGGCAGAAGAAGAAAAGAACGGCCTGCAGAAACAGCTGGAGGCTATTGTTACTGAGATGGAGGAGACCAAGGCCAGGATCGATGAGAAAGAGACGCAGATCAGTGAGAAGGAAGAAGAACTGATTCAGGCGAAGGTTGATGAGAACGATCAGTACGAAAGCATGAAAAAGAGAATCAAATACATGTATGAGAACGGGAATACACAGTTTATAGAGATTCTGTGCGAATCCAAGACGATCGGTGAATTCCTGAACAATGCGGAGTATATCACGACCATTTCAGAATATGACAGGGATATGCTGGTTGAGTTTCAGCATATCGTAAAAGAGGTGGAAGAACAGGAAGCGGCGCTTAGAAGAGAGTACGAAGAACTGGAAGTGATGCAGGATGACTTGATCGCTAAGCAGAATCAACTGAATGAACTGATGAAAGATAAGGAAGAAGAGATACAGAAACTCAGTGAAGATATCGGCGCGACGCAGGAGAAGCTACGGCAGTTAAAAGAGGCGGCTGCAGCGGCGAAGCGTAAGCAGGAGGAGGCGGCTGCCGCAGCAGCTGCCGCCGCGGCGGCAAACAAGTCGGGTTCTGGCGGCGGCTCGGCGGGAGCGTCCGTGATCTCGGGGAACGGGATGTTTACGCATCCGTGTCCGGGATACTCTTATATTTCCAGTGAGTTCGGATGGCGTGCACAGCCGATTCCGGGTGCTAGCACTAACCATAAGGGGATGGATTTTGCAGCGGGTACAGGGACGCCTATCTACGCCGCGGCATCCGGGACTGTTACGTCAGCGAGTTACAGCGGGAATGCGGGCAACATGATCGTTATCAATCATGGCAACGGCCTGCAGACCTATTATATGCATTGCAACGCGATGTATGTCAGTGCCGGACAGACGGTGGGCAAAGGACAGAACATCGGTGCGGTGGGTACGACAGGGAATTCTTCGGGGCCGCATCTACATTTTCAGGTGATGTCGAATGGGACGCCGGTGAATCCGCGTAATTATCTGTAGGTGCAAGAAACTGTTGGAAAGTTATTTTCCTGCAGTTTCTAAGGGCGGTTGTAACCGCCGGGATATTTCTAATATGAAGGTAGAGGTCGAATGAAGGATAGAAAGAGTTTCTTACAGGGGGCGCTTAGCGGCGCCCTTGCTATATTATTGATTGCAGGGCTGGTATCCTGTGGATTGCGGGCAGGAAGCTTAAGCCTGAATATGAAAAATGATTCCGGCAATACGGATAAGAAGATGTCTGTATTAAAAGGTCTGATTGACGAGAATTACCTGGGCGAGGTGGATGCTAAGGGACTTAATGAGGGAATCTACAAGGGCTTCATAAGTGGATTGGAAGATCCGTATTCTGTTTATTACGATGAAGAAGAAACAAAGATGCTGATGGAGACGACAGAAGGGGAATACGACGGAATCGGCGCGGTGCTGAGTCAGGATGTCAAGACAGGTATCGTAACACTGGTGCAGATCTATGAGGATTCGCCTGCCATGGAAGCAGGTTTGAAGGATGATGATATCTTATACAAGGTGGAAGATCTGGAAGTGACGGGAAAAGACCTGGCAGAAGTAGTCTCCCATATCAAGGGGAAGAAGGGTACCGAAGTCCGGCTGACTGTATACCGCGGGGATGATAAGAAAGAAGTCACAGTGACGGCAACAAGGAACACGATCCAGGCACAGACGATCAAGTATCGGATGATGGATGACCAGATCGGATATGTAGCAGTGTCTGAGTTCGATCTGGTGACATATGAACAGTATGAACAGGCGCTGGAGGACCTGAGAAATCAGGGAATGAAAGGGCTGATCGTAGATCTCAGGAATAATCCGGGAGGTAACTTAAGCACAGTCTGTGATATGTTAGACCTTATGCTGCCGGAAGGCCTCATCGTATATACGGAGGATAAGGACGGAAACAGGCAGGAGTCAAAGTCAGATGAAGAGCATAAGTTTGAACTTCCGATGACGGTTCTGATGAACGAGAACAGTGCCAGTGCATCGGAAATCTATGCAGGTGCGATACAGGATTATGGGATCGGGAAGATTGTCGGTACACAGTCCTATGGAAAGGGTGTCGTACAGCAGATCTTTGATCTGAAAGACGGTACTTGTGTGAAGCTTACGATTGCCGAATATTTTACCCCGAAGGGGAGAAATATTAACGGGAAAGGAATCACTCCGGATGTGGAAGTGGAGTATGAGAAGATTGAGGAGGACCCGGAGGCGGACAATCAGTTAGACAAGGCGGTAGAAGTCTTGAAGGAAGATCCGGGTTTTGCGCATTGACCGCAGGGCTTTATCTCACAGGTCTTATTTTAGAATGAAAGGGAATGTCATTTGGCATTCCCTTTTTGGATTCTGTGTGATAGAATAAGATGAAATCAAGATGCGTAAAGAAATAATTGGAAAGGGTGTAGGGATTATGGCTATTCTGATTCAAAACGGGCATGTGGTAGATCCGCTTACGGGGAAAGACGGGAATTATGATGTTTTCATTGAAGACGGCCGGATCAGGGAAGTGGCAGAGCATATAGACAGGCAGGCGGACCAGGTGATTAATGCCGGGGGATGCTATGTACTGCCAGGACTGATTGACCTTCATGTACATTTCAGGGATCCGGGGTATGAATATAAGGAAACTCTTGAGACCGGAGGAAGAGCGGCGGTAAAGGGCGGCGTGACGACGGTATGCGCTATGCCGAATACCAGGCCTGTCATAGACGACAAGGAGAAGGTTCAGAGAGTCCATGAGCGTGCAAAAGAAGAGTCCCTGACGCATATCATCCAGCTTGGGGCGGTTACAAAGGGGCAGAAAGGAGAGGAGCTCTCGGATATCAGGGGAATGGCCGAGGCGGGCTGCCATGCCATCAGCGAGGACGGCAAGTCGGTTATGAATGCATCCCTTTACCGGCAGGGGATGAAGATAGCGAAGGAATGCGAGATAGCGGTATTTGCCCACTGCGAGGACCAGACGATGGTGGAGCAGGGGGTTATGAATGCGGATGAGAATGCCCTGCGTCTGGGACTTAAGGGGATTACGAATGCCGTGGAGGATGTGATCGCGGCGAGAGATATCCTTCTTGCGAAGGAAACCGGGGTCAGGCTCCATCTGTGCCATTGCTCGACGGCGGACAGTGTGAAGATGGTGCGCCTGGCGAAAGAAGAAGGCCTTCCCGTGACAGGGGAGGTATGCCCGCATCATTTTATATTAAGTTCAGATGATATCAAAGAAGATGACGGCAATTACAAGATGAATCCGCCGCTTCGAAGTAAAGCGGATGTGGAAGCCTTACGGCAGGGTCTGAAGGACAGCGTGATGGATGTGATCTCTACGGACCATGCGCCGCATGCCAGGGAAGAGAAGGAGAAGTCCATGAAAGAGGCTGCTTTTGGGATCGTAGGAATCGAGACATCTGCGGCGCTTACCTATACGTCTCTTGTGAAAACGGGGATATTGACCATGATGGATATGGCAGAAAAGATGAGCTATAATCCTGCGAAGATACTTGGGCTTGACGACAGGGGAAGCGTATCAGAAGGCAAGGCGGCGGATATTATGATCTTTGATCCGTTAAAGACATATAAGATCGATAAGAATACGTTTGTATCGAAAGGGAAGAATACACCTTTCGACGGGTATGAGGTGACAGGCGAAGTGGTATGTACGGTGGCGGACGGCAGCATCGTGTATGGTCCGCTTCGATAGACCCGTGCCGGCCGGATGTGATTGAGAGCGCATATAAGGAGGATAAGAGAATGATCAATCAATTAACAGCAAATATCAAAAAGACAGGGGCGCCTATTGTTGTGGGGCTGGACCCTATGCTTTCCTATGTGCCGGAGCATGTGCAGAAGAAGGCATTTGAAGAGTTTGGAGAGACTCTTGAGGGGGCGGCAGAGGCGGTCTGGCAGTTTAACAAAGCGATCGTAGATCAGACTTATGACCTGATCCCGGCAGTGAAGCCGCAGATTGCCATGTATGAACAGTTTGGGATTCCGGGATTGTCGGCATTCAAGAAGACGGTAGACTACTGCAAAGAGAAAGGGCTGGTTGTGATCGGCGATGTGAAGCGCGGGGATATCGGTTCTACATCGGAGGCATATGCAGTGGGTCATCTGGGACATGTGAAAGTTGGAAGTCAGTCTTATGCGCCGTTTGACGAAGACTTCGTGACGGTGAATCCTTATCTGGGGTCTGACGGGGTGAAACCTTTCCTGAAAGTATGCAAGGAGGAAAAAAAGGGCATGTTTGTACTGGTCAAGACCTCCAATCCGTCAAGCGGGGAATTCCAGGATCAGCTGATAGACGGAAGACCGCTCTATGAGCTGGTGGGCGAGAAGGTGGCCTCCTGGGGAGAAGAACTGATGGGAGAAGAATACAGTTATGTGGGCGCGGTTGTGGGTGCAACCTACCCGGAGATGGGTAAGGTTCTGAGGAAGATCATGCCGAAAGCATACATCCTTGTGCCGGGATACGGTGCACAGGGAGGACAGGGCAAGGATCTGGTACATTTCTTTAATGAAGACGGGCTTGGCGCGATCGTCAACTCTTCCCGCGGGATTATTGCCGCATACCGGCAGGAGAAATATGCGAAGTACGGTGAAGAGGCATTTGCAGAGGCGTCCAGGGCTGCGGTAGAAGATATGGTTTTGGATATCAGGAGCGCACTTGGTAATCTGTAGTCATTGTCATGGCAAGATGAATTGTGAATAATACAGGGGGAAAGAGATGGCAGAGAGAAGGAAAGAGTTGGCGGTTTTGATATCGCAGGAGCAGCTTGCGGACGGAATCTTCAGTATGTGGATTCAAACGGAGGCTTCAAAGAGTGCGAAGCCGGGACAGTTTCTGTCTATGTATACGAAGGATGGAAGTAAGCTGCTTCCAAGGCCGATCAGCATATGTGAGATTGATCAGACACAGGGAAGTCTGCGGGTCGTATATCGTGTGACAGGTGAGGATACGGGGACGAAGCAGTTCTCGTTATTGTGTGAAGGAGAAAAGATCCCGGTGATCGGGCCTCTGGGAAATGGATTCCCTATGGAGGAAGCAGAAGGGAAGCGGGCATTCTTAATCGGCGGAGGAATCGGTGTTCCGCCGATCCTGGAGCTTGCAAAACAGATAGAATGCAGGAAAAAGCAGATCGTGGTCGGATATCGCGATGCACATACATTCCTCAGAGATGAATTTGAAAGAAATGGGGAGCTCTATATTTCTACAGAAGACGGGAGCGTAGGTACAACGGGCAATGTGCTTGATGCGATCCGTGAAAATGGGATAGCGGCAGATATCATCTATGCCTGCGGACCGTCTCCGATGCTGCGTGCAATTAAGGAATATGCCGAAGAAAATAACATAGTGTGCTATATATCTTTGGAGGAGAGGATGGCCTGCGGGATTGGGGCGTGCCTTGGATGTGTCTGTAAGACAAAGGAGCGGGATTCTCACAGCAATGTGCATAACAGACGGATCTGTAAGGACGGTCCGGTATTCCTGTCAACGGAGGTGGAGATCTGATGAATATGAAGGTAACAATTGCGGGAGTGGAATGGAAGAATCCGGTAACCGTGGCATCCGGGACATTTGGTTCCGGTGCGGAATTTGCAGAGTTTGTCGATCTGAATCGGCTTGGAGCGGTCACTACGAAAGGAGTTGCCAATGTCCCGTGGCCGGGCAATCCCACTCCAAGGGTTGCGGAGGTCTATGGAGGGATGATGAATGCGATCGGGCTGCAGAATCCGGGGATCGATCTGTTCTGCGAGAGGGATATTCCGTTCTTGAGGCAATATGACACGAAGATCATTGTCAATGTATGCGGAAGATCCATGGAAGATTACTGTGAAGTTGTGGAGCGGCTTGCGGATGAAGATGTGGACATGCTGGAGATCAACATCTCCTGTCCTAATGTCAAAGAGGGAGGGATTGCCTTCGGACAGAATCCGGAATCGGCCCAGGCGGTTACAAGGGCGGTCAAGAAGTATGCGAAACAGCCGGTGATCATGAAGTTAAGCCCCAATGTGACGGACATTGCCGAGATGGCAAGGGCTGTGGAGGCAGGGGGTGCGGATGCGGTGTCTCTGATCAATACGCTGACGGGCATGAAGATTGATATCCATAAGAAGACCTTTGTCCTGGCGAATCAGACGGGAGGCGTCTCAGGGCCGGCTATTCATCCGATTGCCGTGCGCATGGTGTATCAGACAGCGCAGGCGGTGAAGATTCCGATCATTGGCATGGGCGGGATCGCATGCGCCGAAGATGCGGTCGAGATGATGCTTGCGGGGGCAAGCGCGGTGTCGGTCGGTACGGCGAATTTCCACAACCCGGCGGTGACGATGGAGATCGTGGACGGAATCGAAGAGTATCTCAGACAGAACCATATAGAAGATGTCAGGGAGTTAATTGGTGCGGTGAGATAAGATTGCATGTGTAATGAATTGAAAATGCCTGTGAGTTGTGCTAAAATTAGGAAGAATATGCGGGAGGATAGAGATGGAACAATATAAACAGGAATTTATTGAATTTATGGTAGAATCCGATGTCTTGAAATTCGGAGAGTTCACATTGAAAAGCGGGAGAAAGTCTCCTTTTTTCATGAATGCCGGTGCATATGTGACAGGCTCCCAGCTTCAGAGGCTTGGAGAGTATTACGCGAAGGCGATTCATGATAATTATGGGCTGGATTTTGATGTGTTGTTTGGACCTGCCTATAAGGGGATTCCGCTGAGTGTTGCGACGACTATGGCGATTGGCAGGCTCTATGGAAAGGATATCCGGTACTGCTCGAACCGCAAGGAAGTGAAGGATCACGGAGATGCGGGGATTCTTTTGGGAAGTAAGATTACGGACGGGGACAGAATCGTGATTATCGAAGACGTGACAACTTCCGGCAAATCTATTGAAGAGACGTTCCCGATTATAAAGGCACAGGGGGATGTGGAGATTAAGGGGTTGATGGTATCATTAAACCGAATGGAAGCCGGCAAAGGCGGAAAGAAGTGTGCCCTGGATGAGATCAGGGATCTGTACGGTTTTAAGACCAGCGCCATTGTGACGATGGATGAGGTAGTAGAATATCTGTATAACAGAGAATGCCGGGGGAAAATTATCATAGATGATACATTAAAGGCGGCAATTGATGCATATTATGAACAATATGGTGTAAATTCATCTGTTAAAGAGCTGTCATGACAGATTCGAGATAGTCTGTCACAGAAGAACAGGGGGAAGGCATATGAACGAAAAGATTTATAAAGCAATGAATTTTGCAGGGATTGCAAGTATTGCGGTGGGGATTGTCGTGACGATTGTGGGAATCGCAGCAGGGATTATTACGATCGTAAGCGGAGCACGTCTGCTAAAATGGAAAAAGGGACTTACGTTTTAGAAAGGATGCCTGATATTTGAGTTTAAAAGGATATAAGAGAATCCGTTTTTTGGGAAAGATTTTATTTGTATTATACATTATATTCATTATATATTTTCTATTATTTTCTGACTGGTACGGGCGGACGGGGGAGATGCAGGAATATCATTATAATCTCGTGCTTTTTAAGGAGATCAGAAGATTCTGGAATTACCGGGATCAGGTGGGCATGTTTGCCATGTTTACGAATTTGTTTGGAAATGTGGTTATCTTTATGCCGTTTGGTTTCTTTATGCCGATGGCGAGCCGGTACAGAAGTTTTTTCTCTACAGTATTCTATAGCTTCGGACTTAGTCTTTGTGTGGAGACTTTTCAGCTGCTTACCAGGGTCGGCAGCTTTGACGTAGATGACCTGCTTTTGAATACCATTGGGGGGCTTGCCGGTTATGTGATGTTCATAGCCTGTGCGGCGGTAAGGAGAAGATATGTTAATAGGAAGAAAGATTGTTACAGAAGAAGATAGGGCAAAAGCGATAGCGAAAGCCCGGGAAAAGCAAAGAAAAAGAATCACAAAGTATGGCCAGGCGAAGCCGCGTCACGCAAGGAAAGGAATCTATTCCTGCTGTTATGCTTTTGTGGTTCTTCTTCTGTTGTTTGTAATGGTGTCGATCTCTTTCAGACAGAAGGGTGAAGTCGGTATGATCATAGGGTTTGTCGGATTGGGAACCATGGTGCTTGCGGGGCTTGGAATCTGGCTGGGCATCCGGGGACTTAAGGAAAGAGAGAGGAATTACATCACGTGCAAGGTGGGAATCGGCATTAACATAACGGTGTTCCTTGGACTTGCCGTAATATTTATCAGGGGGCTGATCAGATGATAGAAGAAAGATATGAGTTAGCGATTGGACGTATCAGGGAGATGGAGGGAGAGGAGACGGTAAAGGCTCCGTTTAGGGATTATTTCCGGGAGATGGCGAAATTCGTTCTCATGCTCGACGAGGTCAGAATGCAGGTCGCAGACGGGACGTATCCTGAGCAGGATATGACAGAGCTTGCAGCAGGGAACCGGCGCCTGTATCAGGATATTTTACCCGGAGCGTATGAGGAGAGTTACGCAAACCCGGCCTATGCGGTCTCGAAGCTGGGGGATGATTATGGACAGATCTTATGTTTCCTGTATACAGAACTTCGTGGGGCGATTGCGTATGTGTTTGAGCAGAGGACGGAGTATCTGGATATTCTGTATGAATTGCTGATAGAGATATACAATCTGTTTGAAGAGGAAGAAAGGCCGGATATCGGCAGGATCAGGGACAGTATCTACTGGTATGCCAGTGATTACTGCGATGTGTTTGTCGCGGACAGGATTCATGAGCAGATGGATCCGGCAGATTCTTTTGCGGTAGATCTGGTCATGAACAGTTCTCTTGACGATCTGAGATATCTCTACAGATTCGGCGAGTACATCAGCGAGAATGAACTGCAGACTGCCAGACATCTGACGGAGCTTTCAGAGGATGTGATCCAAAAGATGGCGGACGTCTATACGGAAGGTTATCGGATGGGATTTGTCAATACAGGAAAGGATCTGTCGAAGAAGGAAGTGGTAGAGATCCGCTATGTGCTTGGATTTGAACGTGTGATCCGCAAGGCGGTAGAGAATTTTGCGAAGATGGGACTTAAGCCGGTCTTAAACCGGTCCGGAGTCAGCGCCCTGACGAAGCGGGAGCATTTGAAGATCGGGTATTACGGTGCGGTGGCCAATAAGCAGTATGACTATGATCACCGGAATGATCAGGCGCTGTTTCTGGATAAGAAGTTCATGGAGCGTAAGCTTGAGGTGATCCAGACCACGTATGAACATCATAAGGAGCTGGCAGGAAGATTTGCAGGACCGGCATGCATAGATATGTTCGGTGAAGAACCTTTTACGCCGGTGCAGAAGGAAGAGGCAATCAGGCTTACGAAAAAGCAGGAAGAGCTTCAGCTCCAGTTCTACAGCAGGCAGAGCCAGATTACAAATCAGTATATCAAGGGGGATGAACGAAGTTTTACGATCGTTGCCTATCCGGTGCCGGAGATCGGCGAACAGTATGACGAGATCTTTGACGAGGTTATTCGGATCAATACGCTGGACGCAAAGATCTATGAGAAGGTGCAGCAGGCACTGATCGATGCCCTGGATCAGGGTGAGTATGTGCATATCCTTGGAGGAAACGGGAACCGGACGGATCTTAGAGTGCATCTGCATGAGCTTAAGGATCCCGAAAAGGAGACCATATTCGAGAACTGTGTGGCCGATGTGAACATTCCTGTCGGGGAGGTATTCACTTCGCCGGTGCTTGAGGGGACGGAGGGGATTCTCCATGTCAGCAAGGTATATTTGCATGAATTACAGTACCTTGATCTTGAGATTACATTTGCCGACGGTATGATTACAGGATATCACTGTGCCAACTTTGAACGGGAGTCAGAGAATCAGGCATATATCTTTGATAATATCTTACACAGGCATAAGACGTTGCCGCTTGGAGAATTTGCGGTAGGGACGAATACGACGGCTTATGTAGCTGCAAAAAAGTATGGAATAGAAGAGAAGATGCCGATCCTGATCGCAGAGAAGATGGGGCCGCATTTTGCGGTGGGCGATACATGTTATAGCTGGAGCGAAGAGGTCAGAGTGTATAATCCTGACGGGAAAGAGATTGTGGCAAAGGATAATTCCGTATCGATCCTGCGGAAAGAAGATGTCTCGAAAGCATATTATCAGTGCCATACGGATATCACGATTCCCTATGAGGAGCTTAAGAGTATTACGGTAATGAGAAGAGACGGCGGGAAGACAGTGCTTCTTAAGGATGGAAGATTCGTACTTCCGGGAACAGAGATTTTGAATGAACCGTTTGAAGGTTGATTTGCTGCAGAAGTATTGAAAAATAAAAATAAATAAGGTATCATGAACGCAGATACGAAGAGAAAGGGTGGTAGGTATGCCAAAAGCAGGAATTGTAATGGGCAGTGACTCGGACTTAAAGGTCATGAGTAAGGCTGCGGCGATGTTGGAAAAATTAGGGATTGATTATGAGATGACGATTATTTCCGCTCACCGGGAACCGGATGTGTTCTTTGAGTGGGCGAAGGCGGCAGAAGGGAAAGGAATGAAGGTGATCATCGCGGGCGCAGGTATGGCGGCGCATCTGCCGGGTATGTGTGCGGCTCTGTTTCCTATGCCGGTAATCGGCGTGCCGATGTCAGGAAAGAATCTGGCAGGTGAAGACGCTTTGTTCTCGATCGTACAGATGCCGCCCGGAATACCGGTAGCGACGGTTGCCATTGACGGCGGTATGAATGCGGCGATACTGGCTGCAAAGATTCTCGCGACGTCTGACGAAGCGTTATTGAACAAACTGAAGGATTATTCCAGAGAGATGAAGGAGACCGTGCAGGCGAAGGCAGCGAAGCTTGATGAGATTGGATATGAGGCGTATCTTGCCCAGTGATATTTTTGCCCGGGTATATTTTTTAAACAGATCACGATTACAAAACCCAGATAAGGAGACGTAGAGAATATGGATTATAAGAATGCCGGAGTGGATATTGAAGCCGGGTATAAAGCAGTGGAATTGATGAAGAGTCACGTGAAAGAGACGATGCGGCCGGAAGTTTTGGGCGGTCTTGGCGGGTTTGCGGGCGCTTTTGACTTAAGTGCCATCAAGAAGATGGATGAGCCGGTTCTTCTGTCGGGGACAGACGGGTGCGGGACCAAAGTGAAGCTTGCATTTATCATGGACAAGCATGATACCATCGGTATCGATGCAGTCGCGATGTGTGTCAACGATATTGCCTGCTCGGGCGGGGAACCGCTGTTTTTCCTGGATTATATCGCATGCGGAAAGAACTATCCCGAGAAAATTGCATCTATTGTGAGCGGTGTGGCAAAGGGCTGCAAGCAGTCCGGCTGTGCACTGGTAGGCGGTGAGACTGCGGAGCATCCCGGACTCATGCCGGAAGATGAATATGACCTTGCAGGGTTTGCAGTGGGAGTGGCCGATAAGAAAGATATCATCAGCGGCGCTGAGATCAGACCGGGTGACGCCCTGATTGGTCTGGCGTCCAGCGGTGTGCACAGCAACGGCTTCTCACTTGTGCGCAAGGTATTCGAGATGACGAAAGAATCTCTGGATACATATTATGATGAATTAGGCAAGACGTTGGGAGAAGCCTTACTCATGCCGACAAAGATCTATGTGAAAGCTCTGAAGAGTGTAAAGGACAGCGGCGTGACGATCAAAGGCTGCAGCCATATCACCGGCGGCGGTTTCTATGAGAATATCCCAAGAATGCTGCCGGATGGGACGAAGGTAGTGATTGATACGAAAAGCTATGAAGTGCCAGCGATTTTTGATCTTCTGGCGAAGAAGGGCGAGATCGCGCGGGAGATGATGTACAATACCTTCAATATGGGGCTTGGGATGGTTATTGCGGTGGATCCGTCTGATGCAGACCGGGCGATGGAAGCAATCAGGACAGCAGGAGAGCAGCCTTACGCGGTAGGCCGTGTGGAAGCAGGAGAAAAAGGAGTCACATTATGCTAGAGATAGTGGTATTGGTATCCGGGGGCGGGACGAATCTGCAGGCAATCATCGACGGAGTGGAGTCCGGCGGTATCACCAATACCAGGATTACCGGCGTGATCAGTAATAATAAGAATGCTTATGCCCTCAAAAGAGCAGAAGAACATGGGATTGCAAACAGGTGTATCTCACCGAAGGATTTTGCGTCCAGAGAAGAGTTTAACGAAAAATTCATAGAAGCGGTAGATGAATGGAAGCCGGATCTGATCGTGCTGGCCGGATTCCTGGTGGTCATCCCGCCGGCTATGATCGAGAAGTACCGAAACCGGATCATTAATATCCATCCGTCCCTGATCCCGTCATTTTGCGGAACCGGATTCTATGGATTGAAGGTACACGAGGCAGCTCTTGCACGTGGTGTCAAGGTTGTAGGCGCGACGGTACATTTCGTAGACGAAGGGACGGATACAGGCCCGATCATCCTGCAGAAGGCGGTGGAAGTGGAGCAGGGAGATACTCCGGAGATTCTGCAGAAGCGTGTGATGGAGCAGGCAGAGTGGAAGATTCTTCCCAGGGCGATTGACTTGATCGCGAATGACAGAGTGACGGTCCGGGACGGAAGAGCCGTTGTGAGTGAATGTGAAGGTATTGGCAGTGACAACGATTAGGAATTATTAGAGGAGGAAGCGACAGGAATATGAAGGTATTGATTGTAGGAAGCGGCGGAAGGGAGCATGCGATTGCTTACTGTGTTTCGAAGAGCGAGAAAGCAGACAAGATTTACTGTACGCCAGGGAATGCGGGCATAGCCGAGTACGCCGAATGCGCGCCGATCGGTGCGATGGAGTTCGAGAAGATTGTTGCATTTGCGAAGGAAAAAGAGATTGACCTTGTAATCGTCGGTATGGACGACCCGTTGGTAGGCGGGCTGGTAGACGAACTTGAGGCGGCAGGAATCCGTACGTTCGGACCCAGGAAGAATGCGGCAATCCTGGAAGGCTCTAAAGCGTTTTCAAAGGATCTGATGAAGAAATATAACATCCCGACGGCGGCATATGAGAACTTTACCGATCCGGACAAGGCGCTTTTGTATCTTGAGACGGCGAAGTTCCCGATCGTTCTTAAGGCTGACGGCCTGGCACTTGGAAAGGGTGTGCTGATCTGCAATACTCTTGAGGAAGCCCGGGAAGGCGTCAAGACCATTATGCTGGATAAGAAGTTTGGAGATGCGGGCAACGAGATGGTAATCGAAGAGTTTATGACCGGACGTGAGGTGTCTGTGCTTTCTTTTGTAGACGGCGATACTATCAAGACCATGACGTCAGCTCAGGATCATAAGCGTGCCGGGGATGGAGATACCGGGCTTAACACAGGCGGAATGGGAACATTTTCTCCAAGCCCGTTTTATACGAAAGAAGTGGAAGATTTCTGCAACAAATATATCTATCAGGCGACGGTGGATGCTATGAAGGCAGAAGGGCGGCCGTTCAAAGGTGTGATTTTCTTCGGATTGATGCTGACACAAGAAGGCCCTAAGGTGCTGGAATATAATGCAAGATTCGGTGATCCGGAGGCGCAGGTGGTGCTGCCCAGGATGAAGAATGATATCATCGAGGTCGTGGAGGCGTGTATTGACGGGACACTTGACCAGGTGGACCTGCAGTTCGAGGATAATGCGGCGGTATGCGTGGTGCTTGCAAGTGAAGGTTACCCGGTGGCGTATGAGAAGGGTCTTGTGATCAGCGGGTTGGATGAGTTCAAGAAGCATGACGGATATTACTGCTTCCATGCAGGCACAAAGTTTGACAAAGATCAGATCGTGACGAACGGCGGGCGTGTATTGGGAGTTACGGCGAAGGGGAAGGATCTGAAAGAAGCCAGAGCCAATGCCTATGCGGCGACAGAGTGGGTGAAGTTCGATAACAAATATATGCGCCATGATATCGGGAAGGCGATTGATGAGGCGTAAGGAATTGCGGATAAAATATAAAGGATATTCGCTTGAAGAATAGAAGGCTATCGGGAAATGCCGGTCATTTCCCGATAGCCTTTATCGGCAGGTAATATTTTATTTGGTTAGTAAATCCCAAGCTCATTCAAATATTTATCAATTTTCTTTAATCTCTTTTCTATTCCATTTACTTTATGACTGATTGTATCGAGCAGGGCCTCAGCGACAAACTGTGGTCCGATCAGCGAATTGAAAAATGCGTTGCTGTCAACCGGAACGGTGATCAGAACCGTTGCATACTGGGCGAGAAGCGCGCTGGGCTTGTCGGTGATTACAACGATGCTGGCACCGGCTTCCTTTGCCATCTCAGTAGTGACCCGGTCCAGAGAGGAATATCGTGGGAAACTGAATATGATCAGGCAGTCTTCTCTGGATATGCTGCACATATGGTCGATGGGGCTGATGGCAGCCGTGTTGGTAGAGGTTACATGCGGCAGCATATGCTTCAGATACAGAAGAAAATAGTTGCCAAGGCAGGAATCGCCGCGGGAGGCGGCAATATATTTGCGCTTGCCAGCAATGATAACATCCGCAGCTTTCTCAAATGTGGCAAGCGTATTGTCGGCAAATAAGCTTTCCAGATTCTGAAGAGCAATTTTAAAATGGCGGTTGATATAGTCCGAAGTATTGTCAAGCTTGGCTCTCTTGGCGACGCGCTGCGCGGGAATAGTAATAGAGCTGGAGATGCTTAATACTTTGTCCTGATATTCCTTTCTAAGTACCTTTTGAAAATCCATAAACCCGCTAAATCCCAAAGATCTGCTGAAACGGATGACGGATGACTCACTGACACCCAGTTTTAATGCGATCTCTGTGGAAGTCATAAAACAGGCGTCTGCCGAATTATCCAGGATATATCTGGCAATCATTTTCTGTGTCTTTGTCAGGTTAGCATTATGGATCAATTCTCTTAATTCACTCATGTAGATCATACCTCCAAAGTTTCTTACGTCTATTAAGATTTAATCATGAATTGGAGAAATATGCAAGTGAAATTGTGAATACAATTCTTTTTGATTTGCATGTTTGGAAGGCTTTGTGAAAAAAATAATTTATATTGAATATCATGCTGAATTGTGATAATATAAATTAAATGATAAATGAATAATATTATTCATCAATATAATTTTATGAAATATATTATTCAAAAAAGCGAGGAGGTAAGGAATATGAAGGTTGGATGCGTCAAAGAGATCAAGAATAATGAGTTTCGTGTGGGGATGATACCGGATAATGTCAAAAGTTACGTGAACGGGGGCCACGAAGTTTATATCGAGAAAGGAGCCGGTATAGGATCCGGGTTTACGGATGCCGAGTATGAAGAGGCAGGCGCGAGGATCATTGGGACGGCGAAGGAAGTATGGGATACTGTGGAGATGATGGTCAAGGTAAAAGAGCCGCTCCCCCAAGAGTATCCGTTATTTCATGAAGGAATGATTCTTTATACTTATCTCCATCTCGCAGCAGACCAGGCGCAGACTGACGCTCTGCTTAACGCGAAGGTGAAGGGGGTTGCCTATGAGACTTTGACGGACAGAAACGGCGGGCTTCCTCTCCTTGCGCCTATGAGCCAGATTGCCGGCCGTCTCAGTGTACAGGAAGGGGCAAAGTATCTGGAGAAGATCTATGGCGGAGCAGGTGTTCTCCTTGCAGGAGTTCCGGGAGCGCCAAAGGCGAATGTCGTGATCCTTGGCGGCGGCTCCGTCGGAACGAATGCTTGTAAGATTGCAGCAGGCATGGGGGCGAATGTTACGATTCTGGATGTCAATCTTCAGAGGCTGGCATATCTGGACGATATCTTTGGGGCGAGGATCCAGACGCTGGCGTCAAACGATGCCAATATTGAAAAATCCGTGAAAGAGGCAGACCTTGTGATCGGTTCCGTGCTGATCCCGGGGAAGGCTGCGCCGAAGCTTTTTAAGAAGAAGTATCTGAAAGAGATGAAACAGGGTGCCGTGTTCGTAGATGTCGCCGTGGACCAGGGCGGCTGCGGTGAGACGACACATATGACCTATCATGATGATCCGATCTACACTGTGGATGGAATCGTACATTACTGTGTGGGAAATATGCCGGGAGCGGTGCCAAGGACTTCGACGATCGCTCTTACGAATGCGACATTGAGTTATGGCCTCCAGATTGCCGGCAACGGACTGGAACAGGCATGCCAGAAGAATGAAACGATCTATTCGGCGATTAACACGTATGACGGGAAGCTGACCTGTAAGAATGTGGCAGATAGCTTTGAGGGATATGAATATGTGGATGTACAAAGCGTTGTGAGATAGACTCATATTAAAAATAGATTTCGTATATATACAGAGAGCTTACAATTTTCCTTGTAAGCTCTCTGTAATTATGTTATAGTATGCCTATAACAAAAGATTCAAAAGAAGAAAAGGTGATATCAATGCTGATAGAGATTGATTTTAACAGCGATGAGGCGATATATGTCCAGCTTCAGAACCAGATCATTATGGGAATAGCCATGAACCTGATTCAGGAAGGAGATTCCCTGCCGTCCGTGAGACAGCTTGCGAACACGGTTGGCATTAACATGCACACGGTGAATAAGGCATATTCCATATTGAAGCAGGAGGGTTTTATCCGGCTTGACAGGAGGAAAGGCGCGGTGATCGCCATTGATATGGATAAGGCGCGGGCGGTTCTGGAGATGAAGGAACAGCTCCGGGTGCTGCTGGCCAGAGGAAGGTGCAAGAATATTTCCAGAGAAGAAGTGCATGCGCTGGTAGATGAGCTCTATGAAGAATATGGAAGATAAAAGTTGTGAGACATAGAAGCCAGAAAAGAAGGACGGGAAAGGAAATAACATTCATGAAGTATACAGAACAGGCAAGTGAAGTAATAAAGATCGCGAGGAGCACGGCGAAGAAGCTTAAGCATCCGTATGTGGGAACGGAGCATCTGCTTTTGGGCCTCAGGGAGGTCTACACCGGTGTTGCGGGTCAGGTACTGGGAATGAACGGGGTCAACGAAGAGAGTATCCGCAAGGTGGTAGATGAGCTGGTATCGCCGGTAGGTGCAGTGGCGGTTGCGCATCAGCCGGAGAACAGCCCAAGACTTGAATACATTCTGGAGGAGAGCAGGGCGGAAGCGATGCATTTTCATTCCGACGAGATCGGAACGGAGCATATGCTGCTGGCACTTTTGAGGGACCCGGATTGCGTGGCAACCCGGATCCTGCTCACGCTTAATATTAATATGCAGAAGCTATATCAGGATATCTTCGCAGTTTTAGGCGGTGATGCGAAGGAATATCAGGAAGAGATGCTTCAGAGCGACGGAAGAAAGCGGGAGGGAGTGCTCGAACAGTACGGAACGGATCTGACTGCACAGGCAGAAGAAGGGAAACTGGATCCGGTTATCGGCCGCGAAGCTGAGATTAACCGGTTGATTCAGGTCTTAAGCAGGAGAACAAAGAATAATCCGTGTCTGGTTGGGGAACCGGGTGTGGGAAAGACGGCGGTGATCGAAGGACTGGCATCCCAGATTGCGGCGGGGATTGTACCGGAGGGGATGAAGGATAAGCGGATCCTCACGATGGATTTGGCAGGCATGATCGCCGGTTCTAAGTACCGCGGGGAATTTGAAGAGAGGATGAAGCGGCTGATCCAGGAAGTGAAAGCATCAGGGAACGTTATATTATTCCTGGATGAGGTGCATACCATCATCGGTGCGGGCGGCGCAGAAGGTGCGATCAATGCTTCCAACATTATGAAACCATCTCTCGCCAGGGGTGAGATACAGCTGATCGGGGCGACGACAATCGGAGAATATCGGAAGTATCTGGAGAAAGACGCAGCGTTGGAGCGGAGATTTCAGCCGATTACAGTGGAAGAGCCGACAGAAGAGCATTGCCTTGATATTTTAAAGGGACTCTGCAAGAGATATGAAGATCATCATCATGTGGAGATTGAAGAAGAAGCGCTTAAGGCGGCGGTAAAATTGGCAAGCCGTTATGTGAATGACAGATTTTTGCCGGATAAGGCTATTGATGTGTTGGATGAGGCATGTTCCAAGGTAAGTCTCAGGGGATTTAAGATCCCGGAGAGTGTGATAGAACTGGAGACGACGATTGCCGAATTGTCCGGTGAACTGGAGGATGCCATCCGTAATGGGCATATTCAGGAGGCTTCTCTGATCCGCCGGGAAGAGGAAGCGGCTGAGAAGAAGCTGGAACAGGTGCGGAAGCGTTTTGAGAAGAAGAATGCGGAGCGGAAGGTTGCTGTGACTGAAGAGGATATTGCGGAAGTGGTGTCCCAGTGGACGAAGATACCGGTCCAGAAGCTGGCGGAATCAGAGAGTGCGAGACTGAATAAGCTTGAGAAGGTACTGCATCAGAGAGTGATCGGACAGGATGAAGCCGTGACTGCAGTGGCGAAGGCGATCAAGCGCGGGCGGGTCGGATTAAAAGATCCCAAGCGTCCGATCGGATCATTTTTGTTCCTTGGGCCGACCGGAGTGGGGAAGACAGAATTATCAAAGGCTTTGGCGGAGGCACTTTTTGGAAATGAAGAATCTATGATCCGGGTAGATATGTCGGAATATATGGAGAAGCACAGTGTTGCCAAGATGATCGGGGCGCCTCCGGGATATATCGGCCACGATGACGGGGGGCAATTGAGCGAACGTGTGCGCCGCAGGCCTTATTCGGTGGTCTTATTCGATGAGATTGAGAAAGCACATCCGGATGTGTTCAATATTTTGCTTCAGGTGTTAGACGACGGGCATATTACGGACTCCCAGGGGCGAAAGGTAGATTTCCGCAATACGGTAATTATCATGACTTCCAATGCGGGAGCACAGACTATTATCGATCCAAAGAAATTAGGTTTTAATGTGAAAGAGGATGCAGCCGGAGACTATAAGCGGATGAAGGGCAATGTTATGAAGGAGATCCGTCTGATCTTCCGCCCGGAATTCCTCAACAGAATTGACGAGATTCAGGTGTTCCATCCGTTAGATGCCGACCAGATGAAGAAGATCGTAGGGCTGTTATGCAGAGAATTTGAAAAGCGCGCGGAAGATCAGCTGGGAATCCGCCTCACCATCAGGGATTCGGTGAAGAAGCATATTGTCGAGACCGGTACCGATCAGAAGTATGGTGCGCGTCCTCTCAGAAGAGCTGTTCAGAACCAATTGGAAGACGGTCTGGCAGAGGCGCTCTTAAACGGAGAGGTTACGAGGGATTCGGAAGTCATCATTGGGTTGTCTAAAAAAGAAATAAAATTTATTCCAAAGACTACAAATTAAGTGGATTTTGATATATAATAGGGATACAAAAGAAGAACCCCAGGAGGAGAATAACTATGGCAGCAGTGAAAGAATTATTGAAGACTGAAGCAGATGGAACCCTTAGTTTTGGAGACTATACTCTGGACAGCAAGACAAAACTTGATGGATTCGAATTTCAGGGAGACATATACAAGGTTAAGACTTTTGCTGAGATAACCAAGCTTGAGAAGAACGGTATGTTCGTATATGAGTCTGTTCCGGGAACCGCTGTTGAGAATTTCAGAGCAGATGCAGATACCGTGTCATTTAAGGTGTCTGGAATGAAGGATGCACAGTTTACTCTTGAACTTGAGGCTGACAGCGAGTATCAGGTGTATATGGATGATGTGAATGTTGGAGATATGAAGACGAATCTGAGCGGCAAGTTAAGCGTCAGCGCAGAACTTGAGCCGAACCGGAGTGTAGAGGTTAAGGTGGTTCGAAGATAGTCATATGTTTTATTAGTGGTTAGGAACTGTAGGGTAGATCGGTTTGGAGAGTCAGGAAGATGTTAAGAAAGGGGCTGCGTTGGCGGCCCTTTTTTAAGCAGTAAACTTATCAGATAATATGTGTCAGATGATATGATACGGCCAATTCATTCGGGAGGGTATATATGGCAAAAGCAAAGAAGAGTGTGTATTTCTGTCAGAATTGCGGGCATGAGGAGAGTAAATGGCTTGGACAGTGTCCGGCCTGTAAGGAATGGAATACATTTGTAGAAGAGCAGGTGACATCTGTTGCCTTAAAGACAGCAAAGGAGCGCCAAGAGGCACAGGTCGTGACGTTATCCAGTGTGGAGACGGATGAGGATGACCGTATGCTGACGGAAATCAAAGAACTGGACCGTGTGCTGGGCGGCGGTATCGTGAAAGGCTCCCTGGTGTTAGTGGGAGGGGATCCCGGTATTGGAAAATCTACACTGCTTTTACAGGTCTGCCAGCGTCTGTCTGCAGCGGGAAGGAAACTTTTGTATATATCCGGGGAAGAATCTCTGAAACAGATCAAACTTCGTGCCAACCGTATGGGAGAGTTCACAGATTATCTGTATCTTCTGTGTGAGACAAGCCTTAACATCATCCGGGGGATCATAGAACAGCAGAAACCGGATATGGTGGTGATCGATTCGATCCAGACGATGTACAATGAGGAGGTGGCTTCGGCACCGGGAAGCGTATCCCAGGTGAGAGAATCTACCAATGTACTCATGCAGCTGGCGAAGGGGCTTAATATCTCCATCTTCATAGTCGGACATGTGACCAAGGAAGGAACGGTGGCAGGTCCGAGAGTATTGGAACATATGGTGGATACGGTGCTGTATTTTGAGGGAGACAGGCATGCTTCCTACCGGATACTCAGAGGAGTGAAGAACCGGTTTGGCTCTACCAATGAGATCGGTGTCTTTGAGATGCGCAAGGAAGGACTTGTTGAGGTACAGAATCCGTCAGAGTTCATGCTGAGCGGTAAGCCGGAACATGCGTCGGGATCGGTGGTCGCCTGCGCTATGGAGGGAACCCGGCCGATGATGATGGAGATCCAGGCGCTGGTCTGCAAGAGTAATTTTGGGATGCCCAGAAGAACGGCGGCAGGTCTGGATTATAACAGGGTAAATCTTCTGATGGCGGTTCTGGAAAAGCGGTTAGGTATGCCTTTGTCGAATTATGATGCCTATGTCAATATTGCCGGGGGGATCCGGTTAAGCGAGCCGGCGGCAGATCTTGGAATTGTAATGGCTATTGCGTCCAGTTATAAAAACCGGCCGATCGCAGAGGATGTTATTGTATTTGGAGAGGTAGGGCTAAGCGGTGAGGTAAGGGCTGTCACCATGCCGGAACAACGGGTGGCAGAAGCAAAGAAACTTGGATTTAAAACCTGTATCATTCCCGAAGTATCAATGAAGGCGGCAGGAGAGATAAAAGGAGTATCAATTATTGGAGTAAAGAATGTCGGGGAAGCTATTGGTGCCGGATTATAATTAATGGATGGAGAGTGAGAGATGATACACATAGCAATCTGTGACGACGAACATCAATTTGTTGATTCTCTGACAGGGATGATCAGGCAATATGCCCTGGAGACCAGTGAAGAGATCAGGATCACAGCATATTATGACGGATTAGATCTGATCGAAAAATATGATACCTCTATTGACCTTATTTTTCTGGATATTCAGATGAAACTGGTGAACGGGCTTCGTGCTGCGAATGAGCTTCGGAGGTTAGATGAGAAAGTGGGTATTATCTTTTTGACTACACTGGCGCAGTATGGACTGGAAGGATATAAGTATCAGGCGTTTGACTACATTGTCAAACCCCTTCAATATGTCCGCCTCAAATCCGAGCTGGATCGGTTTCTTGCCCGGCGGCGCAAGGAAGAGAGCCCCTATATTGTGGTGAATAATGATTCGGGGAAATACAAGATTCTGCTGAATAGCCTCCGCTATGTTGAGACATTTAACCGGAATCTGCTATTTCATTCGGAGCAGGAAAATATTATCTGCTACAGGAGTATGAAGGAGATTGCAAAGGAACTGACACCCCATGGCTTTGGGCGGTGTCATAACAGCTACCTGGTTAATCTGACCTATGTAAAGGGTGTCAGAAAGCTTGAGATCATGCTGATTACCGGTGAGGTGCTCCCGATCAGCCAGCCGAAGCGCAAGGAATTCATGGAGCTGCTGACAGAGTATTGGGGAGATATGCTATGATAAGATTACTGGATCTGCTCACCTTCCTGGTGAACTGTGTTAATGTGCTCATCCTGTTCCTGATACTTAGGACCTTCCTGCCTGCCAGAAAAAACCTTGCTATACAGATCATGGCTGTGCTGGCAGGTGCACCGCTTTTTGATGCAGTCGTATATTCCAATGACCTTCCGGGGATTCTCTGGACCCTGCTTGGATTCGTATTGTATGTTACGGTATTTTTCCGGGGCAGGTGGATAGAGAAGCTGACGGCTGTACTGGTGTTTTACCCGGCAGTCATAGCGGTGAATTATCTGACGCAGGACGCCGGAAGCAGGCTGTTCTTTTGGCTGGTCGGCGCGGATGGCGACGCCTATGATGAATGGACATATAGGATCTTATTTTTGAGTACGCTGATCCATACCTGCTGTCTGATTCTCAGAACGTTGTTTTGGCTGGTGTCCTGGCTGTCCCTTAAGAGATATATGAAACAGATCCTGGAGAACTTGAGTCTTCAGATGTGGATGATCGTAGATATCCTGCTGATCGCGCCGGCAGTATCCATCTTCACGATCATTTATTTTATGCCGGAGAGGGCGGTGATCGTATACCCCATATGCGGAGCGGCGATATTTTCAAGTTTTGGCGGGATATATCTTGCTGCATATATCAGCAATGCGCTCAGAACAGAATACGGTGCCAGAGAACTTAGGATGAAGCTTGCATACTATCAGGACAAAGTGAGCGAGGAGGAGAGGGTGCGGAGCATTTATCACGATATGAAGAATCACCTTCTTGTACTGCAGGCCGGGGAGGGGCATTCCAAAGAGGCAGGAGAATCGATCGTAAAGCTTAGGGAAGAGATCGAGGATTACGAAGCCTATTATCACACAGGGAATGATTTCCTTGATATTATTATCCGGGATAAATTAAGGAAGGCCAGGGGCAGACAGATCGACTTCCAGGCTGTCATCCGGTTTGAGGCGGGCGGTTTTATAGAGCCTTTGGATATCAGCACGATTTTTGGAAATGCACTTGACAATGCCATTGAAGCGAGTGAAAAGCTGCCGGAAAGCATGCGGCTGATCACGGCAAAGGCTTCCCGTATCCATGATATGCTGGTGATTGCTGTGGAGAATAACACGTTGTTAGAACTGCCCTCGGACAGTAAGACCAGCAAAGAGGATACCTTTTTGCATGGATTTGGAATTGCGAATATCAGGAGGTCTGCAGAGAGATACGATGGCCAGTGCACGGTTAAGTCCCAGGATGGGAAATTCATACTTAAGGTCATGATTCCGATTCCGGTTTAGATTTTACGTTTTAGATGTTAGTTTAGGCATTTGATATGGTCGAAACGGAAGATGTGCTTATAATGAGACCATACAATAAATCCTGTTACATGAAAGGGGAATTGACATGAGTATTTTAAGCGCAGCACATCTGACAAAACAATATGGTAAGGAGCCTAATATCGTAAATGCCTTGAACGGGGTCGACATATCCATAGAAGAAGGAGAATTTGTCGCAATCATCGGGACCTCCGGCAGCGGAAAGTCGACACTTCTTCATATGCTCGGCGGGCTGGACCGTCCGACCTCCGGCAGTGTAAGAGTGGATAAATTCGAGCTTGGAAAATTAAATGACGAGGATTTGACGGTGTTTCGCCGTCAGCGTATCGGATTTATCTTCCAGAATTATAATCTGGTTCCGATATTGAATGTATATGAGAACATCACTATGCCAATCCGGCTTGACGGCAAAAAGCCCGACAGGAAGTATATTCAGGAGATTCTTGTCCTGCTTGGATTGGAGAAGAAGATCTACAACATGCCTAATACACTGTCCGGCGGTCAGCAGCAGCGTGTGGCGATCGCGAGAGCGCTTGCGGGCCGGCCGGCGATCATATTGGCAGATGACCTACGGGAAATCTGGACAGCAGAACCAGTGAGGAGGTTATCGGGCTTCTCAAGGTCACCGGCAGGAAATACAACCAGACCATTGTCATGATCACGCATAATCCGGAGATTGCCAGACAGGCTGACCGGTGTATCCGGATCGAAGACGGAAGAATCTATGAGTAGGCGGTGATTGGGATGAGAGCACAGACATCTATGACAGGGATACTGGCGAGACGCAGTTTGAAGAAGAATGCAGGGCGTAACCTGGCAGCCATATTGGCGGTTATCATGACAACGATGATGTTCACAACATTATTTACGCTGACTCAGAGTATGGGGAAGAATATGATACAGATGACGTTATACCAGACCGGAACCAGTGCCCACGCGACCTGTAAGGATTTGACGGATGAGCAGATTGAACGGATTGCAGGGCATCCGGATGTGACAGAGAGCGGGAAGAGTATAGTGGTCGGAGTGGCTGAAAACGAATGTCTTGCCGGCCGGCAGGTGGAGATCCGGTTTGGAGACGACGGGTATGCAAGGCAGGATTTTGCTTATCCGGTTATAGGCAGAATGCCGCAGGGCAAAGACGAGATCGCAATGGATACCCTGACTCTTAAGAGGCTTGGGATAGCCTGCCGGCTGGGGCAGCAGGTGACATTGGAGTGGAGAGGGGATATCCGTTCTGAGGAGAAGCAGACGGGGACCTTTAACCTGTGCGGATTCTGGGAGGGGAATCTCTCCGTCTATGCAAGTATGGCGTGGGTCAGTGAGGAATTTGCAATGGAAGCCTGCAAAGGAGCAGACAGGGCAGAAGACGGGCAGGTCTGCGGGATGCGGATGATGGGTATATCATTTGGAAATGCGGAAAATATAGAGGACAAGACACAGAAAGTGCTGGCTGACTGTGGATATCCGGAACTGGATTTTCATACGAATCTTGCATATTCCGAAGAGATGCAGCGCAGTATCACGGCAGAGAATCTGCCCATGTATGCAGGGATGGTGCTGGTGTTTCTGGCAGGATATCTGATCATATACAATATATTCCAGATATCGGTTGCTGCCGACATTCAGTTCTACGGCAAATTAAAAACACTTGGAATGACCGCAAGACAGATTCGGAGAATGATTCTCGGACAGGGATGTATTCTGTCTCTGGTGGGAGTGCCGGCAGGACTTGTACTTGGGTATCTGCTTGGAATCGTCCTGATGCCGGTTCTGATGTCATTGCCGGATACAAAAGCCCTGGTTTCTGCGAACCCGGTTATATTCATTGGTTCGGCGCTGTTTGCTCTTGGAACGGTGGTGGTTTCCTGCCTGCTTCCGGCGAGGCTTGCCGGGAAGGTGTCTCCGATAGAGGCGCTGAGGTATACGGATGCGGATTCCAGGATCAGGCGCAAGATCAGGAAGCGTGAAGACGGTGCGTCTCTAATGGGAATGGCGTGGGCGAATCTGTGGCGTAACCGGAAGAGAACGGTTCTGGTAATCCTGTCTCTGACATTGGGAATGGTTTTGATGAGCTTCTTCTATGCGAAAAATGCAAGCTTTGATATGGATAAATATCTGATAGAGCTTGCGGCGGCAGATTTTCAGATTGATGATGCGACAAATGAGAATGTGGATGGTTATAATCCGGACAGCCGGACGATCAGTGAAGACTTGATTGCGGATATTCTGGCGCTTGAAGGAATCAAAGGAACGGGACGGTTATATTCACAGGAAGTAAGCATGCCGTTGAGTGCTCAGGCGTGTGAGAACTTTCGGACATTTTACACGGAAGAAGTGCTGGAGGAATTCGCCTCTTATGATCCGACATATCCGAGATGGAAAGAATGCTTTGATGATGTGACAGATGGTAAAGAAGCAGTCCATACGGTCTATGGGGCGGACGGGCTGATTCTTAGGGCGGCGGCAGACAAGAATTACATTCTGTCAGGGGAGTATGATGCGGAAAAGTTCAAAAGCGGTGATTATGTCCTTGCGATCGGACCGTCGATGGAGAGTCCCGAGGAGATCCTCCCGACGTACTCCGTTGGAGAGAAGATTCGGATTAAGGATCGGGAGTTCACGGTTATGGCGGTGCTGAACCCGTTAAGTCCGATGGTAGAGGGGACAAGACCGGTGTTTGATATCCCATTGGTTATGTCTGCAGAGACATTTACGAAGCTGTGGCCGGGAAGCAATTTGAGAAAGTTTTATTTTAATGTGGACGACAGCCATATGGAGCAGGCGTCAAAGCTTCTGCAGACATACCAGCAGACAGAAGCCGCCGGGATGAACATTGTTTCAAGAGAAACAATAGAAGAGCAATACGAAGCGGAGACACGTTCCGGCGCCGTGATGGGCTATGCCATCAGTATTATAATTGCGTTGGTAGGAATCCTGAATTATATAAACAGCATGGTAACGGCAATCATTTCCAGAAAGAAAGAATTTGCCATGATTCAAAGCATTGGTATGACGGAACGACAGCTTCGAAGGATGCTGGCCTTCGAAGGGCTCTGCTATGTGGGTATTACATTGATTGTTTCGTACATCTTAAGCGCGCTGACTGTAGGTGTGCTCGTGCGTGCACTGGCTGCCAGCGGTTATGCGACCTTCCGGTTTACATTGCTGCCGCTTGCGGGATGTACTCCTGTATTGCTTGGGCTTGCACTCTTGATTCCCTATCTCTGTTTCAGAAATCTTGAAAAGCAGAGTGTTGTGGAGCGGCTTAGAACGGCGGAATAGTAGGAATCAAACTAAATATTGATGAAAAGTAGGCACAGGGTATTTCCGTCAGATGGATACACCTTGTGCTTTTTCAGTGTAAAAATTGCATATAACCAATCTGTGCCTCTTCGAATAGCGTCTATAGCATTTGGGAGATTTTTCACTATTTTAGGAAAAAACAGACAACAAAAATGTAATTTATATATTGACTAAAATAATCATATGTTTTATATTATAATCAAATGATTAAAATATAAATCATATGATTTTATTTAAATAAAGTATTCAGACTGATTTAGTGTAAGTCAAATTTATAGTTGAGGAGGATATAATGAAAAAAAGGGAAACTGTTCTCAAAGGGAAGTTATTCTCGTTGTTTTAACTGGCAACAGCCAGTGGCATGTGGAATCTCTTGTATGTGATTTCAGTGTTTTACGTGCCTTATCAAAAGGTATTTGGCTATTCCAATCTTCAAATGGGGTTATTGTTGACGATTTATTCTGTTATTGGAACGCCGGGATCTTTGATCGGGGGAGCTCTTGCTGATATGTGGAGTCCGAAGAAGATTTTGGTGGGATCATGTATTGCCAGTGCTTTTTGCGGTTATTCACTTTGCACAATACCGCCATTTAAGATTGCGGTTGTGATCTATGCAATTATGTCTATTCCTATGGGATGGTTAGCATGGACGCCGTATAATAAATGTGTTGCGGTTATGGCCATTGATGGAGATGAAGGGAGATTATATGGTCTTGCAGCAACTTTTGATAGTCTTCTTACAATGTCTCTTACATTAGGGCTTACGGTGTTGTTTGGTGATGCGATTGGTGAAGTTGGAAATTTTAGAATCCTGCTTATTATTATGTCAAGCGTATATCTTGTGGCAGGCATACTCCTTTACTTTTTTTACAATTACGATTTTTGGGCGGCAAGAGCGGGAATTGATGTTAGTAGCAAGAGGTTTAAACTGGATTTGAGTGGGTATAAGGCGACGATTAAAACACCTGTTCCATGGGTATGCGGACTGCTTGTTATGGGAATGTATATAGCTGCAACAGGGACTAATTATCTTAGTCCATATTTGAATACGGTTTATATAATGCCCGTTGGTTTGGCATCTGTTTTTGGTATTATTATCCGATATGGATGTAGAATGATATGTAATCCGTGCGGAGGATGGTTCCGTGATATGAAACTTGGAGGAAGCACACCAAAGCTTGTTTGGATAACTACTGTTTTGGTATTTATAGTTGCAGGCGCTCTTTTATTTCTTCCACAGACAGAGAGTATGGCTGTTCCTGCGACAATTTTGGCATTAGTTTTAGTGAGCATATTTCGATTTAATTCAAGTTCAGAGTCCACCACATTTCGTGTACTTAAGAAAATACCGATGTCTATGCTTGGAAGTATTATGGGATTGGGGTATATGATAGCTTATAGCTCAGATATGTGGCTGCCCTCTGTAATTGGTAACATTTTGGATAAAAATGGGGTAAAAGGATATAATTTTGTATTCCTAATCATGGTCTTGGGGATGGCGCTTGCTTCTATATGTGCCTATATTCTTCATAGAATGGCAAAGAGAGAAATGGCAGGCGAGATGATTATTAAGTAGGTTTTACCGGGAGCATTATTTTTTAGAATAAAACTTCCGGTAAGAGTACCGGTATTTATACTATAAATAGTGTCTACATCAGCGACCGTTCCTTTAGAAAGGGAACAAAATATTTCATAAATATGTCCGTATATTCTTCTGGTGTCCTTTCGTGTTTGGTCAATGCATCTTGCAAAACACCCAAGTATAGAAAATGAGCAAATTCAATGACTTCTTTTGAATCTTTTTCGGAAAATAAACCGGCTTTTACGAAACGTTCACGGATCATATCATCAACATGATGATAATCTTGAACAAAGTAAACATTATCTTCTGTGTTGATGTCGGCATCATAGAAAGCTTCAAAATATGCTTTGGTGTGAGACTGAATGTTATTCATTGTTTTTTCATTAGAAGAATACGCATAAGTAAAAATAGACGGATTTTCAAACGAGGGAAGGCAATAGATTTGCCAAAGAGAAACATAATCGTTAAAAGGATTAGTAATATTGTCTAATATTTTCATGGATTTCTTAAGGTATTCAGACATATTACGGATCACGACAAAGGCAGTTAACTGTTCAAAGTTTTCAAAATAATTGTATAGGGTTGCACTGTTATATCCTGCTTCATCAGCAACATTTCTGATAGACAGGTTTTCAATACCATCTCTTTTAACAATTTTTTCTGCTGCATTCAAAAAGTAATTCATAATTCGTTTTCGCTTTATTTCGCTATGTTTTTTGTTCATGCCAGTCTCCTTGTTTAGATTAATAATCAATCGATTATACTTTATAACATATTTTCTGTAAATGCAAGAGTAACTTAATAGAATGTTATCTAAATATCTACATGTTTGTGAAATCTACAGAATTTAATGTAGATTATGGACATTAAAAATAATGATGACGATTCAAAAAGCAGCAATCTGATTTATGAGGGAGGATTTTATATATGGCATTTTATAGTATCTATTCAAGTACATTGAGAGAGAACGGTAGTTTCAAAGCGGAGGGGGAGTTTCCATTAGAATTATATTCGTATATTCAGGAAATGTTTTTAAAACCGTATAACGGGAAGTCGCCTATAGCTCTTTTGCTTACAAAGCATGACAATAATTCAAAGACGCCTATACGTATGACATATATATCCTCACATTTACAGATGTATCTGGCATTTATTCATGAAGAACTTCCATATATTTTGCACAAATATAATGTATCTTATGAGCACAATATCTATGAGATTGATTATATATTAGATGGTGAACTATATCAGATTATAGATGGAAAGAAGCAGCTTTGTCAAAAAGATGATTGTTATGTTCAGAAGCCACATGTTATGCGAAGAGAGTTATATGATACGAATCATTATTGTGCATCACTTTATATTACGCCTGATTATATAAAGTCTATTTTTGAGCCGGATAATTGGCGATCGGAGACAGGAACATTAGATGATATGGAGTGTTCGAAGAATATTCCATACCATTTGATACAGAAAGACTATACGAATTATCATCATAAAATGATTAATCACGATTCTGGGATCCGAATGATATTAGAGTATATTGCACGGATACTCTTCAGCCCTGTCTCAGCCGGGAAAAATGCTCTGCTAAAGGGAGGACTGTGTCGTATATTTTACCTGCTTAATGATTTGGAATATTATGATACAGTTTCTAATATGAAGGACAAGAATAGCTTTTTGTTCAACAAAATAGAAGAGAGAATCAAGTCATCCTGCGGACATATATCTAGAAATCAATTGTCTAAAGAATTCAATTATTCCGGAGAATACCTAAATGAAATTGTAAAAAGTTATACAGGCATGAATATTACAAGATATCGAAATGAAATAGCCATGCAGCGTGCGGCATTTCTTTTGTTGAATTCACCAAGCACTATACTGGACATCTGCTCAGAACTGGGATTCCAGGATCGTACATATTTCTATAAAATATTTAAAGAAATATACCATATTACACCAAAGGAATTCCGCAAGATTAACGGATATTTTGTTGGTTGACAATTAATGCCAAACGTTCAAAAGTTGTACAAAAACCATGAATTTCATACAGACTGAGCAGAACAACCAGATTTTTATTATATAAAAAAGAAATCTTTTTATTTATACTTAGTATATAAGCTGCAGCAGAAGAAAAGAAAAGGAGAATACATATGGTATATACAATTAAAGAAATTCCATGTCAGAGGAAGGATAACGGGAAAAAATTATTTTTAACAAAGATGACATCTATGGCTACAGAACCGGGGAAACATATCATTCTTCTCCATGGCTTGACGCTTACGCAGCATGTATGGGATATCGAATGGAAGGACTATAGTGTAGCACGTTTTCTGGCGACAGAGGGGTATACGGTATGGCGCCTTGATGCAGGTGGTTTCGGACGTTCAGAGAGATATGAGAATGGGTATGACTGTACGACAGACAATGCAGTACTAGATGTTATTGAAGCAATCGAAACGATTCGTGGGAATTTAGAAATTGCGGATTTGAAAATAGATATCATGGGATGGTCTTGGGGAACAATGGTTAGCAGCCGGGTGGTTGCAAGAAAGCCCGATATGGTACGGAAGCTTGTGATGGTGGCGCCAGTAACAGGTAAGTCTTTTGAATCGTTTCCGGAAGAAAATTATAAGACAGATAAGGAATGGATTTCTTATGACTGGGTAGGACGTTTGTTCCGTTACCGTTTAACAGGCGGAGATGAGTTTGCAGCTGAGAAAAGTGATGTTGATCTGTCGGATGACGATGTTGATTTCAGTATTACAGAACGTCCAGTAGCAGGATGTGCATTCCAAAATGTAGTTCATTATGATATGACGGCTGCAAGACCTGTAGGCAGTACGATTGAGATTTCCTGCCATCAGGAGCAATGGCTGATTGATGGAGAAGCAATCACATGTCCGGCGGAAATCATAGTTGGAACCGATGATATATATTCTACTATAGAGACTACAGATCGTTTGTTCGGTCAGCTTCCGGAAGGATCAGAGCTGCATAGGATGTGGGGTGCCGGTCATGGAATGTTTTTCGAAAAAGACTTTTATAAGAAGTTCCAGCAATATGTAATTAATTTTCTTAATAAATAAGAAATAGTTACGATTGATTAGTGAAAACGAAAGGGAAAATGTATGAAACAATCAAAAACCGGAACAAAGATAGCGATTCTTCTACTGGCGTCATGTCAGGGAAGTTTGGCTATTGCAGTTACGGCAATAGAAACGCTTTCAGGAATATATCCGGATGTTGCGCAGGGAACATTACTTTTAATAAGTACGCTTCCTACATTGACGGCAATTTTGGCTTCAGTTTGTTCAGCGGCTTTTTATAAAGTTCTGGGATATAAAAATACCGGGATTATGGCAGTGTTAATGGTAGGGCTTGGCGGAGCAATTCCGCTCCTGATTCCAGGAATTACCGCCATACTAATTAGTCGGTTTGTACTTGGAATAGGATATGGTATTTCGGCAGTACTTGCACCGACTTTGATAGGGATTAAGTTAGCCGGAGATAAGAATCAGAAGAATTTTTATGGATATGAAGTCGCTATGCTTGGTATGTCAGGTGTTATTTTCGGTCAGATTGGCGGGATATTAACCAGTGTTAATGTAAAGCTAATGTGGGCGCTGCATTTAGTGTTTTTGCTTGTGCTTGTAGTTGTAATTATAGGTTTGGAAGAACCTACGGCAGAAGAACTTGCCGTACAAAGCGCGGCTGATGGCGCGAAAAAAGAGTCTGATAAAATTGCAGGAAAGATCCGACATGCGATACCATCCATATTTTTCTTACTGATTATCCTGCATTTTGCAGCCAGTAGCGTAAGTATGACATGGTATTCAAATGTATCTTATGTTACGGCGGAAAGAGGTATCCTTAATGCAGCGGCATTTGCCGGGACTATGATGGCGATATATAATTTGGGCAATTTTATAGGTGGATTAATGACCGGACGATTTGCCAGATTTACGAAACACTATACGGTTATTGTAGGTATTGTATTTTTCGCAGTATGTTATTTTCTGACATGCATATCAGGAAATAAAGTGATTATGTTGCTTGCGGCTATGGTACTTGGAATGGGAGACGCTATTGCATATTCAAGCGCTTTTACAATTGTTGGATACCTTGTGAGGGGAGAGTCTAATGGTTTGGCAGTAGGAATTATGAATGCGTTTACACAAGGAGGGTGTTTTATTGGTCCATATATTCCACTTGCAATCAGTACAGCTATGGGAGGCGATGGTGCAGCTCTTCCGCAAATGCGCATATCAGTAGTACTTGCAGTGATACTCGCGGTAGTATATTCTATGGTGCTTAGGATAAAGGCATGTCAGCCGATCGCAGAAGGATATGCGGGAGATGAGGAGTGATAAATAGGTTTCTTGTCAAGTAGAAAGAGCAGTTGGGAAACATAAGAAGGCTGTCGCACATAAGTACGACAGCTTTCTTAAATATGCCGGTTTATTTCGTTCTCCAATTTTTGTCAAAGCACATTGCGATTACATTTACAGAAGGTTTTTCGGTAAATGCAGAAACTGTAAAAAAAAGAATCACGGATACTATAAGTCCTGGCATGAAAGGATGGATAGCATCGTTTAATTTGACAAGATATCCTCCAATTGTAACTACTGCGCCACCGATGATGGAAGCCAGTGCGCCGGCTTTTGTCGCTTTCTTATAGTATAAGCCTATTGTAAGTGGAGCTACGAATGATGCACCCATTGTACCGGCGGCCATTGCTGCTAACTGCCATACCATATTCCATGGTTTGATGGACAACGCAACCATTACAAGAATTACAATACCGGTAATCAGGCGAGATAAAGCAGCTGTAGTTTTGTTATCCATATTCCGATTGTGTGCAGCCATGTATCCGTCTTCCAAGAGATCTTTTGAGATTGCGGAAGCAGCGGATAATACAAGTGATACAACTGTGGAGAGCCCTGCGGCGACAACACTGCACAGAAAAAGCGCCCGAATCAAAAAATTTCCATGTATATATGCGATAGAAGGAGTCAGCATGTCCCAGTCTGAAAGCTGGTTATCAAATAATCCGCGCCCGCCGAGAGATGTTATAGTACAAAAAACTGCGAATATAGAACACCAGATCATGCTTATAAGTGCAACTGTAGAAATTGTCTTACTGTCCTTCAGTGCAAAGAACTTTGTGACCAGATGAGGTTGTCCAAAACCGATAAAGGCCCAGATTAAAGAATAACTCAGGAATAATGACCAAGAGCCTATAGGTCCCGGAATATCACCCAGAAGTGGTTCTGCGATAGTTCCCATGTCCAGGGCTTCTGTAACACCTCCACAGGCAGAAACGACAGCGATACAGAGAGCTGCAATACCAAACATAATGAAAATCCCGTGGATGATATCGATCATTGCTGCGCCAAAGTAACCGCTGGTTACCATATAGATTAAAGCTGTAATTGCAATGATAACGATAGAAATTCCGTATGGAATGCCTGCTACAATTGACATTGCGGTACCAATCCCCTTGAAACAGCTAACGCCATATGGAATCATCATAACGGCAATTACAATTGCTGATGTAATGCGAATAATGTTTGATTCATAGCGGACTGCCAGATAGCCGGGAAGAGAAACAGCTCCACTTCTTTCGGATACAATCCTCATCTTCATGCCAAGTACTATCAGCATAAGAAAACAAGTAACAAATTGATTACCTATGTGCTCTACGGCTTCATATCCTGCGCCGTATTGGGCATACATTGCGGGTCCGCCTATAACGGCAACCGTACTATAATAAGCTGCACAATATGAAAATGCAGTGGCTATGGGTCCTACATTACGTCCGCCAGACCAGAAATCATTGCCTGATTTTATCCTGTTTTTTAGAAACCATCCTATTACAGCAAGTAATAGAAGATAGATAATCATTGCACCGATACTTGCCCAGTCAATAGTTGATGTGCTTGTAAACATATTTCCACCATTTGTTCCTTTCTTCTTAAAACTATTCGCTGTCGGGGTCGATCCATTCAGCAAAATATTCATTTAGATTTTTCCAAAACCGACTGTGGAAGAATATAAGTACTGTGATCAGACCGCCAGGAAATGCTACCAGCCAGCATAGAATGGTTGCTAATGTTAATCCATGATAAATTACCATAATGTGTCCTCCTTTAGATAATTATACATACGCATATATAATCAATTGATTAGAATACTTTTTAATGATAGCATTGGAAAAAGAAGAATTCAATAAACAGATAACGAAAGTGTAATCATTATGATTAAATATTAATCATGTTATTTATAAAATAAACAAAAGATTACAAATAAAATGTATATAATTACTTGACAGTTGAAAGTTTGTAGCACTAAGAAGCCAGAGAATCCCAGTATTCTTCTGACTCTTCCTGCAATCCCTGGATTATTTGCGTTATGCATAATTCGGGCTTTTGCCCTAAAAGGCGGAAAAAATGTTTCCGAAAATAGTGCATAAGGGTTGCTTC
>ERZ808044.141-NODE-141-length-101328-cov-12.467383_pt1 | contig 101328 bp, 99 predicted proteins | sample MGYA00380195_ERZ808044 | MGnify/ENA primary metagenome ERZ808044 (study PRJEB31490, sample SAMN06133423) | mouse gut metagenome | isolation source: Z7_2 | host: mice | place: China: Chengdu | collected 2015-05 ...
GATGTCTATAGGCATAACTGACCACATTTTTGTTTACAGCTACAATATCACAAAGCAAAACTGTTCAGAACAGCTGCTATGCAGGTGGTCTGGGACTGTGTATGCTTTTTTGTGGCAATCCAATGTTTATGGTATCAGCAGGAAGAGAATCACCGGAAATAGCATTTTCTTTTCAGGAAGATAATGGCAATCAATACTAATGCTGATTAAATATACAGTTGTCAATGTGCCGAGACAATAAGTCTCACGGATTCAGGTCTAAATAATCTCTAAGTGAATGTAATTATCTCCATTTCGCCAGCTCTTCCTCGTAAATCTTAAATGTATGCTCATCAAATAACACCCACTTTATAACCTCTAACTTACCCGGATGGCTGGCATCAAAGCTTTTCGCTGTGCTGACGGCAATTCTGGCCGCTTCCTCTACGGGGAAACGGTAGATACCTGTGGATATGGATGGAAATGCGATACTCCGTATTTCATTTTCTACGGCCAGCTCAAGGCAGGATTGATAGCAGGAGGCAAGAAGCTCATATTCCCCTGATTTGCCGCCATTCCAATGCGGTCCCGGCGTATGGATTACATACTTACAGGGAAGATTATAAGCCTTCGTTATTTTTGCTTTTCCTGTCTTACAGCCATTAAGCAGACGGCACTCCGCCAAAAGCTCCCGTCCGGCGGCGCGGTGAATCGCCCCGTCCACTCCGCCTCCGCCAAGTAAGCTGGTATTGGCTGCATTTACAATCGCCTCCACTTTATGGTTTTTGGTGATATCGCCTTTTACCATAATAAAATCCGCTTTGTCAGGCACAGCTAGCTGTCCTTTTTCTGTTTCGATTTTCAAATTTTGCATAAATAATCATACCTCTCTTCCCGCGTCTGTTTGCGCTTCTCATTCATTTCCGCACACCAAAATCTTACTCTCCCGCGCCCCAAGCTCCACCGGCACTGTCCGGCTTCGCTTTTCTATCCTTTGCATGGAGCCCTTCCAGGGATCCCATACCTGCTGAGTATTCCCTTCCTTCACAGTGGCTGTCACGCGAATGGTTCCCTCCCCTTCATTTGTCAGGAAGAAAAACGAGACTCCCTCTTTCTTTATGTGTGTTTTGCGCAGATTGGTGCAGGCAGGCTCCAGTTCCAAGTCCTCTCCGGCTCCTTCCCTGACCGCTTCCACAGGCACAGTGTCCTCAAGGCAACGGATCACCTGTACCCCTGTCATCTCCCAATCCCGCAAAAACTTCTCTGACTCCTCAGAATGCCTTCCGTCCGTAAGGATTACCGTATAAAACTGCTCCGCAATCCTTATCCCGCCGCTCTCCGCTGCGGCATTTTCCAGAAGCTCCTCTTCCAGATAGTTAAATTCAATCTGATTTTCATACAAAGGCTTAACCAACTTCCAGGAAAGCGTTCGATAATTACACAGCACCGCCACACGGGCCTGATTCACACTATCGGTCATCAGCCAGCTCATCCGTTTGATATAATCGCTGATCTGACCGTATTCCTCCCAATACCCGGAATGCATCCCAACCTCCGGCGGGCGTTCGTCTTTTCTTTTCCCCCGCACAGAATAATAAAAAGCATGAGGAATGATGAAATTGACGCCACGCACAAACAGCCAGTCCAGATACCATTTCATATCCGCCTTTGACAGCGTATATGGATTTTCAGGGGTAGAACAGCAGCCAAAGCACTCATTTCCATTCTTTCTTTTTCCCCGGTGTCTTGCCGAATCGGAGCTGCATTTGGCCATGGTGCTGTGTTCCCCGCAGAGCCCTTTTTCCTCCTCCGGCGCCACAAATCTCCACACTATATCCTGGCAGGGAATGTCAAAATACTGCAGATAGCCGATATCCGTACTCTTTTCCGGATGTCCGGTCAGGCCTATCCCATGGGCATGGCACCACTTAGCAAGCCGGGCATAGTAGGAAACCGACATCCGCTGATAAATCACCTTCTGGTAGATTTCCTCCGCCCTCCTTTTCTCCTCGCTGTCCTCTTTTTCAAACAACAGGTTCAAATCCCCGGCGCATCCGCCCTCCCTAAGAAATTCCTCCCAAAGTCCGGCGCTCCAGGGAAGCATATCCTCCCGCCCGCAGCGACCAAGGATATTGGGCTCGTCCGTAAAAATTGCCGTGATCGTATTTCCAAAGTATTCCTTCAAGTGGCGGTAATAGCGTTCGTGGGTATTTCGGATAAAGCTCTCTACCGCTTCCGGATTCAGCAAATCCGCGCTTTTCGGCGCTTTGCTCTCCCCGTCATCCTCCCCCTCAAAGCATCCTCGGATGGTTCCCCCTGAGGGAGCCATCACAAAGCGATAATTCTTTTCTCCCATCGAAAAAAAGGCAACATTCTCCCCCGTCCTATCCCACCGGCCTGCTTTCTCCCCTGATATCTCCTGCCGGATCAGGCCAAGGGATGCAAATTCCGGATTTTCCTGCACTACCTGGCCGTGGCAGGAACCGGAAGGGTACATTGCCTCATCATAAAGCATCACCTTCATATGCATACGCTCTGCCAGCCCTGCCGCATATCTGACAAAATAGAACCATCGCTCTGTCAGATAGCCAATCTCTTCCGAAAGTCCTATCCTGGGGTGGATGATAATCCCCTCCACGCCTTTCCTCTGAAATTCTTTCATCTGCCTTTCAATTTCCTGCTCATCCAGCTCATCGTTCCAAAACCAGAACGGATAAGGAGTAAATTCTTTCTCCGGATATAAAAATTTCTGTTCCAGCTCCCGAATGTCCATAAAAAGTATACCTCTCTAAAAGCTTTCCTCTCCTCAAATATCCTCTTTCCCGGAATCCTGTCACCGTTTGCTGTTCCTGAGCATCTGAAAGGGAGTCATCCCCTGGATTTTCTGAAAGACCAGGGAAAAATAATTGCTGTCATTATAGCCGCAGCTTCTTGCCACCTCCGCCACGGACACGCCGCCCTTTTCGAGCAGCTTCTCCGCATTGGATATCCGCACATAAGTGATATAGCGGTTCATGCCGATTCCGGTAACCGCCTTAAACTTTCTGGACAGATAGCTTTCGCTGATGGAAAAGAGCCTGCTGATCTCCTGCAGGGAAATATCCTGGCCGTAGTTTTCCCCTATATATGCGGTAATCTCATAGATAATTTGATCCGACTCCTGAATCTCCTGTTTCCGCTCACAGCGGTAACGGCACAGCAATACCAAAAGCTCCCGGATATAGCTGTGTATCAAAATAACCTTATAGGGTTCCTTTTGCTTATATTCCTTTTCTATTTTGAAAAAAAGCGCTTCCAGCTCCGCCCTTTGCTCCCTGGGCACGCTGATCACAGGCCTCTGGCACAGCTCCCGGTACAATGGCTCCATCTCCCCACTAAAAATGGAATCCGGGAAATTCAGCAAAATCCTTGCGTTCTTTTTACAGTCCCCGCTGTCGGTTCTGTGCAGAACCCCCCTGGCGGCAAAAACAAAATCCCCCTTTTCCACCCCAAAAATCTCGTCATCGATGAAATAGGTGGTTCTGCCCTCCTGCATATAGTAGAGCTCATGTTCCTCGTGATAATGCACTTCACAGCTCTTTCTTCTGTTTAGAGTCCTGTCCCTGGAAATCAGGGAATCCGAAACCTTTCTTGCTTCCACTGTGGTACTGCTCCTGTGTTTTTGCTTAAATTTTTCCCCGAATTTGGAGGTGCTTTTCCTTTACCCTCTGCTTCCTTATCGCTAACTGTATCACAGGCCCGGTTATTAGTCAATTTTTTCCTGTTTTTGTTTTAAATAAGCAATTTAATCAAGGATTTTATAAAAATTTTGACTTATACTAAACAACGGATGTTCGGCTTCGCCAACCATCCTTATGTTTACAACAGACAATACGCTTCGCGAATTGTCTTTATGCTAACAACGGATATACGGCTTCGCCAGCCATCCTTATGTCAAAGGAAAAGAGGAGAAAACATATGAAATATTTAACTCAGCAAGTGACCGAACTTAAAATTGCCTACATCGGGGGCGGCTCCCGGGGCTGGGCCTGGGGGCTTATGAGTGATCTGGCGGCCTGTAATGATATCAGCGGGGAGGTTGCTCTCTACGATATTGATTTTCAGGCGGCAAAAGATAATGAAATCATCGGCAATCAGTTCCGCAATGCCGAGGGCGCCAAATCCGACTGGAATTATAGTGCTGTCCCCACTCTTGCAGAAGCCCTCTCCGGCGCCGACTTTGTGGTGATTTCCATTCTTCCCGGCACCTTTGACGAGATGGAATCCGATGTGCATGCCCCAGAGAAATACGGCATTTATCAGTCCGTAGGGGACACCTCGGGCCCCGGCGGTATTTTGCGCGCCATGCGTGCCCTGCCCATGTTTGAGGAAATCGGGGAAGCCATCAAAGCCCATTGTCCGGATGCCTGGGTCATCAACTACACCAATCCCATGACGCTATGCGTGAAGACTCTTTACCGGATATTCCCTCAGATCAAGGCTTTTGGCTGCTGTCATGAGGTTTTCGGCACCCAGAAATTCCTTGCCCGGATGGTGGAGGAAACCTTCGGGGTAAAGGAGGTAGACCGCCATGAAATCAAGGTCAACCCGGTAGGCGTTAATCATTTCACTTGGCTCACAAGCTCTTTCTGGCAGTCCACCGATTTGTTTCCCTTTTACCGGAAATTCTGCCAAAAATATCGGGAGGGCTACCGCACCGGTGACAAAAATGTGGACTCCAACTGGATGAACGACAGCTTTTCCAGCACCGAAAAGGTAAAGATGGATCTCTTTCTGCGCTACGGCTATATCGCCGCTGCAGGTGACCGCCATCTGGCTGAATTCTGCCCGGGGAACTGGTATCTGAAAAGCCCGGAAAGAGTGAGGGAAATGCAGTTTGGACTGACCAGCGTTACCTGGAGAAAAGATGATTTGAAAAAACGTCTGGAAAGAAGCAGACGCTTAAGATGCGGGGAAGAGCAGGTGAAAATAAGCGGCACCGGGGAGGAAGGCGTCAATCAGATTCGCGCTCTTCTGGGCCTTTGCGACCTGGTTACAAACGTTAACCTTCCCAACCGGGGCCAGATTCCCAATCTCCCTCTTGGCGCCGTTGTGGAAACCAACGCCGTTTTCCGAGCCGGTAGCCTTACTCCTGTTCTGGCAGGCCCCATCCCTGCGGAAATTTATCCTCTGATTGCCAGAATCTGCGGCGAACAGGAAATGCTTTCCGATGGAATCGCACACAGAGATGTACAGAAGATTTTTGCCGCCTTCGCAAACGATCCTCTGATGACCTGCTCCCTTGAGGATGCCCGCAGATTATTTGAGGAGATGTGTGAGAACACGAAAGCATATCTTACGATGTATGATCTGGCAAAGCAAACAAATTTCTAAATATAAACAGGAAGTGATAGAAGCTATGGAAGAGGCAAACCAGATTAGCAGAGACCCGAATACCAAGAGATATAGTAGTTTTGCGGAAGCATGGGAGGACATTGATTTATGAAAACAATCATTACGATTCAACACACACAATCAATTCACCATACAAATGGTATGGTTGGCTCCTGGACAGATTGGGAATTATCAGAATTAGGAGTGGCACAAGCTAATAGAATTGGAGAAAAGCTAAAAGCAGAGTTATCTGAAAAAAAGTTTGTGATGTATTCATCTGATCTATTACGCGCAAAACAGACGGCTGAAATTGTTGGTCAGTATTTAGGCTTAATTCCGATTTTAAGAACTGAATTGCGAGAAAGAAATCTTGGCAGGTGCTGTGGTAAATCAGTTCAATGGCTTCGTGAAAATCTTGAAATGCAGGAGAAAACTATTGATGATAGATTGTTCTCTGATGCGGAAAGCCGTAGAGACGAGTGGAACAGGCTACAGCCATTTTTTGATGAAGTAATGGCAAGTGATGATGAAAATATAATAATTGTTTCGCATGGTGATCTCCTGAGTGTTTTCAATACAATGTTTCTTGGATTAAGTATTGAGACTATAAATACAAGTGAAATGTTCGGTTTAGCCGGTGGAGTTTCTTATATGTTCGAAAATAATGAAAGAAAAAGATTTATCAAAAGAATGAGCGATATGTCTTATGTGAACTAGAGTTTTTTGAGGGAAAGAATTGGGGGAATGCGATAATGCCTAAGCTTATTGTATTAAGAGGGAATTCTGGCAGTGGAAAAACTACGGTGTCAAAAATATTGCAGGAAAAGTTTGGGCGGAACACTATGTTAAGGGTGGTTAAGGTACTCTGTTGACAATGACAAGTGGGGATAGTACATTATAAGTGGAAAAAAGAATATGATAGTAATAAGCATGATTATTTTTGAGGTCGGAAATGGTTCCCGACGCACTCTGAAAAGAGTACCTGAGATGATGGATACACCGCCCATCCAAAAATAATTATGCTTTTTATATGTGTGTATTTTATATTTAGCAAAAATATTTTATATATTTGCAAATTGTCTGAGTAAACCTTCATGCACCACTGGCGCGGCGCACCACCACGACATGAAAGCTGGCCAGCTTCCATCATAAGCCCACATCACTTTTTGTTTTCTGTGCGCCGCAACATGACCCTCCTGTCTTTTCAAGAAATTCTCTTGCCGCTTTCGCCCCGCCGCATCGCTTAAATCCATCTGATATCTTCTTTGCTGCCAGTTTATATTGATCATTCCCAAAAAGCTCTTCTGCTGCTGCAAGTATATTTTCTTTCTGAGTTTTCAGCAATTTGATTCCGGCGCCAAGTTCCTCCACCCGCCTGGCAACTGCTCCCTGTTCGGGCGTCTGTGGGAACAGGATTAAAGGAACCTCGTAATATAAAGCTTCTGAAGCTGAATTCATACCGCAGTGCGTGAGAAACACATCGGCAATCGACAGCACTGCCATCTGATCTACCGACTCATAAACTTTAATATTGGAGGGCAAATCCACATAATCTCCTTCATTGGCTCCCAAAGAAATAATGACCTGATAATCCGTATCTCTGAATGCTTCTATGCAGTTCCTGCAGATTTCCTTATTCTTCATCACTGTTCCCATGGAAATGTAAATCAGCTTTTCTGCCGTCTTTTCCATCTCCTCTTCTACTGGCCGGATGGAGGGTCCGATAAAACAGTACTTGTCCGAAAAAGTGTCGGCACAGGGCTGAAACTCCTTCGATGTATATACAATGGTATTCGTCTCATTGTCGTTCTGAACAATATCCAGAATCCCTTTTACCGGATATCCTTTCATCTGCAGTTGTTTGATCTGCTTATTAATCTTTGGCATGGAAAACAGCATTTTCAGCACACCGCCGATTCCCTGTTTCATGTACCTTGAGGAATACTGATTAAATGCAAAAGTTGTTGTCGATGACACATAAGGAATATGGTACTTCATTGCCGTAAGCTTTCCCCAGTATGCAATCGAATCGGAAACGATCAGATCTGGTTTTATATGCGCTACTTTCTCCGCCACCATGTCATCCAACGCCAAAGTTGATTGCACCAAAAGCTCGGTAGCAAACGCCATATCCTTTCCAACTCGTTCGGCATTCCCCTTATCTTCCATTTCAAAATCATAGCCGTCACAGGGAATAAACTCTGCCCCTGCTTTTTCTATCTTCTCCCGGAATTGCTCAAAAGAAAAATAAGTAACTTTATGCCCTGCCGCTGTCATTTCCTTTACCAGTCCCAAGGTTGGATTCGTATGGCCGTGTGCAGGTATGGAAAACCAAACAATATTCATCCTGATACCCCCTTTATAAAATATAAATTTCTTTCAGCAGTGTTCACTTTCGGCCAGAGTCATGTCTTCCCTGATTTTATAGTGAACGACAAAATCTTTGCTTTTGGCGTTCACCGCGCCGATAAATACCTTGCTTTCATTCCCTCGTACCCGTCTGTAACTACTCTGCTGATAAACTCTTCATCCATTTCCAGGTAGGAAGTTGCAAGCATGGTAGCTATGCCGTGAACATAAACCCACATTTCAAGATGGAAGCAATAGGCATCTTCTTCGCCAAGCCCTAATTGCTGCCGTATGATTTCCAACAGCGGCTGTATTTCCGCTCTGTTTTCCTCCACCTTTTCACGGGAACGGTCACGCATAAAGAGCAGCTTAAAAAGCTGCTTTTCTTCCCTGGCAAAACGGATATAAGCCATTCCGCTTGCCTTATAAGGCGGATATTTCCCGCATTCCATATCCTCCTTCAGATAACTCTGGTATAACTCATTGGCCGCTTTTATCACTTCCTGCTGCACTTCCTCCATATTTTTAAATAACCCGAAAATGGGTCTTGAGGAGGAACCTAATTCTGTCCCCAGGGCTCTGGCAGTCAAAGCGGACATTCCGCCTTTTCGCGTCAGCTTCAGTGCCGCAGCAATGATTTCCTGTCTTGTAAACATAAATTTCCTCGGCATCCTATCTTTCTCCTTCCGTAAGAAAACATACGTAGTGCAACGTTTGTAACTTTATTATAGCAGTGCTGAATTGCTCTGTCAACCCGCTGGGGACAAATGATACTCTATTCCGTATAAGGAATGCCCAAAGAAAATAATCGTAGCTCTTGACAAACATACCAGCGGTATGATAATATGGGCTACATACCAACAGTATGTTAAGGAGGTGAAGAAATATGGCAAGAAACAGGCATCCGGAAGAAACTGTGAATTTAATATTAGATGTTGCTTTTCGCTTATTTATGGAAAAGGGGTATGAGCATACCTCCATTCAGGATATTATAAATAATTTAGGCGGTCTCAGTAAAGGCGCCATCTATCATCATTTTAAGTCAAAGGAAGATATTTTATTTGCCGTTACAGACAGGATGACGGCGGAATCCAATCAGATGCTTGCAGTCATTCGTGACCGTTCTGACCTAAGCGGCAGGGAAAAGCTGAGAACAATTTTCAGGGAATCCATCAACCGGCCGGTACAGAACGATATCTTTACGGTAGCTCCGGATTTTCATAATAACCCGAAGCTTCTTTTCAGTCTGTTGCATGATACCATAGACAACGCAGCGCCAAATTATATTTTGCCAATTATCAGGCAGGGTATTTCAGACGGTTCTATCAAAACGGATTACCCGGAGCAATTGGCAGAACTGATTTTGCTTGCGGCAAATGTCTGGATGAATCCCATGATATTTGACAGTACTGAGGAAGAATCCTACCGTAAGTTTATCGTATTCAGACAGATGCTGCAGGGCTTTGGTCTAGATATTGTAGACAACGAAATGTTAGAGAGATTGCAGGAGCTGGCATCGATCTATCAAAAAAACAAGCAATAGGACCACCAGCGGACAATGGGAATACTTTTCTGAATAAGGGAATTTCTATTTCCATGAATCAATTTCTGCCCTGAAAAACGGGCAGATAAATTTTAAAATAAATACATACCGACGTGCGGTACTGAAAGGAGACATTATGCAAAAACTATTTTCAAAGGATTTTACGTTAGTTGTCATCGGTCAGATTATCTCTTTGTTTGGAAATGCGACAATAAGGTTTGCATTACCGCTTTATTTATTAAATCTGACAGGCTCATCCGCACTTTACGGAACTGTCACAGCGTGTGCCTTTATTCCTGCCATTTTACTCTCACCAATCGGCGGCATTGTTGCTGACAGGGTCAATAAAAGAAATATTATGGTGATACTGGATTTTTTTACGGCAACAGTTATCCTGGCCTTTTCTCTGCTTATGGACGAAGTGAATCTCATTCTCCTTTTGACGGTTACATTGAGCTTTTTGTACGGCATTGCGGGTGCATACCAGCCATCCGTGCAGGCAAGCATTCCTGCGCTTACCAATCAGGATAATTTTATGGCGGCAAACTCTGTTATCAATACAATCAGCTCATTTGCGTCATTGATTGGCCCTGTACTTGGAGGTATTTTATACAGTGCATATGGATTAAAGCCTGTATTGTGGGTTTGCATGGTATGCTTTATTATGTCGGCGGTTATGGAAATTTTCATCAAAATGCCGTTCCGGAAACAGGCTTCAGGCGGCGGTATATTAAAGACAGCCAGAACCGATTTTGCAGAGAGCATCCGCTTTATCCGAAAGGAAAAGCCTGTGATCGGAAAAGCCGTTCTGGTCATCTGCGGAATTAATTTGTTCCTTGCCGCAATGATTATCGTCGCGCTTCCCTATCTGGTAACGGAAGTATTAAATTTGGATGCTTCTCAGGCAAACAGACTGTATGGTTTTGCAGAGGGCGCATTGGCGGCAGGCGGGCTGGCAGGGGGAATCGGGGCAGGCATTTTTGCAGACAAACTGGCGGTTCATAAATCAGGCAATCTCGTAATCGCCTGTGCAATATGCGTGTTTCCTGTCAGTGTTTCCTTGCTGTTGTTTTCATCTGCAATCATAAATTATATTGTCCTAACCGTATGCTGCTTTGCCGTTATGGTATGTTCAACGATTTTTACCGTGCAGATGATGTCCTTTATCCAAACGGAAACCCCGCAGAATTTAATTGGAAAGGTGATCGCTGTCATTCTTACCGTTTCTATGTGCGCACAGCCATTGGGCAATGCATTCTACGGGGTTCTGTTTGAAATCTGTAAAGGGTTTGAATATGCTGTTGTTCTATTTTCGGGTGTTGTGTCGCTTATGATTGCCATCAGCACAAAAAATATTTTCAAAAGATTTTCAGCAGATTAAGAAGGAAAGGCTTATTTTTTCACCTTTGCCTTCACCAACAGCATCATGGGCCTGCGCAGTTCATCCTTCATTCCGGGGATATCCATCATCTCCCCTGGAGGCTGCGCCTCCTCCACAGCCTCCAGGTCAAATCCGCTGTTGATCAGTCCCATGAGTATCTGCGTCAGGGTATGATGCTGTTTTCTCACATCACATCCTAAAAAATGCGTTTTTCGCTCTCCCGGCATAAAATAATTGTCAACCGGCCAGTACGCCGGTCTTCCATCCTCCTCATAAATCCAGTCCTGCCCTTCGCTGGCAGTAAAAACCGGATGCTCAATATTGAAAAGAAAAATTCCTTCCGGCTTCAGCGTCCTGCGTACCTTCTGAAATATCTGCTCCAAATCCTCAATGTAATGAAGCGCCAGGTTTGAAACTACCAAATCCCATGTTTTTTCCGGATACTCATATTCCTCTATCCCACAGACACGATATGTGATTTTCTCTCCACTGTTGCGCCTTTTGGCTTCTCCTATCATCCGCTTGCTTAAGTCAATCCCCATAATCCGGACGGCGCCCTGTTCCTGGGCAAATTTGCAATGCCAGCCATAACCGCATCCCAGATCCAGAACACTTTTTCCTTTAAGCCCGGGAAATAAGGGTCTGAGCTGATGCCACTCTCCGGCTGCGCTCAGGCCTTCTCTGCTGCGTGCCATCTGGGCGTATTGGTCAAAAAATTCTTTTTTCTCATATTCGTTTGTCATATCTTATTTACCTTTTTTTGTTTGAAATAATAGTGTTTTATTTCCTGTGTCTAAAACCGCCCTTCTCCCAATAGGAAAAATTGCATGATTAGACCCATGACCAAAATCGTCACAATAAGCAACTGGAATGCTATATTTTTCACCAAATCTTTCCAACACCTCAAACAATAGCGGCGAAATTGCATCTGAATAATGTCCAAACAACAGCCCTGTTACTTGCTCCATCAATTGGCTTTGTCCTATACATGTTAAGAACATACTGACATCCTGAACGGATTGAAATTTATCCAGTTCTTCAATAAATAGTATATAATTTCTGTCCATTCGATAAGGAAACAATCTGTTTCCCAAAGCCAAAACAAAATTGAGCAAATACCCGCCAACAAGGACTCCCTCGCAGCATCCCGCTGTTATCGTATACCAGTCACTGTTACTAATATAGTCGGTTAACCCTCCCTCAACCAAATGCGAAACAAATTGTTTTTTGTCATATTCGCTGATATGATCAAATAATCCCGGTGTCTGCCCATAGTATGTGATTATGCCTGTTTGAGCATATATAGCATTAAGTATAGATGTCCCGTCACTATAACTCAAAAAAAGCTTCGGGGTTTCTTTTATTCTATTATAATCTATATAAGGGAGTAAATCCACGCTCCCATAGCCCCCGCCAAAGAATATCAGCCTTACGTTTTCATCATATATCATCTCGTTCAGATCATCTGCACGCTCTGCTACACTTGCCGTATATCGATAAGTGTCTTTATAAATATTCCTGCCGAATTTAACCTGAAACCCTAAGCTTTCAATGCCTTTCGCATACTTTTCATAATCATTTTGGTTTGCCACCCAGCTTGGTGATATAATTCCAATGGTGTCGCCATATTTTAACAAATTCATATATTTTCTCCAAATAACTCAATTTTTGCTCTTTTATGAAAAGGAGTTCTCAGCATACTCATAATCTTCCCAGATTTCTATTTTATTTCCATCCAAATCGAAAAAGGAAAGTGAACGCCCAAAGTAGTCAAATTCTTCTCCCATTCTTACACTGTTCCTCTCTAATTTTTCTTTGACAGCATCAAAATCATCCACACAAAACCCATAAGCAGGCTGCTGTCCCGTTGAATACTGCATCTGGGAAGTAATATTTTTTTCGCCTGGGATTAACATGATTTTAACCCCATTATCTGTTCTCATATCAAAATATAAGGAATCTTTATATATCACTTTAAAACCAAGATTTTTCTCATACCAACCGGCTGCTTTTTCCAGATCGCCTACAGGTATGTAAATATAACTGCTAATGAGCATCGTATTCCTTCCTTTCACAAAATCCTTATTTTTCAGCGTAATTTACAAATTCGGCCTCTTTATCATATTCTGTCAATTCATCCGCAGAAATATCGCCAATATCGCCATAGCTGTAATAACGGCCGTGATCTGCCTGAAATTCAAGGACACAGTAATCTTCATCATCCACCCCATTCGGATAGTATTGCTCATCGCCCTCATTCCATATCATAGCCTTATGCTCGTGATCAAAGTGTACACTAACTGTTCCGGTAAAGCACACACTCCGAAAAGTCCGGCAATTATCAAAATACAGGCAAGCCCTGTTATTTTTAAGCAATGCCTGAGTATGCTGAGAGGATGTATTTGTTGAAATCAAATGGCCCCCCAACCCCTTGTGCCAGGTACTGAATACTCTTCTTATACCCGGATTCCCATCTTTGTCCAAAAAACCAATACTGGCAGTACCGGATTCCTTTATTAAGCGTTCAATTTCGTTCAGTGTCACAGCTTTCTCTCCTCCTCTTCAAGATTTTTCAATATTTTCTCCAGCTCTGCATCCAATCTCAAAATCTCCTCATCCGTAAAGCCTTTATAAAACAAGCGGCTCATTTCATCAGAAACTTTATTGTATTTACTTTCCAGCCTGCGCGCATTATCCGTAAGGCGAATACGGATTTTCCTACGGTCTTTGGGGTCATAGCATCTTGTTATATGCCCCAGGCTTTCCATTCGATCAAGCATGCTGGTCAGTGTTGTCTTCGCAAGCCCTGTTTTTCTGGCAAGTTCCACGATGGGCATATTATCCTCCTGCCATAAAACATAGAGAATATGCCCCTGAGCGCCGTTAAATTCGTCAATTCCTGCTTCTGTCAGTAATTTGCCAAAGATGCGTCCCTGAATCTGCTTAATCTGTGAAATTAAAAATCCACCTCTTGTCTCAATCATCTTTTCCTCCTATATGGGATAATATTATATAGTACTAATATTGTCAATGCTTTCTTCTTATCATCTTTGCTAATGTTTTAACTCACTGACTTTGCCCATCAATCAGCACATATCTTCCGCAGTACCACGACAACAGGCCGATACAAAACTGCGGTAATTACCGTATTCAGTCCCCCTTTGATCAGATTAAAAGGCAAAAATGCCGGAAGCAGCAATTTTACGATCTCTTCCCTTGGATATCCCATGTAAATAGGAGCAATCAAATAATTCCAAAGCATCATCACCACTACCTGGCATCCCCAGCCGCCCAAAAGCCCAAGAATCGCGCCGAAGAGTTTGCTCTTCTTTCTGTAAACCCATGCGGCGGGAAGGGCAAAGGAGCAGCTTGAAATCACATTCATAAGGCATCCCAATACACCTGTCCCGCTGACCGTAAACATCTGAGTCACGGAAACAATCAGCGTAATGGACAGCGACGTGAGCGGGCCAAACAAAAAACCGCCGATCACGATGATAACGTCCTTCGGGTCATACCGCAGAAACAGCACGATTGGGACGCGTGCAATGGCTGCTGCTGCATAGGCCAGTGCGCATAGCATAGCTGTGATTGTCAGTCTCTTTGTCTTAGTGATTTTCATTTTCGATTACCTCCTGAATAAGTTTGTGAATCGAGTAGGGAAATGTTTTTCTCCACTGCTCGCCGCGTGGGACGCGTGCTGCCTTGGCAGCAAACTTCCTCACACGCCCCTGCGCATAAAAAACACCTGAAAGAATCAGAATGCCTTTCAGGTGTTTAAATTCAGGTGTATCGAAAATGTCAACAGAGCCGGTCAATCATTGACAAAAGAGAGTGCAAAATCAAAGCCAGGTTTATCCTGACAATCTCAATACACCTTCTTTAATCCGGACTATACCGTCGGTTTTGGAATTTCACCAACCCCCTCGCTTTCGCGCCCGCGGACTCTAACCGCCGATCGGGAATTTCACCCTGCCCTGAAGACATTACTGCTATTTAGTTGTTGATGAGATTTTAGCACGGAAAAGGAGGGCTGTCAATTCAGTTGTTTTTCAGTTACTTTTTAGGTTCAGGACATTATCCTCCACCACAAGAACTTTCTTTCCATGAAAAGACAACTCTCCTGCGGCGCTACGTCACCGCCGCCTTGCCAGCTGCGGCTCAGTCAGGGCGCATACCGATATCGGAGAATATCCTGGTTACACCGGAGAAGAACCGGTCTGCCTTAAAAGTCGGAAAATACTTCCATCTGCTTTTTCAGTTCCTCCACAATCTCCCGGTTTGTATCCATACGGCCGGTGATATCCGCCATGTCCTCCACCAGGCTGTTTGTGCTCTCCGCAACTCCGGTAATACCGGCGGCTCCGTCGTCAATTGCTTTTGTGATGCTTCCAATGGAACCGGCTATCCCGGTCATGGAATTTCTGAGACGGTCGGTTCTGCTGTTAAAGGCGTTGATCATTTCCTGTACATAATCGGCATCCTCTTTGTACTGCTTCCCGGAACGCACAAACTCCTGAAACTGAATCAAAATCGTCTCACTCAGATAGTCTGCCATATCCTGGGAATTTTTTGACAGGTTATGTACTGCGTTTGTAACAATCTGATTAACCTCCTGGATACGCCCGGCGGTTTCACTGCAGGAATTTGCCAGAGATTTGATCTCCGCAGCAACGGCGGCAAAGCCTTTTCCGGCTTCTCCGGCCCGCATTGCTTCTATGGAAGCGTTAAGTGCAATCAGGTCGGTGGTTGATGAGATTGTCACGATATCTTTTGTCAGTTTGGTCACCTGATCTACACTCTTACTGTTTTCTATCGCCTCTTCAAGTACCTTCAGGATATCGGCAGTTTTCTTCCGGATCACTTCCGTGTTTGACTGTGCCGCCGCCTCCATCTCATTTGCACGTATCTTCATTGCGGAGGAATATTCTGTGATGGCGCCGCATTCTTCCGCCATATCATGGACATCCTCTTTGATGCCCGCGACGCTGCCGTTAATATCCGCTGCATTCTTTGCCACCTTCTGGATTGCCATGGACAAAGAGCCTGCAAGTGCGGAAAGTTTTTCCGCGCTTTCTTCTGATGTGCGGGTGCTCTTGAGCACTTCGCCTGTCACCTCGTCAAGCTTCCCTGAACTTTCCTGAAGCGTATCAACCGTCCCCTTAATCGGCGTTATCACATATTTTTTGATGATCCTGATGGCAGCAAATACCAGTATCAGGCATGTAACGACAGATGCCACCGCGATGATCAGAGATACAAGATATACGAACAAGAGCCGCTCCCTCGCCTCGGCTGTCCTTGCGTTTACAGCCGCATACAGTTTATCGGTATTGTCCGCCATGGCAGAGCCGAAGCCTGCAACGTCGCCGTTGGCATAAGCGTAAGCATCCTCTGTCTTACTGTCCGCACTGGCACATACCAGATCCACCAGAGCATGTTTAAAAAAATCATAGTTCTCCAAAAGCTGCACATAAATTTCTTCTTCATCCTCAGTGACATACTTTTCATATTCCTTTAAATATGCCTCCAGTACTTTTTCTTCCTCTTTAATCTGCGCCACAACGACAATCATGGTATCATAGTCCGCCGCAACAATGTGAGACAGTGCCATCTTATGGATATTTGTGGTGGCATAACGGATATTCTGCAGTGTTTCCAGGCCAACCATATAGTTATCCACGATCTTTGAAGCATTGGAATTTACATTGTTGATGCTAAAAACCGACAGAGCATTCGAGATCAACGCCACGACTCCCAAAAGGATGATTGGAAGTACCAGGCGCTGTTGTATGGTGAGTTTTTTCTTCATCTTACATTAACAAATCCTTTCAACCTGTGATTCTATCTTGCTGAAACAGCTTCTGCCATTTCATCTAACTGCTCCTGTATATTCCGGCCGGAAGGATTTCCTGCCGCCATATTCTCCGCAAATTCCGAAACGGGATCCCAGAACTTACCGCCTACCCGCTGAAGCTGTGAAAATTCAGACTGCTCCAAAAGCGCGGCGATCGCCGGTGACTGCCTGATCTCTTCAGAATCTGCCACCGCAGTGTTTGACGGCCCCTGCCTGCGCATTTCAAAACGCAGGCGCTGGTTCTCCTCATTGGTGATCCATTCCGCAAGCCTTGCTGCCCACTGGGGATATTCGGAATAAGCGTTTACACCGATCAGCTTACAGCCGGAAAAAGAAGCCATCTGCACCTGGCGGCCGCTGCAGGTATAAGTAGGAAGTCTGACGGCGCCGGCATTCTCTCCCCAGGCCTCCTCCACCGTAACAGAATTCCATACCCCGCTGATGCCCGCGGCCACCGAGCCATCCTTTACCCCGGCCAGAAATTCCTCGTCCGTGCGGTCAGAAAATCCCGGGCTTGCCGCGATTTGGAGCATTGCCCGGGCCACATCAATCCCCCGGATGTCTCCGTCCGCCTGATTCCATGTGCAATAGTTTGTGATTCCGTCATCGTTTAACCCAACTTCAAGCCCTGTATTTCCAAAGAAAGAGTATACATACCATGCCGAAGACCAGTCCATGGCAAATACTTTGCCGCCCGCCGCCGCTGCTTCCAATATACCGTCCAGCGTTTTCACCTGTTCCTCTGTGATATATCGCTTATTATAATACAGGAAATATCCATTGTCCGCAGTCAACGGATATGCATATAGCTGACCGTTTACCGTGGCAGCTTCCACTGTACCTGAAAGATTTCTATCCCTGATCTCATCCGCATTCTCAATGGGATCCAACGCCCCGGCGGCCGCCAGAGCATTCAGCTGGTCATCCGCGAAGGTAAATACATCTGCGCCATCCTCCAGTCCCCCCAGCAAAGCGTCCTTACACTGGGATTCTCCCTGTACCTCAAATGAAATCTGAAAATCTGCCTGCCCCTGATAGTTTGCCTGAAAGCCTTCAATAATCCGGTTCATCAGTTCCGTGTCTTCCTCTGCTCCCCAGACAACCAGTTCCACTTTTTGGGGCTTTGCAACCTCCAAAACCGTTTCCTCTGCCGGGCCGCATGCCGCAAGCGCTGTAATGCACAGAAATCCGGCAAGCAATCCCCATATTTTTTTGCTCATTTGCATCCCATCCTTATTTGTTACCTTTTTTCCGTGATTATTATACCATTAAAATAAACCGTACGCAATATTGGCTAATTACCGCAAAAAGCCCCGTGAATCAAAAATGATTGTATAAAAGCGGCTCATCAGGAGTTGCTTTTATACAATCATTGCCTTTGGTCAGCTTTGCTTCTGCCTGTAAATCAACGCATAAGCATAAAACTTATTGGTTTTTACAGTGACTGTTTCTGGGTCAGAGTCCAAATCGTTATAAACGATCGGCTGCCCTCCCTTCGTAACGCAAATCATCTTATACTCCCTGTCTGCCCTGTAAATATCTGACGGAATTTTTATGGAAAACTGTACTTCCTTATCCGTGCTGTAGGTGGTATTGGAAATCGCGTAAATATTATAAGTCCTTCCGATCGTATAATCCCCGAGGACTGTTTCAAAAGACTGAAAGCACATAGGCCCCTGCATAGCATTTTTAATGTCAATCGGGTAGGCATTGTCTCCTGCCTGGGTGTAGCGGACGACATCTTTCCCCATGCAGGCATACCGCTTCATCTCATCAGGAGTAGTGGGTTTCCATGTTTCCACCACCGCCTGTATGCCGGAATTAATGGCGGATGATGCCGCAGAGTCACTCTCAAAGCTGTCACTGTCAGAACCCGAATTATTGCCCGCACTGCTGCCCGGCCTGTTGCCACCGGAGGCATTTCCGGAATTGTCTCCTGGATTCTCCCCTCCGGGAGTGTTGTCGGGGTTGCTGTCATCACTGCCGGGGATGTCTCCGCCGGGATTATTATCATTGTCGCCGCCGGGGATGTCTTCGCCAGAGTTATCATCACCGGGAGTGTCATCATTGTCATCATCCGGGCTGGGGCCGGGCGCGGGGACATAGTTATAATGTTTTGTTACCTCTGATACTGCAGATGCCGTATCGCCTATTTTACTGATGCTGTTCCACTGCGCTTCGGTGCCGGTAAAGTAGATATCAGTCAAAGCAGAATTTGCAAATGCTGCTATACCTATTGTCGTTACACTGTCAGGAATTACGACAGTGGTCAGACTGGAACAAGAGGCAAACGCTAGCCCTCCGATACTTTCCGCTCCCTGTGGAATTTCCACTCTGGCAAGCATCAGGCAATTCTGAAACATTCCCTCACCAATATGGTCTATATTTAAAGGCAGTGTCACATTCGTCAGCTCATAGCATTGCGTAAACATATTGTCGCCCATCTTTACCTGCCTGCTGCCGGAGGCAAATGTGGCACTTGTCATTTTCTGACATTGAAAAAATGCTCCGGCACCTACCTCTCCGATACTGGCAGGCAAGGCTATAGATGTAAGGTTTCCACAAGAGCTGAAAGCATTTTGTTCGATTGTTTCCACTCCTTCGCCAACCGTCGCTGATGTGATATGTTGTGAACTGTAGATGTAAACATTTCCAATAAACGCTTTATTTTAGCGGAAATGCACATCTGCAAAAATACAACATATGCGGCTGGCTCATTTGTGGTGAATGGAAAATTGCAGATGTTGTGGTAAAGGAAGAAGGTGATAATCCTTTTATTCGTATCTGTAAACGGTTTAGCACAAAGAAAGGCGGTTGTATATGGAAATCACTTATCATTGGGAAGGAGATTATCTGATTCCCGACCTGAAACTTTCGGATACAACGGAATATCAGATCGGAAAGTACGGGAGAATGAGGCAGCGTTTTTTTAAGGAGAATCACAGAGGCATTTATTCATATATGATTTTATCGGAAACCCTTTGGAAGCATCTTGCGGAAGTCGATGAAGAATGCAATGAAATGATGGACAGGCTTGTAAGGCAGATGGCAAAAAAGGAGAGCGTGACGGAGCAGCTTAAATCCGATGACTGGCTCTGTTGGCTTCAAAAGATGAACAGCATTAGGAGCAGGGCGGAGGAAGTAGTGCTGCACGATCTGATATATTTCCTTTAATGCCAATCACTGACAATCGTACAGGCTGTTGTTTTGATACGGCAGTCTGTATTTTTGCTAAAATATTTCAATACAATTCTGGTTTTGTAGCAGGATACACAGATAATGTCAAGACAGCGGCTCCGCCTCGCCTGCGGCGGTCTTGACATTATCTGTGTATCCTGCTAAGAGGCAGTCAAGGGGAACAAAGTTCCCCCATTGCATTAAAAATGCCAATGGCGGGATTTTATTACAAATGTTGCCGGAATTTTCGCGGGACGTGGGAAAATCAGATTGAAGTTCTTGTCGAAATATGGTAGTATTTCTTTGGAACTACCAGGATGGTAGGCGGTTAGCCCTCTCCGGAGGGACTGTGACCCTCCGATTACATAGAAACCCGCAAGGGAATCTGGAGAAAGGAGGGCTGAGCCAATGGATATTTTAGGACTTATGGCAGTGTTGAGCTTTGGCTTGACCTGCTTCGGAATAGGATACTCTATCGGTAAAGATAGTAACAAGACACAGAAATAGCCGCCCTGCTCCGCTAAAGTGAGGCGACTATTTTTGTCATAATCATTTAACCGGGCTAACCGTCTATCGGTAGCTCCTGTTGGGCATCTGTTAGCGCAGATGTCCTTCTTTATGTTCAATATACCACAATCTCCAAAGTGCCGCAAGCATTTTTTAGCGGTTATCCGATTTGTTCCCCTTCTTCTCTCTCGATTTGTAGACGTTAAACTGGTTCTTGCACTTCTGGCTGCAAAATTCATTCCCCCTCCGGGTGGCAACAAAGGCCTTATTACAATGCTTGCACAGGCGCATATCACTGTCCTTGTCCGTGAGCATGAAGGAAAAGCACATCTGCACCATGACAAGCAGCGAGTGGAAATCCCATACGATAACGGGCGCATCCTTTTCCAACGCAATCCGGTAAGTCGGGGATATGCCACCGAAAGCGGAAATGCCCTGACGGTACAGGCTGCGTGTCTGTTCATCAATTTTATCATAATCCGTGTAATAAAGGAAACTCGTCACAAAAGTAAAGGCGAGGTCTGTAAATTCTTTCACAATCCAGTCGTACCTTTCCGCATAGTCCTTCTGCAATTCCATTGCCACAGCCTGCGGCGCATTCCCCATAGCCATTGTGATCGCAATGCCCTCACGGTCAGTCACAGACCATCCCGATTCCGCGCCTTTTTTTCTAAAATCCGGCTTGTCAAACGGATAGAAATAGGAAAGATAGTTTTCTGTAGGGAGGGTTTCTTCCTTTATAAAGTGGTTTTTGGGAAGATACACGGATTCATAGGTTATAAAATCCGCAGTTGTTGGCAGGGCGGTCATAAAACCGAGAAAACCATATTTTTTAATAAAGTCAAGCACGGATTCTTTCAATTCTTCTTCCGGGACTTTGTGCATGGCGGCAAGCCCGACATTTACCGCATCAATGACAAGCTGCCCGGCTTCCTGCATGGGACGGTACATTTCCGGTTTTGCTCCCTTTGAAACCGTTATGTAGAGGTCGCCGTTACTGTCTGTCTTATATTCATAGCCGCTGTACCGAATCCACGGTGCGCTGGTATGCTCAAATAAATTCTTCATAGAAAACCTGCTCCAATCCATCAATCATATCGAATTATCCGATGTAATACTTCCTATATTATAAACAGTTACTCGTTATCGGTCAAGCCGTTTACGCTTTTCAGTTGGGATACATTTATATTCCTTTTTCTTCCGCACTCCATTTTCCAGAAAATACTTCTCATCAAGCGTCATCGGCAGGCTGTTTTCTTTCCTGTATGCGAGTATGCCGCCGTAAAGTTTCCGTATCCTTTTCAACGCAGTTTTACGGATACCCCGGATATTCCGGTCAGACTGCCCGATACTTTCCGCATACTCTGTTGCGGAATAATCACGCAGGAACAGATAATAGAGCATATTTTTAAGGTGCGGCTTTAGTTCCTCTAATATTTTCGACAGATCCGCATCCGTGACAAGTTCATGTATCGTTTCCGGGCTGTCAAATATGAGGTCAAGAAAATCGCCTGCAAGCAGGAGCGTTCTTAGAACCATATCATAAGACGGTTTGTCGGATAAATGCAATTCATCTGCGCCCCATTCCAGAGGAACTGTGGAGCGTCCTATTTCGTGGTCTCTTTCTCTCCGTTCTCTGTTTTCGTCCAGTTTATCCCACCAGTACAGCACATTTTCAAAATCTGCTTCCGTCCTTGCACTTTCCTCAATACGCCGGAGGGCAAGGGTACGGGCTTCACGGTGGAGCATATCCCCGTCTGCTTCTGTTATGTAATTCTGTTCCCGAAATGCTGGAAGTTCGGCGTATTTTGGCATTTATAATCAGTCCTTCGCAAAAAAATAAAATTTTGTAGCTGTTTTTTCAAAAACACTTCCGTTTTTATAGCTGCTTTTCTCCTATTAGTGAAAGGAGTAATTCTTTTTAACTGAAAATCAATTACACGAAAGGAGGGACAGGCTATGGGATACGGATAAAATAGAAATCCGGTTACTATGTGCGGAAGCCAGGGAACTTAACGGTTCCCCAAACAATTATAAGGTATATGTGTGTGATGCACAAGAAAGGATTGCATGATGGAGGCAGTAAAATTGAATAATGATATGGCAAAGTCCAGCCCTTCTGCGGCTGGCTTTTTTTACCGCAGAATCGGCGGGACGCTTTTCAAGGTCAGGGTATATACGGGTTCAGGGTATGCAGATACGCTTGACGAAAAAATATCCCGTTTAATCTGCAGCGAAATGATGACAGGAAGCGGGGATTGTGGTATGATGGACTCACCACAGATGAGCCAGCCGCCGGAAAGGAGTTCGGAATGAACAACAGGACGGCTGGTGACAACAGAATAACAGCTCTTTATGAGCGGCTCTCAAGGGACGATGATCTTGCGGGGGACAGCAACAGCATAGTCAACCAGAAAAAGATGCTGGAGGATTATGCAAAAAATAACGGGTACACGAACACGGTGCATTTTACGGATGACGGATTTTCCGGCGGCAGTTTTGAAAGACCGGGATGGAAGCAGATGTTAAGCCGGATTGAAAATGGCGACATCGGCACAGTCATAGTAAAGGACATGAGCCGTGTCGGGAGGGATTACCTTCAGGTAGGATTCTACACGGAGGTATTCTTCCGGGAAAAGGGTGTCCGTTTTATTGCTGTTTCCAATGGTGTTGACAGCAGCAACAACACCAGCAGTGAATTCGCCCCTTTTTTGAATATCATGAATGAATGGTATCTGCGTGACTGCAGCAGGAAGATCACCGCAGTTTTGCGGGCGAAAGGGAAAGAGGGAAAACCGATTACGAGTAACCCGCCCTACGGCTTTGTGAAAGATACGGAGGATAAAAACCACTGGCGCGTTGACGAAGAAGCGGCGGAGGTTGTGAGAAAGATTTTCCGTCTGACCGTGGAGGGCATGGGGCCGTACCAGATCGCAAAGCGGCTTATGGAGGAAAAGGTGGAGAAACCGTCCTATTATCAGGCGACAAGGCAGAGGGGCAATTACCAGACCATGTGCAATTTTGAAACTCCCTACAACTGGACGGGCGGATCGGTGGTGCGGATACTGGAAAGACCGGAATATATGGGCGATACCGTAAATTTCCGCAGCCACAAGGAATCCTATAAGGATAAGAAAGCTGTTAAGAATAACAGTGATGAGATACTTGTTTTTCAGGATACCCATGAACCAATCGTAGACCGCAGGACGTGGTATATGGTGCAGGAATTAAGAAAGACGGTGCGAAGAGTGGATACCAGTGGGGAAGGAAGCCTGCTGACCGGAAAGCTCTACTGTGCGGACTGCGGCGGAAAAATGCACTACCGCAGAAGCACGACAAGGGCGGCAAGAGACTGGAGGGGTATCCCGAACGGCGGGACAGAGCGCACATCCGCAGGCTTTAACTGCGGCACTTACAACAGCAGCAGGAAGCAGTATAAGCAGGTGTGTTTTTCTCATTCCATAAAAGAGGACACGGTAAAGCAGCTTATCCTTGAAACGATACGGTATGCCTTAAAAAGTGTCCGCATGGACGAGGCGGCATTTATAAAAAATATGCGGAGCGCATCAGAGGTCAGGGATAAAGGCGAAGTGAGAAAGCTGAAAGCAGACTTTTCTAAAAAAGAGAAACGGTTTGCAGACCTTGATCTGCTGATCAAAAAGGTGTATGAGGATAACGCAATGGGGAAGCTGCCGGACAGACGGTATGAAATGCTTTCTTCCGATTATGAGAAGGAACAGCAGGAGCTTGAAATCTCCATGCAGGAAATCCGTGAAAAACTTGCACAGTTTGAGGATGACACGGACAGGACGGAGGAATTTCTTTCCCTTGTCCGCAAGTACACCGACATTCAGGAACTCACGCCCGCCATTGTGAATGAATTTGTTGATAAGGTCATGGTGCATAAAATAGAGGAAATCGACGGGGAACGTGTGCAGGAGATCGAGATTTTCTTAAATTATATTGGGAAGGTGGATCTTCCGGCGCAGGAGCTTTCTGAGGAAGAAATGGCGGCGGAGGAAAAGAAGCGGAAACGCCGTGCATACAGCCGTGCCTACCTGAAAGAATACCGTAAAAAGCACAGACCGGAAATCCGGCGTGTGATTGAAGGCGCAAGAGAGGCGGACAAACAGAAACAGATAGCGGAGGCGGAAGCATCAGCGGACGGACTCCTGCATACGGACAGCACGGAACAGGTTGCAGCTATGGTGGCGGGAGAAAATAAAGTTATCGTATAGAGCAGCCTTCCGACAAAAGAAGAAGTGAAACGCAAGTATGGCAGATGATTTTATTATTAACAGCAACTTAAAAAAAGAGGGCGCACAATGCCAAAGGCATAAATGCCGGGGCATCGGCTCTGCGCCGACTGGATTGGAAAGGAGACTTTTTAATGGCGAAACTTAGAGATTATAATATGAACGGGACAATTATTTTAGGCGTGGATGCAGGTTACGGGAATTATAAGACGGCAAGGTGCTGTTTCCCGACTTCCGTGAGCAGGAGCAGTCAGCCGCCTGTCTTTATAAGAGACTATCTGGAATATGAGGGCAGCTATTACACCATAGGCGAGGGGCATAAAGATTTTGTCGCTGAAAAGAGTATGGATGACGACAATTATATCCTTACCCTTGCCGCCATTGCAAAGGAGCTGAAAGCGAGAGGGTTATCGGCTGCAAAAATCCATCTTGCGGTGGGGCTTCCGTTAAAATGGGTGCAGGCACAGAGGGATTCCTTCCGGGAATATATGATGCAGAACCGCCACGTAGATTACAAATATGCGGGTAAGCGGTATTCTGTTGACATCGTTGACTGTACGGTCATGCCGCAGTGTTATGCGGCAATAGCGGAGAGCCTGCCGGATTTTAAGGGTATGCATATGGTAGCGGATATCGGCAACGGGACGATGAATGTGATGATATTAAACAATGGAAAGGCGAGCGAAAGCAAGTCATGGACGGTAAAGATGGGGGCGAATGAATGTTTCATGGCGATCCGCAATCTTATTCTGGACAGAAAGGCGGAGGAACTTCCGGCGGAGATTATTGAGAATTATCTGCGTTACGGCGACACAGCGGTGGGAGAAGAATACCAGCAGCTTATGGAGGAAGCGGCAAAATCTTATGTGGATAAGATATTTGCGGAACTGAAAGCGCACGGCTATAACCCGAATCTCATGAAGCTGTATGTGATGGGCGGAGGCGCAAAGGTAGTGGAGCTTGTGGGAGATTATGACAGCGAAAATGTTACCTTTAACCACGATATACGGGCAAACGCTAAAGGTTATGAATATTTCTGTTATATGAAACTCCGCAGGCAGAAAGCAATGGCATCAGCCGGATAAGGGGGCGCATCTGAATGAAAAGTAAAAATCACAATATCCGGTTCAACACGGAAAAGGCGGACGAGTGCAGGGCGTGGGAGCTTCTGCACTCCCAAAAGGTGCGGCAGATGTTCAAGTCACAGAATAAATTTGTGATACAGGCGGTCAATGATTATTATGACAGATGTGTCGCAATGAGAAATGATCCGTATCTTGAAACGAGGGAGAAAGAGGACGCTTTTGCGGAGCGTATCGTGGAAGCGGTGGAAAAGAAAGTGATGTCCAACCTTCCGGCGCTTTTTGGGATGTATATGGCTCAGATGCAGTTTTTTCCCTTATCCGTTCCTATGGGAGCATATCCAGCGGCACAGGGCGGCATGGTGTACGGGCAGACATTGGCAGACGGGACAGGAAATGGTGCCATGAACGGCACTGCTCCGAAAAATGAAATGGCGCAGAGCGGAGATGCTGAAGCAGGGCATTCCACAGAGCCGCCGGACAATGAATTGATTGATTTTGACGCATTTTAATATGGTTATGGATAAGGCTATGGTAAGAGTATTTATCGTAGCCTTATTTTTGTGGATTTTTTTATAACAGACCATAAATGCAGCCATATTTTAATCAAACAAGAGCAAAGTGTAGCCAAAAGGCTACAAAACAAGGACAAAGGGCAGCCATATAAAGCTGCATAATAAAGAGCGGGCATTTAAGCCCGCAAAATAAGGGCAAAGGGCAGCCGGAAGGCTGCAAATAGAGGCGTAAATGTAGCCGTCTGTTTTGAAGCTGGAATACCAGTTTTCAGGCAGGCGGTTTTTTGATGTCTGTGAAGAATCTGCTCTACGAACTGTTTTGGAGTGGTTCGGGGAGTGTCAGCGGGCAATTTCCGGGGAGGGCGTAAGCCCTTCCCTAAGCCCTCGGCGTTTGAGAGCGAAATACACCCTACGCACAAAACTTCGTTTTGTACTCCGGGGATTTCGCCCTTGCAGGGGGCAAATTTGCGCTTGCGCAAATTTACAGTCCGAAAGAACCGGACTGTATTTATCCATACCGCCCAGAGGACGGGCGCATGAATGGCGCTGCTGCTTACGGCTACATTTCAGGGCAGATGTGCAGCATCGTCATAGGGATTTCGTAAAACGAAGCCCCTATGCGGCTGTCAGAAAGCGACAGCCGTAAACTGCCCGTATCCGGACATCGGTTCGCAGACAGACGTCTGATAATGACTGCTCACACAAATCTGCGGCGGCAGATTATCTGCCAAAAGAAAGGGAAATCGCATATGAGGAGAAATTCATTTATAGAAATGGCAAAACTGCATGACTTATCGGGGCGCATCACTTATATTTCAAGCCACGCCAAACAGGAGCATTTGTATGAAGTCTATGCAACAGAACCGGACAGGGCATTCTGGCGGGAACTTGCCAAGTGCAATCAGGAAGAATTTGAAAAAAGCGGGACGAATGGAAAATGTATTGAGGCAAGAGAGCTGATGATTGCCCTGCCGGAGAGTTTTATCAGCTATGACCATGATTATCTGCTGAAAAAAATGGTTGATGAGTTTAAGGAAAAGTATGGTGTGGAATGTTTTGCCGCGCTCCACCACAATAAACGGAAAACAAACCTGCATATCCATATGATATTTGCGGAGAGGAAGCGGTTAGACCAGCCGGAAGAAAAGACTGCCACCCGGAATATGTTTTATGACGAGCAGGGACATCATGTGCGGACAAAGAAAGAGATACTTGACGGGGACGGAAATATACGTAAAGGGTGTAAAGTCATCAAAAAAGGCGAAGTGTATGAGCGTAAGATTTTTACCATAAAAGACGGGCGCTTTAAGCAGGAGTCTTTTCTTGACGAGGCGAAGGTATTTTACACAGATCTGATTAACCAGATGGTGATTGACGATAAGGACAGGCTCAGCATATTTGATAAGAACGGTCCGTACCTTGCCACAAAGAAAGTCGGCAAAAATAACCCCAAAGCTGAGGAGATAAAGGCAGATAATGAGATACGCATGGAATGGAATAACGCCGTAGACCGTGCTATTGTCAGCGGAATATCCGAAACGGAGGTTGTAGAGATTAAAAAGACAGAGATTACGGAGAAAATAAGAGAATCCGTGGAGCAGAACGGCAGCAAGCCGGAACTGTTCGGGGATATTGTAAGGGTGGCGATTTTATTATTAGAGTATCTGATTGCAAAAGTTATGCAGAAGGTAATGGATACAGCGGGAAAAGTTATCGGCAAAGCTGCTGATATTATAAAAGAAGCACCGAAAGAAACAGAAAATTCTGTCCATGCAAAAGATGAGCTGGTAGTCCAGCCGGAAAGGGAGAAGATACCGTTTTCTGCTATTACGCAGCGTAAAATAGATACGCAGAATAAAGAAGAACTGCCACAACAGAAAAACACTGCCGCAGTCAAAAAATCTATTGTCGCACAGATAAAATCAGCGCAAAAATTTGTTCCTGCGGAAACAAAGCAGTTGGAAACAGAAAGACCGCCACAGCCAAAACCTTCCGTACTTGCGAGTAAATATCTCCGCCTGAAAGAGATTGAGGACAAACTGAAAGACCAGAACAGGGTAATTTTTGGACGGGAACAAAAGTGGGATGAACTGAAAAAGGAATTGTCCGAATGTACGGGCATTTTCAAAGGCGGCAGGCGTAAGGAGTTACAGCAGGAGATTGACAGAGCTGATAAGCAGATTTCCAATATGAAAAAGCATCTTTCCTCTATCGTGAGGGAATATAAATTTGATTCCGTTCAGGCATTTAATAAGGAATTTAATGCAGCCAAGAAAGAATATTTTGATTATCAGGCGGCTCGTGCAGAGTGGAAGAAAATCTACGGAGAAAAAATGGCAGATTCCATAAGTGTCAGAGACAGGCTCAGGCAAAAAGAGCAGATTGTAAAAGAAAGAGAAGTGGTTAGGACGCATCAGACAAGGCAGAAAGATAAGGGGGCAAGATAGCAAAAAACGGAGAAAAATTTTTATCCGACGGCCAGTCTATTGATTTTCAAAAGAACATCCTGAATGAAGTATCATTTTTTCTAATTCCTTCGCTGCAATGCTTAAAGGAAGTTCCTTATTCCTGATCAGACATATGGAACGTGGCGGAATTTCCTGTATAAGCTTCAGTCTGTGGATGCCAGTGTTTTCATTTGTATCTGACAAAAAATCTTCTGGAACAAACCCTATGCCGAGATTATTTCTTACCATGGGCAGTATCTGGTCAGCTGTAGCGGCTTCGATATCAGGGCGGATTGTCAGACCGTACCGGGCAAATAATTCTGTATAGAATGCATATGTTTTTGTACCGGCACTCAGACAGATTAAGGGAATCTCTGTTATGTCGGAAAAGGAAAGTGTGGAGGTAAGCAGGCTGGTGTAAGCATCGCCACAGACGGCACATTCCTGAAATTCACGGATTTTCGCAATATGAATTTTATCCGAATTGTCTAACGGAGTTGTAACAACCGCAATGTCTGCCAACCCGTCCCGCAAGGCGAAGATTGCCTGCGGCGTGGAATGGTTTGATATTTTCACCTGAACGCCGGGGTACATACGGCGATATCTGTTCAGAATTGGTAAAAGCAGGCATCGAAGCGCAACCTCGCTTGCAGCGATGGAAACAATTCCTTTTTGAAGCCCCTTGCTGTGTTCCAGTTCTTCTTCCCCTGCCTGAATGTTTTCCACTGCAATTTTTACATGGGCATACAGCTTGTCGCCTTCCGGCGTCAGAACAACGCCGTTATGAGAACGTACAAACAATGAGCAGCCAAGAGCCTGTTCAAGTGTCTTGATCACCCTTGTCACATTCGGCTGGTTGTTTGCCAGTTCTTTAGCCGCCTGTGTAATATTCCCACATTTGGCAACATAATAAAAGATACGGTAATAATCATAAGAAATATTCACTATGCATCCCCTGCTTCATATCAATTTTATATTGATTCCATATGTATAATACATTTTACACATCAATACAGACAAATTATAATGAAAATCGGCACATATGTCAATCCATCCTGAAAAAAGTCGAAGAATATAGTTACAGTTCGGCAAGGCTGAACTGTAACAGAATATGAAACGATAGGGAATTAGTGCCAAATATATATTAGAGAAAGGGAATTGTTATGAAAGCATATAAGAGCATGAGCCGGGAGGAACTGCTAACGCTGAAAGCAAGTCTGGACGAGCAGTTTAAAACAGAGGAAGCTAAGGGGCTTTCGTTTAATATGGCAAGAGGAAAGCCGGGCGCATCGCAGCTGGCGCTGTCTATGCCAATGCTGGATATTATTAACAGTCAGGCGGATATGAATACTCTGCTGGGAAACGATACCAGAAATTATGGGGACTGGGATGGCATCGGCGAATGCAGGCGTTTACTGGCAGATATGATGGGCGTCAAAAAAGACAATGTAATCGTATGCGGTAATTCCAGCCTGAATATCATGTATGACACAGTGGTACGTTCTATGGTAAAAGGTGTCAATGGTTCTACGCCTTGGTGTCAGTTGGAGAAGGTAAAGTTTTTGTGCCCTGTACCGGGATATGACAGACATTTCAGAATTACAGAAACATTTGGCATTGAAATGGTTAATATTCCGCTTTATGAAGACGGACCAGATATGGATCTAGTGGAGCAGTATGTGAATAATGACGAAGCGGTCAAAGGAATCTGGTGCGTGCCGAAATATTCTAATCCGACGGGAACGACTTATTCGGATGAAGTGGTGCGGCGCTTAGCGAATCTCAGGCCAAAAGCAGAGGATTTCCGGATTTTCTGGGACAATGCGTACTGTATTCATCATCTTTATGATGATATTCACGATGAAATATTAAATATTCTGGATGAGTGTGAAAAAGCTGGAAATCCCAATATGGTATATATCTTTGCATCAACTTCCAAGATAAGCTTTCCGGGATCCGGCGTATCGGCAATTGCCACTTCCAAGGAAAATATGGATTTTATTCAGAAGTATATGGGAGTGCAGACAATCGGTCATGACAAAATCAATCAGTTGCGCCACGCACGGTTTTTCCAAAATATAGATGGACTAAATGCGCATATGAAAAAACATGCTGCGCTTCTTCGCCCGAAATTCGAGGCTGTGTTAAGTACATTGGACAAAGAGCTTACCGGAGCTGAAATCGGCAGCTGGATTAAGCCAAGGGGCGGATATTTCATTTCATTCAATGCATTGCCGGGATGTGCAAAAGCCATTGTTGCAAAATGTAAATCACTGGGCGTTGTGCTGACGGATGCAGGTGCAACTTATCCATACGGAATTGATCCGGATGATTCCAATATCCGTATCGCTCCGTCATTCCCGACACCGGAGGAACTGAAGGATGCAACAAGAATGTTTGTACTCTGTGTGAAACTTGTTTCTGTGGATAAGCTTTTAAATGAGATTTAGGGACAAAAAAGCCAATGAATGGAATACAGATGCCATTACGTTTGAGGTATCTCCTACTCCATATCAATTTAATATTGAGTTTATATGTATAATACATTTTACATATCTGCAAAGACAAATTATAATGAAAATCGGAACGGATGATAATCCGTCCTGAACAAAAAAGTGTTTTGAACAGCTTTTTAGGCTGACAGGCACGGAAAGGGATGATAAAAATTATGGAACATATGGTAATCTGTATCGGCAGACAGTATGGAAGCGGGGGACGGGAAATCGGGGAACGGCTTGCGCAGAAGCTTGGCATCAACTGCTATGATAAGCTGCTGATCAAAAAAGCCGCCGAAATCTCCGGGTTAAACGAGGAATATATCAGCAGGGAAGAAGAAAAACCTGCCAATCCACTCTGGCTTCTCAGCGGAAACATATTTGCGGACACGGCGGGAATTGGGGCAGCATTTTATTCCGGCAACGAAATGATATATAATGCAGAAAAAGCGGCGATTGAACAGATCTCCGGACAGGAATCCTGCGTCATCATCGGGAGGAGCGCATCGCAGATCCTGCGGGACAAAGGCTGTTTTTCCGTGTTTATCTACGCGGACATATATGACCGTCTTGCCCGGGTATCCGCCCGCAACGGCATTGACGAAAAAGAGGCGTCCGAAAGAATCCGCAAGATTGATAAAATGCGCCAGCGCTACTTTGACGCCTATTCCGCGACGGGATGGGGAAAGGCGGAAAGCTATGACATGCTCCTTTCCAGCAGCCGGTTCGGCGTGGAATCCTGTACGGAGCTGATTATGAACGCCCTTTCCATGACGAAAGGAGGTGTTTCCCATGAATAAAGATCTGACTGTAGGAAAACCGGAAACCGTTTTATGGAAATTCTGCCTTCCGCTGTTTGGCAGCATTATCTTTCAGCAGCTTTACAACATAGCAGACAGCTTTGTGGCTGGAAAATTTGTGGGGGAGGACGCCCTTGCCGCCGTGGGGAACAGCTACGAGATCACGCTGATCTTCATCGCCTTCGCTTTTGGCTGCAATATCGGCTGCTCTGTGATCGTCTCCCAATTTTTCGGGGCGAAAAATTACCGCGACTTAAAGACTTCCGTGTACACAACCCTGATTGCCAGCGGCGTCCTGTGCGTTCTGCTGATGGCGGCGGGACTCGGGTTCTGCGAATCGCTGCTTCGACTGATCAACACGCCGGATAATGTAATGGCGGATTCCATGCTGTACTTAAGAATCTACTGTCTCGGACTGCCTTTCGTGTTCTACTACAATGTAGCAACGGGCATTTTCTCCGCGCTTGGGGATTCCAAGACGCCGTTTATCTTTCTGGCGGCATCTTCCACAAGCAACATCGGCATGGATATCCTGTTTGTGACCGCATTCAAAATGGGGGTTGCGGGTGTGGCGTGGGCGACTTTCCTGTGTCAGGGAGTCAGCTGTATCCTCGCGCTTGTGTTCGTCTTTAAAAGGTTTGCAACAATCCATACCGAGGGACACGTCCCCGTATTTTCCTTAAAGCTGCTTGGGAAGATATCCGTGGTCGCCGTTCCGAGCATCTTACAGCAGAGTTTTATCTCTGTAGGAAATATCATCATTCAGGGCGTGATCAACTCCTTCGGTTCCAGCGTTATGGCAGGATACTCCGCTTCCATCAAGCTGAATAATCTGGTCATCACCTCCCTGACAACGCTTGGAAACGGCGTATCAAACTATACGGCCCAGAACATGGGTGCAGAAAAGCCGGAGCGTGTCCGTTCCGGGTTCAGGGCCGGCGTGAAACTGGTGTGGACGCTGTGCCTGCCGCTGTTTTTACTGTACTTCTTTGCCGGGAGATGGCTTGTCGCCATCTTCTTAAAAGAGCCCACCGGGACGGCGATGAGCGTAGGTATCGAGATTTTAAGAATCCTCGCCCCATTCTACTTCGTGGTTTCCGCGAAGCTGGTTGCGGATGGTATCCTGCGTGGTTCCGGCATGATGGGAAAATTCATGGTCGCAACCTTTACGGATCTAATCCTGCGCGTTATCCTTGCCTCCGTCTTATCAAAAACGGCACTCGGAACGACCGGTATCTGGCTGGCATGGCCTGTGGGCTGGACAATCGCGACGGTCTGCTCGATCGCGTTTTACCGTACAGGAGTATGGTTTCATAAAAAAGACAGCGCAGCGCCTGTAAAATCAGACTGTCAACACAGCACATGCGCATAAAACCTTTCACAGGTAAGCAATCTATTATCATAAAAGAAAAGAGGAAAAAGAAAATGGCAGAAATCAATTTAAGCAAGTATGGCATTAACGGAACGACAGAAATTATACACAATCCTTCCTATGAATTCTTATTTGAAGAAGAGACAAAATCCGGTCTGACCGGCTACGAAAAAGGTCAGGTAAGCGAACTTGGCGCAGTCAATGTAATGACCGGTATTTACACAGGACGTTCGCCGAAAGACAAGTATATCGTAATGGATGAAAATTCAAAGGATACCGTATGGTGGACATCTGATGAATACAAAAATGACAATCATCCGGCTACGGAGGAGACATGGAAAGCCGTAAAGAATATTGCATTGAAAGAATTGTCCAATAAGCGGCTTTTCGTAGTAGATGCATTCTGTGGCGCAAATAAAGACACCCGTATGGCTATCCGGTTCATCGTCGAAGTAGCATGGCAGGCTCATTTTGTCAAGAATATGTTCATCCAGCCTTCCGAGGAAGAACTTGCGGTTTTTGAGCCGGATTTTGTTGTATACACAGCTTCCAAGGCAAAGGTAGAAAATTATAAAGAGTTAGGCTTAAATTCCGAGACAGCCGTAATATTCAATATTACCAGCCGTGAGCAGGTTATCCTTAATACATGGTATGGCGGAGAAATGAAGAAAGGCATGTTTTCTATGATGAACTACTATCTGCCTTTGAAGGGGATTGCCTCCATGCACTGCTCTGCCAATACAGATATGGATGGTAAAAACACGGCAATCTTTTTTGGACTTTCCGGCACAGGCAAGACAACCCTGTCAACCGATCCTAAGCGTCTGCTGATCGGTGATGATGAGCATGGATGGGATGATAATGGCATATTTAACTTTGAAGGCGGCTGCTATGCTAAGGTTATTAACCTTGACAAAGATTCTGAGCCTGATATTTACAATGCAATCAAACGCAATGCGCTTTTGGAAAATGTGACACTGGACGCGGAAGGGAAAATTGATTTTAATGATAAGAGCGTAACGGAAAACACCCGTGTATCTTATCCGATTCATCACATCAAAAATATTGTCCGCCCGGTATCTTCCGCACCCGCGGCCAAAAATGTAATCTTCCTGTCGGCAGACGCATTCGGCGTACTTCCTCCGGTATCTATTCTGACGCCCGAACAGACACAGTACTATTTCCTTTCAGGGTTTACCGCAAAGCTTGCCGGTACAGAACGCGGCATTACCGAGCCTACACCCACGTTCTCAGCCTGCTTCGGACAGGCATTTCTGGAACTGCATCCTACAAAATATGGGGAAGAACTGGTTAAAAAGATGAAAGCAAACGGTGCAAAGGCATATCTTGTAAATACTGGCTGGAACGGGACAGGGAAGCGCATCACAATCAAAGATACCCGCGGCATCATTGATGCAATTCTGAACGGTGATATCTTGAATGCACCTACAAAGAAAATTCCTTACTTCAATTTTGAAGTTCCTACAGAACTTCCCGGTGTAGATACAGATATCCTTGATCCTCGTGATACCTATGCAGATGCCTCCGATTGGGAGAACAAAGCAAAGGATCTTGCCGGAAGATTTATTAAGAACTTTGCAAAATATGAGGGTAATGATGCAGGCAGGAGTTTGGTGAAATCCGGTCCTCAGTTATAAAATCAAGCTACTTACAAGGAAGAGACCTCCTTCAGACTGGGGAGGCCGCTTCTTTGTGTGGTTTTACAAAGCGGATAACGTCTGATATGATAATCTGCCTGACTGTTGCCTGTTTTATAACGCAGAATAAGACGGAACAGTCACAACAGAAAAATGCTGTATAAGTCAAATAATCAGTTATTGAATGAAAATCCTAATCCCCCAGAAAGATAAAGGAGCAAGGTAGCGGAGAATGTGCAGATATGGACATGGAAAAGCAGTAAAGCTGATAAAACAGCAATAGTTGGTATTATATAGCTTTGGGATTTATAAGGTACGTTTAGGCAGCATATTTAAAATGAACACAAAAAATTCACAGAATTATTAGCACTCTGTATTGATAAGTGCTAATAATGGTGCTATAACACATATAGAACAAATGGAACGGAGACAAATTTTAAGCATGATGTTTTTTTCCTGAAGTTCAAAGTGCATAATTAACAAATTGTTTTTTAGTCTAATAAAAAGGAGAGATGACTTATGATGACACCTAGTATTTTTGGAGAGAACTTGTTTGATGATTTCTTTGATGACCTTTTTGATTTCCCTGTATTTGATGACAAGGCAATGCAGAAAGCGCAGAAAAAACTGTATGGACGTCATGCGGCGAACATGATGAAAACAGACGTGCAGGAGCACGATGACCATTATGAGGTAGATATTGATCTGCCAGGTTTCAAGAAAGACGAACTTTCTCTGGAACTTAAGGACGGATATCTGGTAATCACCGCAGCTAAGGGGCTTGACAAAGATGAGAAAGAAAAGAAAACCGGAAAGTTCGTCCGCCGGGAGCGTTATGCAGGCAGCATGAGCAGGTCTTTCTATATCGGTGAGGATATTAAGGAGGAAGATATCCATGCAAAATATGAAGGCGGCGTGCTGAAGCTGAATGTGCCAAAGCCGGAAGAGAATCAGCCGCAGATTGAAGAAAAGAGACTTATTGCCATTGAGTAACAGGATAAAACGGGTAACGGGCAGGGGGCAGGACAAGTCCCCTGCTTTTCAATTCATGAATTTTAAGGAGGCTGGAATGGAAAAGTATTTGGTTGGTCAGATGTTGACAGAATTGAAAAGTGATCCGGAGAGAAAAGATATTATATTCCTGCTTTTCTCTTCCGGGGAGATAGACAAGAAACTTTCTATTCCTGAATTGGAAGATAGTCTCCGGCATATGCCTGCTGTAAGGGATGCCCATGTCTGCAAGGCAGAGATCCGAAGGGATTGCCTTTGTGGGACTGTTGTTACGCCGCGGTTTACACAGCAGGGAAAGAGAATCTCATTCAGCTATCTGGTTAAGGAGAACAGGCTGGCAATCTGTGATGATTCCGGTGCAGTTCATTCTTTAGTCAGACGCCTGATACATGATAAATGCAGAGTGGACAAAAGCATAGGGCGTATTTTCTATGAAGTCCTGGAACAGTTAGTTGGCAAAGACCTTCATCATCTGGAAACATTAGAGGATCAAATGATACAGATGGAAGATATGGCTCTGAAAGGCGTATTGGACGATTTTAACGCAAGGCTCATGTCCTTCTATAAAGAAATCATTGGATGGATGAAATATTATATCCAGTTGGATGATATGGTCTGTGAACTGGAAGGAAATGAAACAGGCTTGTTTGGCAGTGAAGAGGAAACGCTTTTTCATATGTATGAGAAAAAAATTGGACGCCTGCTAAATGAGTCGCAGCTTTTGCGGGAACATTGCATTCAGGTACGGGAGTTGTTTCAGGCGGAGATTGACATCAGGCAGAATGAAATCATGAAAATACTTACGATTGTAACGACTGTTTTTTTGCCGCTGTCCCTTTTGACAGGATGGTATGGAATGAATTTTACGGGAATGAAGGAGCTGTCGTGGGAATACGGGTATGAGGCAGTAATTGGCGCTGGCATTTTAATTGTATGCCTCAGTATATGGATTATGAAAAAGAAAAAATTCTGGTGAAAACAGATGAAAACAGATTTATCTGAAAAAAGCATTTTTCACGATCATATCATTTCAAATAGCGGCTGGTCATATCAGTCAATTTTATAACATCTTAATTTCATTTCGCATACTCTTTCACCCTTTTAATTTTTTGTGTTGTATGCTTAATAACACAAAGAGGAAAAGGAAGTGAAGGTTATGCGTATCTTAAAATCAATCCAAAAGTTTGAATATGAATTTGATATAAAAGCGGAAAGGTTTCTTTGGAAACATCCGTTTCTTGGCTTCCTTTCTATATTTGTTGGAATGCCGGTTTTTGTGTTGGGCTGCGTATGCATTTGTACTGTCCTGATTACATTCCCGATGGCATGGCTTTTCGGATGGCTTTAGTCTTTATGTGATTTTAAGACTGCCGTTCAATGCCTAACACTGTTTTTAGAGAAAAGAGAGTATCCTGTTTACGGAAAAGGAGGAAAACATTATGGAGTTTATGGTTACGATTCTTGGCATATGCGCAGCGGCAATGCTGCTGTGGTATGTCTACATTCTGATGAAAGGAGATGAACAGGCATGATGGCAGTGATACAGTATATTCTATACCCTGCGATTCTGGTTTTACTGGCGGTGCCGCTTGGCGCATACATAAAAAAGGTTATGAACGGCGAAAAAACATTTTTATCAAAAATCCTGACACCTTGTGAAAATCTTGTTTATAAGATGATGAAGGTGGATAAGGAGGAACAGATGACATGGAAAAAATATACGGTAAGCGTATTGATTTTTTCCGGTATCGGGCTGTTTTTCTTGTTCCTGCTCCAGCTTCTGCAGGGGGCGCTTCCAGGAAATCCGCAGAAGTTGCCCGGTGTGAAATGGGATCTTGCATTTAACACGGCTGCCAGCTTTGTGACAAATACCAACTGGCAGGCATACTCCGGCGAGAGTACATTAAGTTACCTTACGCAGGCATTAGGGCTTACCGTGCAGAATTTTGTTTCGGCGGCTACAGGAATTGCCGTTTTGTCTGCACTGATTCGCGGTTTTGTAAAAATAAAAGAGCAGGGGCTTGGAAGTTTTTGGGTGGATATGACACGTATTGTCATTCATATTTTACTTCCGCTGAATCTTGTAATTTCCCTGCTCCTTGTGGGGGGCGGCGTTATCCAAAACCTGAAAGGGGCCAAAACAGTACCGCTCCTGGAGCCTGTGGCAGTCAGCGCAGAAGGGGAAATCTTAGAGGATGCGGTGATTGATGAGAAAGCAGGAACGGTTACCATAGGAGGCGTGCTTGTGCCGGATGCGGAAATCATAACGGAGCAGTTTGTGCCAATGGGACCCGCCGCAAGCCAGATTGCCGTCAAGCAGGCCGGTACGAACGGGGGCGGATTTATGGGCGTAAATTCGGCGCATCCGTTGGAAAATCCCAATGCGTTTACAAACCTGATTGAAATGCTGTCCATTTTATTGATTCCCACCGCCCTGTGCTTTACTTTTGGAGCGTCTGTGAAGAATAAGAAACAGGGAATCGCAATTTTTATGGCAATGTTTATCTGCCTTGTGATTGCGCTGGGAACCATTGCAGTCAATGAACAGATGGCTGCGCCGCAGCTTGCGCAGAATGGTGAGGTAAATATTTCCGCGCTTGATCAGGCCGGGGGCAACATGGAAGGGAAAGAAACCCGGTTTGGCATCGCGGCGTCCTCCACATGGGCAGCGTTTACCACAGCGGCATCTAACGGCTCTGTCAATTCCATGCATGACAGCTATACGCCTCTTGGAGGAATGGCAATGATGCTTCTGATACAGCTTGGCGAGGTGGTTTTCGGCGGCGTGGGATGCGGCCTTTACGGTATGCTGGCATTTGCAATTCTCACTGTATTTATTGCAGGTCTGATGGTCGGCCGGACGCCGGAGTTTTTAGGCAAGAAGATAGAGCCGTATGAAATGAAGTGGGCTGTGCTCGTATGTCTTGCAACGCCGATCGCCATTTTGGCTGGCAGCGGTATGGCAGCGGTTGTTCCATCTGTTTTGGGCAGCCTGCATAACGGCGGTGCCCACGGCTTTTCGGAAATGCTGTATGCGTACAGTTCTGCGGGCGGCAACAACGGTTCCGCTTTCGCAGGATTCAGTGCAGATACAGTGTTCCTGAATATCAGTCTTGGGCTTTCCATGCTGTTTGCCCGTTTTCTGCCTATGGTCGGGACACTGGCGGTTGCCGGAAGCCTGGCGCAGAAAAAGAAGATTGCGGCAACTGTGGGTACCTTGTCCACGACAAATGCCATGTTTGTATTCCTGCTGATTTTCATTGTCCTGCTGATTGGCGCACTCAGCTTTTTCCCGGCGCTGGCGTTGGGACCGCTTGCTGAGTATTTTGGCAGTATCGCATAAAGGAGGCGTTTATTCTATATGAGTACAAAACAAAATAATGCTTTTGCCGATAAGAAAATGTTCGGCAGGGCGGTAAAAGATTCTTTTATAAAGTTAAACCCAAAAACACAGGCGGAAAATCCCGTTATGTTTCTGGTGTTCGTTTCGGCAATCCTGACAAGCATACTCTGGGCGGTATCTCTCTTTGGCATGAAAGATGCTCCCGGCGGATATACGTTTGCGATTGCAGTAATTTTGTGGTTCACGGTCCTGTTCGCCAATTTTGCTGAGGCAATTGCGGAAGGCAGGGGCAAGGCGCAGGCGGATTCGCTCAGGGCATCGAGAAAGGATGTGGACGCTTATAAGATTCCGTCCACAGACAAAAAGGACAGCATCACGGTTGTTCCATCTGCCACGCTGAAAAAAGGGGAGCTGGTAATCGTAAAAGCCGGGGAGCAGATTCCGGCAGACGGCGAAATCGTAGAAGGTGCCGCTTCCGTGGATGAGAGCGCGATCACCGGAGAATCGGCTCCTGTCATCCGGGAAGCGGGCGGCGACCGCAGCGCTGTTACCGGGGGCACAACGGTTCTGTCTGACTGGATTGTAGTGAGGGTGACAAGCGAGGCAGGAGAAAGCTTCTTAGACAAGATGATTGCCATGGTGGAAGGCGCTGCAAGGAAAAAGACCCCAAACGAGATTGCGCTTCAGATTTTTCTGGTAGCCCTTTCTATTATCTTCATCTTAGTTACGGTGTCACTTTATACATATTCCGTCTTTTCTGCAAAACTGGCGGGAATCGAGAATCCGACTTCCATAACGACTCTGGTTGCTTTGCTTGTGTGTCTGGCTCCGACAACCATCGGCGCGCTGCTTTCGGCAATCGGCATTGCGGGTATGAGCAGGCTGAATCAGGCAAACGTTCTTGCCATGATCGGCAGGGCGATTGAAGCGGCCGGGGATGTTGACATTCTGATGCTGGATAAAACGGGCACGATTACATTGGGAAACCGTCAGGCGTCCGAGTTTATACCGGTGGACGGTGCGGATATCAGGGAGCTTGCTGACGCTGCACAGTTATCTTCTCTGGCGGATGAAACGCCTGAGGGCAGAAGCGTTGTTGTTCTGGCAAAGGAACAGTTTGGCATCAGAGGACGCAGTCTTGGCGACAAGGGTATGAAGTTTATTTCCTTTACGGCAGTGACCAGAATGAGCGGCGTGGATTTTGACGGCAACGAAATACGGAAAGGCGCGGCGGATGCCATACAGGCCTATGTTACCGGAGAAGGCGGAACTTATTCGGATGAATGCGCCCGGGTTGTCAAGGAAATTGCCGAAAAAGGCGGCACACCGTTAGTGGTAGCAAAGAATCATAAAATCCTCGGCGTGATTTATCTGAAAGATATCATCAAGCAGGGGGTTAAGGAAAAATTTTCCGATCTTAGAAAAATGGGAATTAAGACGATCATGATCACCGGTGACAATCCGGTGACGGCTGCGGCGATTGCTGCGGAAGCGGGAGTTGACGACTTTCTTGCGGAAGCTACGCCGGAGGGGAAACTTTCCATGATCCGCGATTTCCAGACAAAAGGACATCTGGTGGCAATGACCGGAGACGGTACAAATGACGCGCCCGCATTGGCGCAGGCGGATGTGGCGGTTGCCATGAACAGCGGTACGCAGGCGGCCAAGGAAGCAGGCAATATGGTGGATCTGGATTCTTCCCCTACGAAGCTGATTGAGATTGTACGCATTGGAAAACAGCTTCTGATGACCAGAGGAAGTCTGACTACTTTTTCCATCGCAAATGATCTGGCAAAATATTTTGCCATTATTCCGGCGCTGTTTATGGGGATTTATCCGGGACTTTCCGCGCTGAACATTATGGGGCTTCATTCTCCGCAGAGCGCGGTGCTGTCCGCAATCATTTATAATGCGCTGATCATCATAGCCCTGATTCCGCTGGCATTAAAGGGCGTGAAATACAGGGAGGTTTCTGCGGGGAAGCTGCTCTCTCGTAACTTATTGATTTATGGTCTGGGCGGTCTGGCAGCTCCCTTTATTTTTGTGAAGCTGATTGATGTCCTGTTGGTTATGACTGGTTTAGTATAGGGAGGAAGATTGAAATGAAGGAATTAAAATCGGTATTACCAAAAGCTGTAGTTGCTTTTATCATATTCTCATTTGTCTGCGGAATTTTATATACCGGTGTTGTAACTGGCTTGGCGCAGCTTATATTTCCCCGGAAGGCAAACGGGAGCATTATTGAAATAGACGGAAAGAAATACGGCTGCGGCCTGCTTGGACAGCAGTACACGGATGATGCCCATATGTGGGGACGCATTATGAATGTGGACGTTTCCACATACCAGGATGAAAACGGAAATCTATTGATGTATGCCGCTCCGTCCAATCTGTCTCCTGCAAGTGGGGAATACGAAATGCTGGTGGCGGAGCGGGTAAAAAAATTAAGGGCGGCCAATCCCGATATGGACGAAACAGAAGTCCCGGTAGATTTGGTAACTTGCTCCGGCAGCGGGCTTGATCCACATATTTCTCCTGCTGCCGCAGAATATCAGGTGGCAAGGATCGCAGAAGCAAGCGGTAAGACAGAGGATGAAGTCAGGGCGGTCATTAAAAAATGTACAGAGGGCAGATTCCTTGGCATTTTCGGCGAGGAAACCGTAAATGTGCTGGAAGTAAATTTAATGCTGGATGGCATTCTGGACGAACGATAGAAATATGGAAGCCATCTTTATACGGTCTTAATACATAACCCGATATTCTTTTTCTCTCTTAATGCAGTCTGCTTTAGAATTAAGATGCTATAAAGAGGTATTAAGGAGTGGGCTGCGTATGGTTACGTTCATACATAAAAAGAAAAAACCGACATCTTTTCAGGTAATTATTTTTGGATTTTCAGGTGTAATCTTATTGGGGACTATTTTGCTTATGCTGCCTGCAGCCAGCAGGGCAGGGACGTGGACACCGTTTTTTGACGCTTTGTTTACATCCGCCTCTGCTGTCTGTGTGACAGGGCTGGTGGTTCATGATACGGTATCCTATTGGTCAGCATTCGGTCAGTTTGTGATACTGCTTCTGATTCAGATTGGGGGTATGGGAGTTATTACGGTTGCGGCTGCATTTGCCATGATTTCCGGAAGGAAAATTTCCCTGATGCAGAGAAGTACCATGCAGGAAGCGATTTCGGCGCCGAAAGTAGGCGGCATTGTCCGGCTGACAAATTTTATTGTAAAAACCACGCTGTTGATTGAACTTGTGGGAGCGGCAGTTATGGCTCCTGTATTCTGCCGTGATTTTGGCTTCCAAGGACTGTGGCTGGCATTATTCCATTCGGTGTCCGCCTTCTGCAATGCGGGCTTTGACCTGATGGGTGCGAAATCCCCTTTTTCTTCGTTGACCGGATATGCGTCACAGCCATTCATCAATCTGGCAGTCATGGCACTGATCATTGTGGGCGGCATCGGGTTCCTGACATGGGATGACATAAGGATCAACCGGCTGCATTTCCATAAATACAGGGTGCAGAGCAAGGTCATCCTGTGGACGACAGCCATCCTGCTTTTTGCGCCTGCTGTTTATTTTTATTTTTGCGAGTTTGCGTCCCTTGCACCGGGCAAGAGGATACTTGCCTCTGCTTTTCAGGCAGTGACGCCGAGAACAGCAGGATTTAATACGGTGGATTTGACGAATTTAAGTGAGGCGGGACAATGGATCATCATAGTACTGATGCTGATCGGCGGCAGCCCCGGGTCTACTGCGGGTGGGATGAAAACAACAACTGTTGCGGTTTTGTTTGCTACGTCATTAGCAGCTTTCAGGCAGAGGGAAGATACCAATTTTTTCGGTCGGCGGATTGAAACCGGCGTCGTCAGGAATGCGGCGACAATTTTACTGATGTACCTTGTACTGTTTTTTACAGGCGGACTGCTCATCAGTAGGATGGAAGGACTTCCCATGCTTACCTGCCTGTTCGAGACTGCCTCTGCGGTGGGAACGGTAGGGTTGACATTAGGAATTACCCCGGAGCTTGGGACAGTGTCAAGGCTGATCCTGATCCTGCTTATGTTTTTGGGACGGGTGGGAGGACTGACATTGGTCTTTGCGGCATTATCCGGGACAAAGAAAACGGCGTCAAAGTTGCCTCAGGAAAAAATCACAGTGGGATAAGGAGGAAACTGTTGGAATGAAATCAATACTTTTAATCGGGCTTGGGCGGTTTGGAAGGCATATCGCCCTGCATTTAAATGAACTTGGTCATCAGGTCATGGCGGTGGATCATGTGGAGGAAAGAGTGGATGCCGCAATGCCGTTTGTGACCAATGCACAGATTGGAGACAGTACCAATGCAGCTTTTCTGGAATCTCTGGGTATCCGCAATTATGATGTCTGTATCGTTGCGATTGGAAACGATTTTCAAAGCTCTCTGGAAACGACTTCCCTGTTAAAGGAGCTTGGCGCAAAACTTGTCGTATCGAGGGCGGCAAGGGATGTACAGGCGAAATTTCTCCTGCGTAACGGTGCGGATGAGGTGGTTTATCCTGAAAAGCAGCTTGCCAAATGGACGGCAATCCGTTACACAGCAGACCATATTTTGGATTATATAGAACTGGACGAGGAACACGCGATATTTGAGATCCCTGTCCCGGAAAGCTGGGCGGGGCGAAGCATCGGACAGATTGACATCCGTAAGAAATACAATATCAATATTATGGGAATCCGAAAAAATGGAAAGCTGGAACTTTCTGTTTCCCCTGATATGGTTATGGAGGCAAAGAATACCATGCTGGTGCTTGGCAGAAATAAAGATATTCAAAAGTGTTTCAAAATATAAAATATACTTTCGGAAAGATAGAGGTTTTGTCCGTTTATATTTTGGAGGGTATGGGAAAAGGCGGAACACGGAGGTGGGATTATGCAGGATTTCCTGTTAATATTAATTATGCTTGCAGTTTTTATTTTTGGTTGGTTTCTTATGAAAAAAGTGGATATTTTTTTGGAAGAATGGCAAAGGGGGATGGGCGGACAGTATGAAACAGAAAGTCATACTTTAAGAATCGGCTTTGCAGATCCTTTTGTTGCGGATAGCGTTTCCAGTGCTTTAGAGCAATATTCCAGACAATATCCGGACAGTTCCGTCTGCCTGTTTCAGGGGAATACCGAAGTTTTATTGAAAAAAGTGGCAGATCGTGAACTTGATATTGCTATTTTGCCGGAACAGTCCGATATCCCACCAGACAGGAAGTACAAAAGAAAAAAAGTTGTCATGACATCTGGTCCGGTTATTATGAAATATAGCGGGCTGCCAATCGAACCGATCGCAGATGGAAATATCACGCAGACTCTTGTTTGGCTGGATGACGGTAAAATATCTGCTGCCGCACATCTGGTGAAGTGTATAGAAAATGAAATGTCTTATGTATGACAAAATAAAGGCGCATCCCCAGGAGGGAACATGGCCGGAGGACATGGTATAATATCGACAGATATTATACCGGCTCGTAGCGTAGCGGAGTAGCCATAAAAAATACTATGTCCGCTTGCGGACATGGTATAATGAAACGGGATGGGAAAACTGCTGCGAGGAGGAAACCATATGGAATTGCCAAGACAAAATCCGGATCAGCTCTTGAGAGCAATCAATAACAATGCATCGGATACGTCAAAAGGAAAATTGAAAATTTTTTTTGGATATGCCGCTGGCGTTGGGAAGACCTATGCTATGCTTAAGGCTGCCCATCAGGCAAAAGAACAGGGCGTCGATGTTGTAATCGGATATATTGAACCGCATGCCCGTCCGCAGACAGCCCGGCTGACAGAGGGACTGGAACAGATTCCTGTAAAAGAAGTTTCGCATGGAGAAATCACGGTGCGGGAATTTGATCTTGACGAGGCCCTTAGCAGGAAGCCGCAGCTGATACTGGTAGATGAGCTTGCTCATACAAATGCGGAAGGAAGCCGTCATGCAAAACGTTATCAGGATGTCCAGGAACTGCTGAACGCAGGCATTAATGTATATACGACCGTCAATGTCCAGCATATCGAAAGCCTGAATGACACGGTTGCATCCATTACAGGAATCATGGTCAGGGAGCGCATTCCGGATTCCATATTTGATCAGGCAGATCAGGTAGAATTAATGGATATTGAACCGGCGGAGCTGTTGGAGAGAATGTCGGGCGGAAATATTTACAGGGAGGACCAGGCAAAACGGGCGGCGGTTCATTTCTTTACGGTGGAAAATCTGACCGCCCTGCGTGAAATCGCCCTGCGCCGTTGTGCGGACAGGGTAAACATGCTGACGGAGAACGCAAGAATCCAGAGCAGGGGCGATTACCATACAGATGAGCATATTCTGGTCTGCCTTTCTTCCTCTCCTTCCAATGCCAAGATTATCCGCACCGCCGCAAGGATGGCGCGGGCATTCAGGGGGAATTTTACGGCACTTTTTGTAGAAACGAAAGCGGCAGCCCAGATGCGGGAGGAAGATAAAAAACGACTGAGGGAAAATATGCATCTTGCAGAGCAGCTCGGTGCATCTATTGAAACAACCTATGGAGAGGATGTACCTTATCAGATCGCAGAGTTTGCCAGACTTTCCGGTGTTTCTAAAATCGTGATCGGGCGCAGTACAACAGCCAGAAAGGGTATATTTGGTAAAGCGGTTTTGACGGAACGGCTGATTGCCGCAGCACCCAATCTGGATATCCATGTAATTCCGGATGCATCGGCGTATGAGTACCGTCCGGGAAAAGGAACGATTATGGAAACAATTTCCATACGGGATGTAGGAAAGAGCATTCTTGCCCTGCTGGCGGCTACACTGATTGGCTATGTTTTTTATCTGCTTGGATTTACGGAGGCAAATATCATAGCGGTTTATATTTTTGGCGTCCTTGTGACTACTATGATTACGACAAACCGGCTTTGCGGGCTGATTGCCTCCGTTGTAAGCGTATTGGTATTTAACTTCTTTTTCACAGTTCCGCGCTTTACATTCCACTTTAATGACCCGGATTATCCGGTCACGTTTACCATTATGTTTATGGTAGCGTTCATGACCGGTTCCCTTGCGGGCAAACTGAAACAAAATGCGAGACAGTCTGCCCAGGCTGCATTCCGGACCAGGATTCTGCTGGAGACGAACCAGCTACTGCAGAAAGAAAATGACGAAGCCGCTATCCTGCGTGTGACGGCAGGTCAGATTACCAAGCTGTTAAAACGGGATATTGTCATTTATCCATCCGATGGAAAGAGCCTGAAAACGCCGGATGTTTACCGGGCGGATGACAGTGAAGGATGTGAACTGGTAACAGCGAATGAAAAAGCAGTTGCCGAATGGGTGCTTCGGAATAACAAGCACGCAGGGGCTTTCACAGATACATTGTCAAATGCAAACTGCCAGTATCTTGCCATTCGTCAGGGAAGCAGGGTCTATGGCGTAGTTGGAATCCATATGGGTGAGACTGTGCTGGATGCTTTTGAAAACAGCGTCATGCTTTCCACTCTGGGCGAATGTGCGCTGGCGCTTGAGAATATGAAAAATGCAAGGGAAAAAGAAGATGCAACTGTTCTGGCAAAGAATGAGCAGCTTAGAGCCAATCTGCTGCGCGCTATTTCCCATGACCTGCGCACGCCGCTGACCTCCATTTCAGGCAGCGCCGGGAACCTGATGGCAAATTATCAGAAGATGGATGATGCCATGAGGGAACAGACTTTTACAGATATTTATGATGATTCCATGTGGCTGATCAATCTGGTGGAAAATTTACTGTCCATAAGCAGAATAGAGGGCGGGCAGGTAAATCTGACCCGGTCGGTGGAATTGATGGATGAGGTGGCGGCAGAGGCGCTCAACCATGTCAACCGAAAGAGCAGCGAGCACATGATCCGTATCAACTCTTCCCAGGAACTGCTGCTTGCTAATATTGATGCAAGGCTGATTGTACAGGTCATAATCAATCTGGTAGATAATGCGATAAAGTACACGCCGGCCGGTTCCGTGATAGAGGTCAGCATGAAAAAAGAAGGAGAATGGATTTTCGTGCTGGTCTCCGATAACGGACCGGGAATACCGGATGAGCAGAAAGCACATATTTTCGATATGTTTTACAGCGGCGCTAACAAAATTGCGGACAGCCGCAGAAGCCTGGGACTGGGGCTGGCCCTGTGCAAGTCCATTGTCACAGCCCATGGAGGCGTGATCACGGTATCAGATAATCAGCCGCAAGGTACAGTTTTCACATTTACATTACCGGCAGGGGAGGTAAACTTAAATGAATAAACCTTTAATATTGGTTGTGGAGGATGATACGCCGGTGCGCAACCTGATCACAACGACATTGAAAACCAATGATTACCGCTATCTTTCAGCGCCAAACGGGAAGACGGCTATTTTAGAGGCATCTTCCCATAATCCTGACATCGTGCTTTTGGATTTGGGACTTCCGGATATGGACGGGGTGGAAGTTATCCGGAATATTCGTTCATGGTCGAATCTTCCAATCATTGTCATCAGTGCCAGAAGTGAGGACAATGACAAGATCGAGGCGCTGGATGCCGGCGCTGATGATTATTTGACAAAGCCTTTTTCAGTGGAAGAACTTTTGGCAAGGCTCAGGGTAACCCAACGCAGGCTTTCTTTCATGACGACTCAGATGCTGGAAGCAAGCTCTGTGTTTGTGAATGGCGGGCTGCGTGTAGACTATGCCGGCGGCTGCGCCTATCTGAACAATCAGGAGCTGCATCTGACGCCGATTGAATATAAGTTGCTCTGCTTGCTTTGTAAAAATGTGGGGAAAGTGCTGACGCATACTTTTATCACGCAGCATATCTGGGGACGGAGCTGGGACAACGACGTGGCTTCCCTGAGGGTATTTATGGCAACGCTTCGGAAAAAACTGGAGCCGGATGCGGATTCCCCGCAGTATATCCAGACACATATAGGGGTTGGATACCGGATGATGAAGGTGGAATAGATATCTTCAGGAAGTAAATTGGCGAACAGAGAATATAGAATAAAGCTCTATTATGAAATCAATGTTGCAAGAAGGATAGAAGGAAACCAAACAAGTATATTATCGCAAATAGTTAATATATAAATGAAATTATTATAAACATAAAATATGGAGGAGGCTGTTGTATTTGATGAATAATGCAACAGCCATTTTTGATGTCATATGTGAGATTGTGAGATTTTATCAAGTTTTCCCTGAATTCGTAAACTCATTGGATGCGCAAGTCCTGAAATGCTTGAAAATACTGTGTTTTTGGTAGCATATTCTTTCAAACTGCTTTCACTTTTGGTGAAGGAAATTTTGAAGAGTGCGATTTTCTAAAGCCTTATATTTACTAGATTTTTGACACATATTCACTCAATGGGTTCACGGATTCAGAGTTTTTTCATTCAAAAAGTTTACAAACACACTTGACAATACTTCTCTGAAATAAGATATTGGCATTCCCGGAAAGCGCTGTCACCGATAGTCTTCACGCTTGAGGGTATTGTTACGGAAATAATTGGGGTTCCGCGAAAAGCGCTGTTCCCAATTCTTGTCACACCGGAAGAAATCTCTACACTGAGAACCTCACAGTTCCAAAAAGCGCAGGCGCCGATACTGGTAACGCCATCCCCGATCACAACCTTCTGGATTTGACCGCTGTAACTGCTCCACGGCTGATCTCCGGTACTGCTGAAATCCGGCATGGCTCCGCTGCCGGAAATGGTCAGAGTACCCGCCTTCGTCAGATTCCAGGTAAGCTCTCCGTCAAGGGTGTCTTGGGCAATTATTTCGTTGGCAGTGGGATCATCCGGCGGGATATAGCCTTCCGGATAGCGGGTGATATAATGGCTGGTGCTGCTCATTACCTCTTCCCTGGATATGGTCCGGCCCCAATGTACCTTGCCTTCACCGCCATTAGTACTGAAGTTTCCCTCGGCTACCACCACACCCGCATCGCTCACCCTGAGCACAATCACGGTATGGGTATCATTATTTACCCGCAGGATATCTCCTACTTTTATATCCTCATATGCAAATCCGCCCGCTTCATACATTCTGGCAGGCTGACTGCCAAAGGCCGCATCACTGAGTATAAAAGCAAATGCCACACAGCCTGCGGCACTGATGTTCTTTCCATCCAGTGTTCCGCCCTTCCAATGGTAGTTGCCTTTTGAGTCTGAATAAGGCTCATCATTGGTCCAGGTCACACCCTCTTCATACTCCTCCTGATCTTTCAGTGCAATCATGGCCTCATAAGCTTCTGTTGGAGTAGCAATCCCGCTGTCACGCGTAACCTGCCTTTCTTTGGTTTCCTCCAATAAAACTTCCTCCTGCAGCGAAAGCTCCTCCATCGGAACTATTGTTGTATTCTCTGTATTTTCTGTATCCTCTGTGTTTTCTGTATCCTCTGTGTTTTCTGTATCCTCTGTGTTTTCTGCGTCCTCTGTGTTTTCTGCATCCTCTGTATTTTCTGCATCCTCTGTATTTTCGTCATCACTGGCAGCCGCTTCGTCCAAAACTTCTTCCGGCAGTACATCCTCCGAAGGCGAAGGGGTTCCCTGGTATGCGTGGGCCGCTGATGGGGATGAAATGCCTAAGCACAATACTAAAGCAACTAAAAAAAATCTGTGTTTCAATTTATTACCTCCTTCAATTATAAAGTTCTGTATATGTATTTGTTTATCATATCCTGTTTTCCTGAGTTACTGCTCTTTCACTTGAAAAATGCATCCTGCTTATATGCCATTATTCGCCTTTACAGAGTCATCCATTATGGTATTTCCATCAATTTCCTCATTCCATTCGGACGGACAGAAAAACCAAATTTTTCATAAAAAGGCTCTTTTCCTTCTACTGCCGATAAGCCTACGTCAATTATGGTTCCCGGAATGGCAGTGTCTTTAATGTACTCTATAAGTCTGTTCACAATACTCTTTCCAATTCCTTTTCCCTGGTATTCCGGCAGGACAATAATTTCCTGCAAATACCAGTACATCGCTCCATCACCCACAAGCCTTCCCATTCCAACTACTTTTCCGTCACAGATCGCCGAAACATTAAATAAGCCGTTTTGGAGTGCCTTTTCAACCTGCGGTAAAGGTCTTTCTATAAAACCGGTTGCCACTTTCAATCGAATGAAATCTTCTGCCTTCAATATATTGTCCACTAATTCAAATTGTAATTCTTTCATTGACTTTCCCCCTTAGTTTGTTTGGCAGTTCAGAACAGGCTCAACTGCTCATAATCCGTTTGCCGCTCCAACGGGCCAGGTATTTTATGCAGAATACCTTCTGTCTTTGTATCGTCAAGCATCCACCCCGCAATCTCCTGCCGCTCCAGAATCAGCGGCATCCTTTCATGCACCGGCGCCATGGAAGCGTTTGCCGCAGTCGTGAGGATCACAAAATGCTCTCCATCCTCATACCGTTTGCCAAGCCCTGCCATAAACAGGATGGGCATATCCTTTCTGAAAAATGTATTCCTCTCCTTTTGGGGATTCCACTCGTAAAACCAGGATGCCGGAATCACGATACGCCTGTGAAGGATGCCGTCCCGGAACATGGGCTTTTCCGGCGCAGACTCACATCTGGCATTAAAGATCAGCTTTTTCCCTTCAAAGCCGGGAAATCCCCATTGCTGCCATCCACAACGCACGAAACCATCTTTGACCGACAGCGCCGGGGCATCTTTCCCCGGATAGATATCTCCAGCCACAATCCGTCTTACTGCCTGCAAAGATTCCCCTCTCTTCCTTTCATCCAATTGCCAGACCAGTTTTTCAATCTCCCTGGCCATATCATCATCCACATGATATCTGCCGCACATAGAGCCTCCCTGAAGCATTTTCTTCATACTACTTATTCTTCCAGGCCGGCAGTTGTGGTGAAAGAAATAGTTGTATGCAACAGCCTATAGTTCCCTATCCTTTTCACTAAATTGTTTCTCAACTATTTTTATAATTCCTGCATGGTCAAATCCATCTCATTAGCAGAATAATCACTTTCCCATTGCTTTTATAGTTCACATCTGATATAAAAATTATAATAGAGCGGCATCTAATTTACAATATTTAATTGCTTATAAAGTGAAACTGCCAGTATTTATGGAGAAAAAATAAATGAATGAATATGCACAATATTTAGCGGAGCTGATTCCCGAAAAGGACAGTTTAAAACTTGTAAAGGAAGCGGAGAACTATTATAAGTCACATTCTCCTGATGATTGCTTTAACATGGGATTGGAACTTTATCAATCAGATAATTTTCAAATTCAGGAAGTTGGTGTTTTTCTTTTAGGCTATTCTGCACATCACAATGCTGCGGCAATCGCTTTTTTGAAAGATACGGTAAGCCGGCATAGCAGTTGGAAAGTGCAGGAAATCCTGGCTATGGCCTTTGATAATCATTGTAAAATTATCGGATATGAAACGGCTTTGCCACTGATAGAAGAATGGTTAAACAGCGATTGTGCAAATGTCCGCAGAGCTGTTTCAGAAGGATTGAGGGTATGGACAAGCCGACCCTACTTTAAGGATAATCCCAAAATTGCAATACAGTTATTATCTGCCCACAAAGAAGATAACAGTGAATATGTGAGAAAATCAATAGGGAATGCTCTGAAGGATATCAGCAAAAAATACTCTCAAATGCTTTCACAGGAACGCCAGAACCCAACTTCACTGCGTATATAACCGTGTTGCGGAAGCATTGGATGATTCTGCAGTTGATTATTCACATATAAAGATTGTCCGGTAATCTCCGGTTAAGGGTGTAGATAATTTTCCTGAGTAATTGTCTGACAATTTAAAGCACCTGCCTATGCGGGTGCTTAAGTCAGCTCAATATTTCATATGTCTTCTTTACAACATCTGATTCCCAAAGCCCGCTCTCCTGTTTCGTTACCAGCGTTATCAGATATTGGGCAGTCTCTACTCCCCACCTCATTCCAGCCTGTTTAAATCTTCTCTGCACGATTACTTTATTGCTGCTCTCCACAGCACCGCTTCCAATGAAGTATCCCTTTTCCGTGTAGCCCGGATAGTCTATATGCCCTTTGTTAGTCTCTATATAATGGTATAGGTCTACTGTATTCTTATATGTCTCATTCGGATCCAGTTCCTCAAGGATCTCTTCCCACTTCCCCTCCCGGAGTTTCCTGCATTTCTCTTCTGCCCACGGCAGGTATTGCCTCTCGTCCATTTTAATTTTGCACGCCCATAAGAATGGACGTTCTCACTTAAGTGGAAATAATCCAGTATCTGGATGGCGTCATCCCCAAAGAGCTCTTCCTTCATATTGGCAATCCAGACGGCCCCATCACTGAGTACTACCACTTTCTCATAAAGGCCGTATCCGTTGCGGATGGCACCTGCCAGTACATGCTTTTTAAATTCTGAAACAGACCCTATATAGCTTACATATTCTTTCTCCCTGATCTGGCGGCATGTCTCCCCTTTCCTGTTCTTCCATTTATATATATGGTCAGAGGAAAAAAAGATGGCCAGCTTGTTTTCCCTCCACGTTGAACCATTTTCATCCTGAACTCTTGTATTGACTGCACATCCGTCTGCTTCTATATAAAGCACCCCCTTTTTCTTTAAAGGTGCCACATCCATAGGCTTAGTACAGAACTCTGTCCATGCGGCCTCCGCCCTCCTGCAGTCTGCTTCGAATACAGCCTTTCCTATATAGCCTGCCGCTTTACGGACGGTATCATCATCAACTGAGACATGGATTGTTTTTTTAAGTTTTTCCTCAGCCCGTTGGAAAGACGCCTGGTTCTGTGCCCAATAAGCGCATTCAAGCATAAGTTTTCTACTTCCGCCATATCATGGCTTGCCATAACGATTGTTTTTCCGTTTGATTTAAGTTTTCGGATTTGTTCGTGGAGGGCAACCTTCCCTCGACATCAAGCCCCGCAGTCGGCTCGTCGAGAAAAATAACGTCGAGATTACCGATCAGTGCAAGGGCGAGATGTAACCGCTTCTTCTGGCCTGTGGATAATTGTGTATACTGTTTCTTTTCCATTGTGCCTTTCATTGTTCCACCCCCTGAAACGGGTTTGTTCCAAGCCTTGAAAAATAGACTTGCAAAGCTGGTTCTAAATAATCATTTACGATTTTTTGTCTTCCTTCCCATGCGTTTGTAGCAGTATCAATATTGCCGATTTCCATCAATTTCGGAAGTATACTCATATCACCGTTTGTAAACTCCATAATCAGCCCCCAATATTCTTTTACAACCTGTTGGCATTTTTCGCTTTCAGGTGGTACGCCTTCCTCCCGAAGCCGTACGATTTCATCACTCAGGCTATTAAATCTGTCCATAAAATCCAGACCGCTTTCCCGATCAAACTGATTACGTATATGGTCGAGCGTATCATCATCAAAGCGCTTAATAAGATAATAAAAGTCGTTCTTCATCTGCAAATTGACAATAATATCTGCATACTTCTTAAAATTGACTGTCTGCATTTGCAAAACTTCTGTTTTTAACTGTTCTATCGCTGTCAAAGAAGCCTTAAGTTGTTCTATTTTTTTACATATATCATCTGCCTGCTCCGTGAGCGCATTTGCCACATCAGCCGGTGTTTCTAAGGAAATCAGGCATCGTTTGATATCATCCAAAGAAAACCCCAGCGATTTCAAGGATTTAATCTGATGAAGTGTAACCAGATCTTTATCTGTATAAAGCCTGCGTCCGCCTTCGCTTTCTGCCGACGGGGAAAACAACCCTTCTTTATCGTAGTATTGCAGGGTGCGGACGGTAACGCCCATTTTCTTTGCCGCTTCGCCAATTGTCATAAATCCCTCTGGAATTGCTCTGTATTTTGCCATCTGTTTTACCTCCTGGCATCATTGTAAATCATCACGTAGCGTCACAAGCAAGACCTTTTAAAAAACAGGCGTCAAAGATTTTTCCCGCCGCCATTGCCTTCTATTCCCCCATGGCAACCCTCCTGGGATACCATTTTTGAAACCATACCGTAAATATCCCCATAAAAACCGGCGCTATAGAGTTAATCGCACCTATATAAGCGCTGACCCGGGTTCCCATGAGGAAATACGTCCAAATCGGTGTCAGCAGATACAAAATTCCCCACAATAAGGTCAGAATCCTGTTTGTTTTCATAAAAAGCGGATTGAGCAGGGCATCCTCCCCGCGATACTGATTCATGGAGTAATGGGCTGTCAGCGGTATTTTTCCCAAACAGGTCAGCGTCCACATGACGCCAAACGCCAGATAGGACAAAGGTATGATCACCCTGGGTGACGCTCCAAGCAATACTGCCATGGAAAACGTGCTGACCATTGCCCCGCTTAAAATATCATATAGGGTCTTTTTATTTTGATAAAATAATAAAGATACTAATACGCAGGCGCTAATACTGATAAAGCTTCCGGCATAGCCGTCAATTCCCACAGCTATCCAAAAGACCATCCAGGGAATCAGCATGATACTCATACTGGTTTCCCGCTTGGGAATATGGATTCCACTATCCTTTCTTTGAACGGCTCCTCTGCCGTTTCCCGCACTCGATTCCTGAGCAGCCCGGTTCGCACTGCTCCCCGATTCTCCAAAGTAATCATCCCAATTGAGCATCAGGTCAAAGTCTCCTTTTACCCTGTAAAGCTGCTTCATCAAAGCCTCATCCCCGCGGATTTCCCCTGCTGCAATTGAACGCCATACCGGCAGGGGCGTTTCTATTCTGGTCGTGGCGGCCATGGAGCCATCCGTGACCACCCGGCTTCCATCCTTTCCCATGACGATCTGATAACATTCATCCACGTCCGTATAGTACATTTCCAGCACCTGCTCCTTGCCGGAATAGCTTTCTTTCCTGTAAAGCACTGCCATCTGCCTGGTAAAAATCAGGGCGTCTGACTCTTTTTCTCCATCTTCCCTGCTAATTCCCCAGCTTGCATCCGCCCAATTCTCGAATTGCTCTCTTGGAAACAGCAATTCATCTAACTTGGCTCTTGTTTCCGCCAGGATACCGCCAGAGATATACTCCTTTCCCGCTTCCTGAACATACCCCAGATACTCGTTTGTCCTTTTAGAGAGCTCCGGCACCCTGAACAATTCTCCCTGCCCACAAAAAATCGTGGTATAGCACTCCTTTCCACAGAGATGGTCAAACAGGCTGTATACCCCGTCATAATTTCCTTCCGCGGTATAAAAGCCGCAGGTGGAAATAACCACCGTCCTCTTTCCGCTCATATCGTATCTGGCCGGATGGCCGCCATTGCCGGTCTGTTTCTCATTTTCCTCCATAAAAGGCAGAACCATTGGAAGCTGCCGGTCAATCAGATTCTTAAGCCCTCCGGGAACCGTAAAATAGTAAAGCGGGAAACTCCATATGGTAACATCTGCCCATAACAGCTTTTGAATCACCTGACTCATATCATCCTGTATGCAGCAGCTCCCAGGCGTTTTTCCCCAACAGGAAAAGCAGCCAAGGCAGGGATGTATCTCTAATTGGTTCACCCGGAGCTCTTCTGTCTCAAAGGCTTCGTTTTTAATCTCCAGACTCTCCTTCATTCCCGCAAGAAAAGCCTTCGTCAATTGATAGCTGTTGCTTCTGCTTCCTTTCGGACTTCCGTTAATCACCAAAACCTTCATACGCTATCCTTCCTTTCCAATTGTTCGATACAATCCTGTGCCCACTCCATGCACATCTGCATGTTTCTGCGTCCGTACTCCACAGTCATCTTCCAGTATAGCGCTTTTTCCTGGTCGTTTAAGTAAGCGCTGTAGGCTTCTATATGCTCCGGCACGGATGCAAGACTTATCAGAAACGTCCTGCAATATGCTTTCAATCCCTCAAAATAACGGATATTTTCTTCCCGGCTCTGTTCTCCCATAAAAAACACTTTCATTAGAATCGGGGTTCTCGGATCTGTTCCCAGTTCCCCCTCTGAAAGCCATCGCAGCAATTCGCACCGTCCTTTCTCCGTGATGGAATAGACATTTTTGTCCGGTTTCCCCTGCTGCGGTACAACTGTTTTGCTGACCCACTCTTTCTTTTCCAGCGTCTGCAGCTCCCGGTAAATCTGGCTTGTCTGTGCTTTCCAGAAAAAATTCAGAGAGTCCCGGAAGGTCTCCATAATCTCGTATCCTGTCATTGCCTGATAGTTTATCAGTCCCAAAATCCCATGCTTTAACATCTCTGCCTTCCTGTTCCTTTTTCTATTTTCTTTTCTTACATCATATTCCACTTGTGGAATATTGTCAATAAACAACGGACAGTACGCTTCACGAGCTGTCCTTATATTAAATTAAACAGAGCATATAGATTTCTATATGCCCTGACGCTGTTCCTATATTTGATTTAAATTTATCATGGAAATAATTTGATTCTGCTTATCCTCAACGGTTTCAATTCTAATTCTGCCAATATTCTTTCTTACCATTTCAAAATCTATATCGGGAAACATTCTTTCACAAAAACTGTTTGTTTCGGGAGATGCCCCCATCAAAGCTATTGCAAGCGAATCGGCATCCAATTGTTTTAACGCTTCTTTCAGTTCCTTCTCAGAGATTGTACGAATCTGCTCAAAATCTGTTATCTTCCGCATCCTGGGTTCTAAGATATCATTTATCGTAATATCATATAACCTGGAAATTTTCAGCAAAACTTCCAAGTCAGGGACAGCCGTTCCCGTCTCCCACTTTGAAACTTCCTGCCTTGATATATCCAATTTTTTTGCTATTTCCTCCTGTGTGTAATTATGACTTTTCCGCAGAAATTGTAAGTGTCTTGCTATAATGTCCATATTCATAAAAATCATCCTCCTCACTGTCATTATAAAGCATATGGAGAAAGGAAGAAAGAATCTGACAGTCGCACAAAAGCAACTGTCAGTTACCGCCTCCTGTTTTGAGCAATTTCTATTTAGACGTCCCTTTGGAAAAATGTTATATTGTTTTTATAAGAGGCAATCATCATTTTTTGTCCCGGAAAGGAATCTGAGCAATATGAATCACCACACTTTCATCCAAAAGACAACGGACTACATCGAAGCGCATCTTGACGAAAATCTTTCCCTCGACAGGCTTGCAAGGGAACTGAATTACTCCAAATTTTATCTGGCAAGGACATTCCGCGAAGAAACAGGATGCACCATCTACAAATATATCCAGGGGCGCAGACTCTCCCTGGCCGCTCAAAAGCTCGCCAAAACCGGCAAGCCTATTGTGGAAATCGCCTATGAAGCAAATTATAATTCCCAGCAGGCTTTCACCCTGGCCTTCCAGCGTCTTTATCACTGCACGCCCCAGGTCTATCGGAAAAAAGGCGGCATGATGGGAGGTCAGATGGCGGCATGAGTACCATTCCTTATGTGATTGAACAAACCAGCCATGGAGAACGCAGCTACGATATTTTTTCAAGACTATTGGCCGACCGGATTATTTTCCTTGGGGAAGAAGTAAGCGATACCTCTGCAGGATTAATCGTGGCGCAAATGCTGTTTTTGGAAGCCCAGGATCCGGGAAAGGATATCCGGCTCTACATCAACAGCCCCGGCGGTTCCATCTCCGCCGGCCTGTCCATCTATGATACCATGCAGTACATCAAATGTGATGTGTCCACCATCTGCATCGGCCTTGCGGCCAGCTTCGGCGCTTTCCTCCTGGCAGGCGGCACAAAAGGAAAGAGAATCGCCCTGCCCAATTCCGAAATATTAATCCACCAGCCCGCCATCCATGGAAACGGCGTTCAGGGCCAGGCCACCGACATCAAAATTGTCTCTGACCATATCCAGAAAAACAAGCTGCGCCTGAACACCATCCTTGCGGAAAACACCGGAAAAAGCGTGGAGGAGATTGCCCTTGCCACGGAGCGGGACCACTATATGTCCGCAGACGAAGCTCTGGATTTTGGAATCATCGACAAGGTTCTTGAAAGGCGGTAAAAAGGTTCTCCTGCAGTGATCTCACATACGCGGTCAGCTCTGCAATATTTCTTCTGTCGCAGTGATTTTCCGGTACCTCATAGGCTTTGAGCAGTCCCTCCTCATCCTCGCTTCGGTCTCTGGTCATCTTAATTTTAAGCTTCAAAGCATTCATCATAATCTTATGGGCGCGTGAGAGCTTCTGATAGTCGAAGCCGCCTCTCAGATAAAAAGTATGGATTTTCTCAAGCATATCATCCGTAAAATTGTGCTTCCAGACCTGCTGCAATTCTGAGGGCCTGCCAGGACATAATCCGGTAGCCCACACCACCAGATTTTTCTTCTGAAGGGCGGCAAAATTCTGTTTGATAAAATCTATTCCGTTGATTCCCGAAGCGTAAAGCCCGCCGCCGAAGATGATCGTATCATATTCCATCAGGCTCCCGGCAGAGAGCTCTGACGCCTCACGGACATCACAGTCCAGCTCCTTTGCAATCATTTCCGCGTAGGTTTTGGTATATCCATATTCCGATCGATATAAAACAATTGTCTTCCCCATATTTTACCTCATTTCCGCACTGCCTTTTGCAAAAGAGTCTTCCTCTTCCCTCTCAGTGCTTTCTTTTTCATCCGCAATCTTTTTTTCCAGATTGTCTATCCCTGCATACAGCCTTGATAAAAGGACAAACAGCATTTCAATTTCCTCCTCCGAGTACACCTCAAAAAGATATTGCAGCTCCCTCTGGTACTTTACGAAATCCTTCTGAAAATAATCATTCACTTTTTCTGTGGGACAAATACACATGGCCCGCGTATCAGAAGGGCTCTGCCGGAGGGTAATAAAGCCCTTTTTCATCAGGACATCAGCCAGCTTCTTGATATTCTGTCTGGAACAGCCAAGTATGCTCCCCAATTGAGTAAAAGTGAGCTGCTCCTGCGACTGCCGGACAATTGACAGGAGCATAAACTGTTTCAGTGACAACTCTGGAATGTTGTTATCGAATAGTGTCTGCAGTTTATTTCCGGCAATAAATAATGTGCTGAAAATGGCTTTTCTCCGATTTTCTGTAGTCTCGGAAAACCGTTTGACTAAGTCGTTTATTTCCATGGCGTCTCCTTATTAGTAACTTGTTGCACTTATTATAGCAACTTGTTACCTGTTTTGTCAAGTGGTAACTATTCAGCCTTCGGCTTCATAGTTACGGAATCTGCCCATTCCAAGTCGCCTACGGCGAAGGGCAGATTCCCCCTTGGCACTAGTTACGTATTCTTACGGACTTTGCAGCAAGTGCAAAGTCCTAGGCTGAATAGTTACGTCAAGTGCTCATTACGGGTTGATTTTGATTGTGAAAAAATGGGCGATATGATAGAATAAAGAAACAATAAAAAGATCTTTATTTGATATGGTTATTACAGAAAGGTCATCCTTTGGAAGATATTTTAAAAAGAGATGGATTATCATTTGAATTGTTAAAAGCGCTTTCATATTCGTCCACCTTGGGTATACGTTTAAAAAAGAATCTTCACTATTTTGATAAACAGAAACTGTTTGATGAATTAAAACGTATAAATGAGTGGTATGATACGTGTAATTTACTTCAAGGTATTACCATAGATTATCGAATAAAAAGCATCCAATCAGCAATGAAAAAATATGAAAAATATTATCCAGATCATCAAACAGCAAAAGTGTTTAACGATCTGCTGGGTTTTCGTACCTTATGCGACAATTATGAAAATGTATTGCAGATGGCTGAGTATCCTGATATCCGGGTAGCAGACATGTCTAATGGAAAATCAAGTGATGATGGGTACCGAGGTGTTCATGTGTATTTTCAGTTAAGTAATTATCACTACCCGATAGAAATTCAATACAATACTTACTATGACCGACAGCTTAATAATTGGCTGCATAAATATGTGTACAAACGGGAATATAAGCATAAAACCGGGTATTGTTTGCGCCAAAAATATGAAAATGGTAATATAAAAAATGAAAACGAGTTTAAGGAGGCTCTTTGGCATGTGTTATCTGATAGCAAAAAAGTTCAATGATGTAGGTTGCCTGGCTTTACAGGCAGAACATGGACCGCACTTGGCTAATTTTAAGAAAAAATTAGCGAAAACAATAGGATATGACACAATTCAACTGGTAACCATCTCTCGCCCATCCGCCTATGGAGAATATGAGCCATACCATTTTTTTGAAACGGAACAAGAGTTTGAAGAAGCAGTAAAAAATATGTAATGCCTGCCTTTACACCCGCCCCAAAAAAAGATTGTAACCCCCCATAAAATGTTATATAATAACTCTAAATTTGACGAAAGGTGGTGAGAGGCATGAAACAATGGGAAGTTCTGATGGTCAGGGAATTATTTCCCGGCAGCGATGTTGTGCGCAGCTTCGGTTACAGAACAGAAACCGCAGGGGATAACTATGCCCTTTTTTGGAAAACGGATTGTTTTGTATGCTGCTCACCGTGGAACGAGATCACCGGAAGTATGGCAATTTTGTGATAACTGCTTACAGAATATCACATTTTTCGCCGTGCAGTGGATTGATTGATGAAGAAGCTGAGAGCCCTGTGCAGACAAGACAGTCTGTGCAGGGCTTTTTTATGCGCAGGGGCGCGTAAGGAAGTTTGCTGCCAGGGCAGCACGCGCCCCGCGCGGCAAGTAGGGGAAAATCTTCCCTACTCGATTGCGCACACCAAATGCGGCTTCGCTTTGCGAGTCAGCTTATTATATGAAAGGAATTTATTATGATTGCTAAATATATTGCAACCGCCAAGATGGCGGTACACGAAAAATTGGGAGGCGGCGCCCTTTACCTGCTCCCGGATATCATCATGAAAGTGGTGTATCTCCTTCCCGTCATGTTCATCTGGAAAATTCTAGCCGAGGGCGGGTATGAGGTGGAAATGACTGTTTCGCAGCTCATGCGCTACACCTATGTCAATGCCCTTTTGGCAGATATGATGATTGTGGAAACCTGCCTGTCGGCATGGAATTACGATACGAAAAGCATGGAACTTTTTACCCGCCCAATGCCTGTATTCGGGCAGGTGATCGCAAGAACCCTTGGGGAATGGGTGCCGATGCTGCTTTTTTTCTCCCTTCCCATGTCTTTAGCCGCGCCCATTTTTAAGCTCCGTCTCCTGCCTGAGACTCTGTGGGTGATTCCGTCGCTGGTACTGAGCATATCCCTGGGATTTGCCTTTGAATTTTTGTTTTACTGCGTTACCGTAAGGCTCCGGGGTATTACCTGGCTCACCTATGTGATCAGAAGCGCCGTGGTATCCTTCTTCTCCGGTACGGTGATCCCATTTAAAATACTGCCCTTCGGCATGGATAAATGGTTTTGTTATCAGCCCTTCGGCAGCATGGGCGGAGCCTTTTTGTCACTGTATGTGGGGAGTGCAAAAGCAGGGGAGATTATCCCGATACAGCTTTTCTGGAACCTTGTGATATGGAGCGCTGCTGCCCTGTGGTTTCAAAAATCCAGAGAAAGGATGGTGAGTTTTGGTGGGTAAAATGACAATAAAGAGATATTTTGAACTGCTTGGAATCTACGCCCGGATGGATCTTTTTTCCTTGATGCGGGACAGCAAGTTCATGGCAATTGCCATCACCGCCGATATCGTTTCCAATCTGTCATCCATATCCGGTATTTTTCTTCTGGCGTGGAAATTCGGAGGAATCGGCGGCATGGACCGGTTTGAAATTCTGTTCATGCTGGCCTATGGAAATATTGTGATGGGTTTTCTGAACATGATGGGCGGCTGCAACGCGTTCTTTCCCAGCAGAATCATCGGCAGAGGGCAGTGGGAACACATGTTTATCATGCCTCTTCCCTATGCGGTGCAGCTGACGGTGGGAATCTTTCCCTTTACCTGCTCCGGCAATCTCCTCTCAGGAATCGTGGTACTGTGTATCGCTGTGCGCAGCCTGAATACTCCCCTGTCATGGTGGTGGCCGATTGCGCTTATTCTTCTGCTGCTATGCAGCATGGTAATTGTGGTTGCACTCTCCTATCTGTTTTCAAGCCTTGCTTTTTATGCGCCGGTGCAATGTGAGGAAATCTCCTCCACCGTAATTTACAGCGCGGAACACACCATGACATTCCCCCTGTCCGGAATGCCCATGTATATCAGGTATCCGCTGCTGACCATTTTTCCCGCAGGCCTTATGGCATGGTTTCCAACCATGATTTTACTCGGGAAAACCACTGCATTTGAAAACTTTTATCCGGCGGTATTTGCACTGCTGTTATCGCTTGCCGCCGCTTACTTTTTCAGGAAAGGATTTAGATATTATGTTCAAAAAGGAATCAACAGATATTCTTCCGGCGGACACCGCTGCTGACAATATTGCGGTAAAGGTGGATGCCGCGAGCAAATCATTTACACAATGGCACAGAAAAGAAGGAAGCAAAAACCTTTTCCAACTGGAAATTTTCCAATTGGAAAAGAAAATCGTGACTGCCATCGACAATGTTTCCTTCCAAATCAAAAGAGGAGAATTCGTAGCCTACGCAGGCCCCAACGGAGCCGGAAAGAGCACTACCATGAAGCTGCTCTCAGGCATGCTTAAGCCCACCGGGGGAAGCATTTCGGTACTTGGAATGTCACCGGAAAAAGACAGAATCGCTCTTATGAAAAGACTTGGCGTGCTGTTCGGAAACCGGACAGAGCTTTGGTGGGATCACCCGGTGATTCAGAGCTTTGAATGGAAAAAGGTAGTGTGGGACATCCCGATGGAAACTTACCAGCGTAATCTGGATATGGTGACAGAGCTTCTGGATATTGGAGAAATCAGGAACACCTTTGCCCGAGAGCTGTCTCTGGGCCAGCGGATGCGGGCCGACCTGGCGATGATGCTGCTCCACTCACCAGAGCTGATTTTGCTGGATGAACCCACTCTTGGGCTGGATGTGGTGGCGAAGCGCCAGATGATCGAGTTTCTGAAAAAACTAAACCGCGAATCCGGCGTGACCATCATAGTGACCAGCCATGACATGGACGATCTTGAGGAGATGGCTCAGAGAATTCTGATGATCTCCAAAGGAAAGCTGGCCTATGACGGCAGCTTTGACGGGCTTCGGGAGATCACAGGAAATTTGACCCATTTTACGGTTACCACAGACGGCACCAGGCCGGAGTTTGAGGGCTGTCGGCTCCTTGGCGAGAAGAACGGGGTTTTCGAATTCGAAGTAGATTTATCCCTTCTGCCCATCAAGGTTTTGCTGGAAAGGCTCTCTCATGTGGATGGCATTATGGATGTAGAAATCCGAAAGGCACCCATTGAGCAGGTGATCACCCAACTATGGGGGATGACAAAGTAATTTGTCATCCCCTTTTTCTCTTCTTCGATTCATTAGGCGTTCTCCAATATCAGTCAAGGATTTGCATGGTTACAAATTCTGCAAACCGCAGATCTACTTCTTAAGCGGACTCTCCCTGTAAATGATATCCCTTCTTCCCGGCCCATTGGAAACCATGGTAATGGGATAACCAATCTGCTCTTCTATAAATTCCACATAATTTCGACAATTCTCCGGCAAATCTTCATACTTTTTGATGTGACGGATATCGCATTTCCAGCCGGGAAGCTTTTTGAGCAACGGCTTTGCCTTTTCTAACTTCACCGTCACCGGGAAATCCGTGGTCACTTCACCGTCGATCTCATAGCCCACACAGACAGGAATTTCATCCAGATAGCCCAGAACATCCAGTACCGTAAATGCCACATCGGCAGCTCCCTGCAGTCTACATCCATACTTGGAGGCCACACAGTCAAACCAGCCCATTCTCCTGGGGCGCCCTGTGGTTGCGCCGAACTCTCCGCCGTCACCGCCTCTGCGCCGCAGTTCATCCGCCTCATCGCCAAAGATCTCCGACACGAAAGCTCCCGCTCCAACCGCCGAGGAATAAGCCTTGCAGACCGTAATGATCTGGCTGATCTCATAGGGCGGAATCCCTGCCCCGATGGCCCCGTATGCCGCCAGAGTGGAGGATGAAGTTACCATGGGATAAATACCGTGATCCGGATCCTTCAAAGTTCCAAGCTGGCCCTCCAACAAAATCGTCTTGCCCTCCTTAAGAGCCATGTCAAGATACGCGGACACATCGCACACATAAGGCTCTATCATTTCTTTATATTCATGCAGAGTCTTAAGAAGCTCCGCCGGGTCAATCAAAGGCTTGTGATACATATACTCCAGCATTACATTCTTCTGCTCGCAGATACGTTCCACCTTTTCCTTCAACGTCTCCTCGTCAAAAAGCTCGCTGACCTGAAAACCAATCTTTGCAAATTTATCCGAATAAAAGGGAGCAATTCCCGACTTGGTGGAACCGAAGGACTTACCGCCAAGCCGCTCCTCCTCATACTGGTCAAACAAAATGTGATAGGGCATCACCATTTGCGCCCGGTCAGACACCAGAATTTTGGGCATCGGTACATTTCTTTCCGTAATGGACTTAATTTCATTGAAAAGCACCGGAATATTCAGTGCAACGCCATTGCCGATCACACTGGTGGTATGACTGTAAAATACCCCCGACGGCAGCGTGTGCAGTGCGAACTTCCCGTAGTCATTCACAATCGTATGTCCTGCATTGGCGCCTCCCTGAAAACGGACAATAATATCCGCCTGCTGTGCCAGCATATCCGTGATCTTTCCTTTTCCCTCGTCGCCCCAATTGGCTCCTACTACTGCTTTTACCATTTATCTTTACTCCTTTCATTATCCGTTTTACATCAACCAAAAATATTCCTGCCTTTATGATTATATTCCAGATATAGATATAAGTAAAATCAATATTTATTATATATTATATAATAATTTATTATAATATATATAATATCCAGTTCGCTGTTGGTTCTCATTCTGGGCTTGACATTTGAATCCTTTTCTCAATATAGTATTATTGACCCCCAATTTTCGGAAAAGAATTTTCACTTTCTCAGGTACAATAAAAGGAGAAATCAATCAAATGGAAAAAGGACTTAAACAGGATATTCGAAGTGGTAATAGAAACAGCAGGAAACTGAATATACCGCCGTTAGTTGTCAGCCGTGCAAAATCAGTGGGAACTGATGGGGAAACATGGCTTGCCAGCCTTGAGAGTATCATTTCCGAATTGGAAAGTATGTGGAATATTTCCGTCGGGGAAGCTTTATCCGGCGGCTCCCACGCACTCGTTGCCTGTGCGGATGGCCGGGACGGAGAACAATATGTTTTGAAAATAGATATGCCGGAAAATCTCGGCGGTGAATTTGAGAGCAGTATGAAGGCACTTGAAACAGTGGACGGTCATGGTTATGCAAAATTGTATGCATATGACCTGAAAAGAAGCGCCTGTCTTCTGGAACGTCTGGGGAAGCCGCTCAATCAACTGGAATATTCTGTTTTTGAACAGCTTCAAATTATCTGTTCTTTGCTTCAAAAGACATGGCAAATCCCTGCCACAGCAGCCGGCCTTTCCGTCGGAAACGCAGCATGGTTTAGGGAGTTCATCGGTGAAACATGGGAAAAATTAAAACATCCCTGTCCGCGCAAAGTGGTTGAACTGGCATTTTCCTATCTACAGTCAAGAGAAGAAGCCGCCAATCCGGCAGAATTTGTATTGCTTCACGGTGATGCCCACGCCGGAAATACACTCAAAGAACTGTCAGGCGACGGCTTTAAGCTGATTGACCCGGATGGCATTATTTATGAGAAAGCCTATGATTTAGGGGTTCTCATGCGGGAGTGGGTGGATGAATACCAGCAGGAACCCCTTAAAAAGGGAAAAGAACGGTGCAGGTATCTCTGCCGTCTGACCGGTGTTTCCGAAAAAGCAATTTGGGAATGGGGCTATGTGCAGACCGTTTCCACTGCATTTGTGCTGCTGCAGATCGGACAGGAGGAAACCGGACAGAAGATGCTCCGTGTTGCGGAGTGCTGGGCGAGAGAAAGTACCGCCGCAGAGCCGGAATATATGAGTGAGCTGCGCTGGTTTTTATCATGCGAATACGGCTTTAAGGTAAAGGCCATTCTCCCCGCAAAGCGCGGCTTTTACGGGGAAACATGGGACATACGGACAGAAGACGGAAAATACTTTTTGAAAGTTGATTACTGGAATCATCATAAAAAGGGCTTTCAAAACAGCCTGTCCGTCATCCAGTACATAACTGACAGCGAAATTTCTTTTATCCCGAAAATCATCAAAACAAAAGACGGCCATCTATACAGCCGTTTCCGACAGGGTACGCTCGTTGTTTTCGAGCATATCTTGGGGGAACTGTCTGAGGATTACTCCACTGCACAGTTGTATCACCGTCTTGCGAAAATATATCGCTTAAAAACAGACGGGCTGGAAATGGAGACGGAAGATTTCGGTGTTCAACGGATCGATACCTTCCTGGCTCTTCAAAGCATGCCGGAATTACCTGCTGAGGTAAAAGCGGCACTTGCGAAAAAAGAACCGGATATTATCAGATACATGGAACATCTGAAACAGTTTTCCACTGTCTGCAAAGGCAACAGAGAGAATTTTCACATTACACACGGAGATGCCGGCGGCAACTGCATTGTGAACGAAAATCAGCTTTTTCTTGTTGACTGGGACACTTGTTTGCTTGCACCAATCGAGCGTGACGCATGGATTTTTATATGCGACAAGGATAAGCTTGAAAAAGTCGATTCCGTACTGGCAGAGAACGGGATTGATTATGTCTTAGAACAGAACAGGCTATGCTATTATTGCTATAATTTTTTCTTCCACTATTTGAATGAATACCTAAAGTCCATTATAGATGCCGAAAGCGAGGGGCAAAAAGAAGAGATTGCCCAAGGTTTAATCAGGTACCTTACCGACTGCTGGATCTATAAGCGTTTGGATACGGCGGATGCCCTGTGCTGCCCGGAGAAACCCTGACCCCAGCACAACACCGGGCAGAAAAATGTTGCAATACGCCATTCTACGGACTTTTTGGCAGAACTTCATCCATACTCCCGGAACGGAATCCTTCCATATCCAAAGTGATATAGAGATATCCCAGCCCCTTCAAATAAGAAACGATTTCTTCCCTGTGCTCCATCAGCTTTCCAAAATCCGTTCCATGCACCTCTATCCTTGCAATATCCCCATGGACACGGAGGCGCACATCCCTAAAAGCGAATCCTTTCAGGAATTCCTCCCCCTTCTCCACCTGCTCCATTTTTTCATAGGTAAGAGCTGTACCATAGGGAAATCTGGTAGCCAGGCAGGGAGTAGCGGGCTTTGAAGCTACCGAAAGACCATACTCCCGGGCCAGCTCCCTGACCTCCGCCTTAGTCAGCCCTGCTTCTGCCAGCGGACTGATGATTCCCAGTTCCTTAAGTGCCTTAAGCCCCGGACGATATACATGGAGGTCATCCTCATTGGTGCCCTCCAGAACCGTGTTCACTTCGAGAGCCGTTGCCTGCTCCAACATCTTTTGAAACAGATGCCTTTTACAAAGATAACAGCGGTCTGCCGGATTGTCCATAATCCCGGCTTCTGCCAGCTCATCCACCCTCAGCACGATATGGCGCGCACCAATCTCCCGGCAAGTCCTTTCTGCTTCCCTAAGCTCCCCCGAAGGGTGAAGTCTGGTCTGCACAGTTGCCGCATATACAATGCTTCCGCTCTCCCCGGCTGCTTCACATGCCAATTTTAAAAGAAGACTGCTGTCCACACCTCCGGAAAAAGCCACCATCACATCCTCCCGGGCGTATCGGCGCATTTCCTTTTTCAGTTTTTCCACTTTTTCAAAATAGCTACTCATGAGTCACCTGCCTGAACTCATCCATCACCTGCTGAAAGGAGAGTCCGCTTTCCTGAGCCAGCCTGATCACACTCTCATACTCCGGATAGAACCGCATCTGTCCATTCGGCAGCAGACACTTTTTTATTTTCAGTTCTCCCTCCCTGAGCAACACAGTAGACGCCTCCCTTGGCAGAATGCTTCTCTCCATCTTAATCCGGCGTATTCCTATGGTAGTGGTTTCCTGAAAAATCGTCCGCTCCAGCGCTTCCACTTTATCCGCATCACAGATTACCGCCAGCTCATAGGCCGGCCTGTTCTTCTTCATATATACCGGAAGGAAATGGACGTCCCTTGCCCCCGCTTCCATCAGCCTGTCCATCACATATCCCAGGGCCTCACCGGTACAGTCATCAATATTCGTCTCCAGTTTATAAATGGTATCCTTGTCTGCTTTCCTCTCTTCCTGCTTTTCTAAGCATTCCTCTATCAGCATGGCCCGGAGCAGGCTTGGCCTTTCATATTTCCGTTTTCCCGCCCCGATTCCTGTTTTTTGAATCACCAAGCGCTTTGGCAGTTTATGAGAGGTACCGACAGCCGCCGCAATAGCCGCGCCGGTGGGTGTAATCAGTTCTCCCTCTACCTCCGTCATCTCCGCAGGAATGGCATGAGCCTCCAGGATATGAACCACTGCCGGAACCGGAACCGGCAATATCCCATGCTGGCACCGCACAGTACCTTTTCCTTCACATAAAAAGGGAATAATCACCTCCGTGATATCAAGATTATCCAGGCACACAGCCGCCCCAATGATATCCACAATAGAGTCCACAGCACCTACCTCATGAAAATGCACCTGATCTTCGGGTACACCATGAGCCTTTGCTTCCGCTTTCGCCAGAATCTGAAAAATCCTGACCGCGGTGGCTTTCGCACGGTCTGTAATCTCCGCCCCGTCAATGATTTTCAGTATCTCCGGCAGTCCTCTGTGTTCATGAGGATGCGTGTGATCATGGGTGTGGTCATGTTCATGGTTATGGTCGTGGTCGTGAATGTGGCTGTGATCATGTGAGTGAACCTCTTCATGAGGATGTTCATGAATATGCCCTTCTTCATGGTGATGTTCGTGAATATGCCCTTCTTCATGGTGATGCTCATGTCCATGCAGATACTCCATATCATGATCATGATTCTCATGTTCTCCATCCAGCTTCACATTGAAATCACAGACATCCAGCCCGGCCTTTACCACCCGACTGATTTCCACCTGAAAACCCTGAACCGGAAGGCTTCCCAGCGCATTCATAAGAACCTCTCTATCGGCCCCCAGATCCAGGAGAGCTGCCACTGTCATATCGCCGCTAATCCCGGAGCGGCATTCCAAATATAATGTTTTTCCCATTTTCTCTCCATACTCCTTCTTTTAATCGTTCTTTGACTGCGAACCGCATCCCAACCTGTTGATCTGTGTCGCAATATACCCGGCTCCATACCCATTGTCAATATTCACCACCGCAATACCGTTGGCACAGGAATTGATCATGGTAAGCAGAGCGGAAAGCCCATGCATGCTTGCTCCATATCCCACGGAAGTGGGCACGGCAATCACCGGCCGGCTCACCAGCCCTCCAATGACACTGGCAAGCGCTCCTTCCATTCCGGCCACAGCCACCACACAGTTTGCCTCCTGTATCACATCCAGCCGGGAAAGAAGCCTATGAAGGCCGCTGACTCCCACATCGTAAATCCGCTCCACATAGGAGCCAAAGTATTCCGCAGTCTGAGCTGCCTCCTCCGCCACCGGAATATCCGCCGTTCCGGCAGTGCAGACAGCAATCTTTCCCTTTCGCTCCTTCTCCTGCTTCTCAATCTTCAAAATATGGGAGACCTCGTCATAGGAAACCTGCGGCAGCACTTCCCTGACCAGCTCGTATTGATGCCTGTCAGCTCTGGTGCCCAGCACCTCCCCATTTTCTTCAAACAACTTCTTAAAAATATTTACCAGATATTCTTCTGGCTTTCCGCTGCAGAACACAACCTCCGGGAAACCGGAGCGAACCTCTCTGTGCGTGTCCAGCTTGGCATATCCCATTTCCTCAAAAGGCTGCTTTTTGAAAAATTTTTCAGCCTCTTCAACAGAAATACTGCCGGCTTTTACCTGCTCTAATATCTCTCTTGCTTCCATAAATAGAGTAACCTCCTGTTTCATCCCATTTACCCGCGCCCGATCAGGCTAAGGGGGAGCTCTAACCCATGCTCCTCCAAAAGCTTTCTGTCTCTTAAAATCTCTTCTGTACTTCCATCCTTCACGATCCGGCCGCCCCAGAGCAAAATTATCCGGCTGCAGGTATCCCATATCATATCCAGATCATGGGAAGCAATAATCTTCGTCTCTTCTATTTCGTTCAGCACACGAATCAGATTCCGCCGGTTTCCCGGATCCAATGCCACAGAAGGCTCATCCAGAAGCATGATCTCTGGTTCCATGGAAAGAATCGTGGCTATGGACGCCAGCTTTTTTTCCCCGCCGGACATCCGGTAAATCTGCCTGTCCTTAAGTCCCTCCAAATGCACCTTCTTAAGGGCCGCCATCACCCGTCTGTCCGCTTCCTCCCCGCTGCAGCCGTAATTTCTTGGGCCAAAGGCCACATCCTCGTAAACCGTTGACAAAAACAACTGGCTTTCCGAATCCTGGAACACATAGCCAAGCTTCGCCCGTATGGCTGTTAAATTCTTTTTACAAAGTTCTATGTCACATACATGAACTTTTCCCTGATAATTGCTGCCGCCAAGCCCCACAAGCAGCTTTAAGAGGGTAGATTTTCCTGCCCCGTTAGCTCCGATCAGACCAATGGATTCCCCCTTATCCGCCGCAAAGGCCAGGTCATGCAGTACCGGAATCCCGTTATCATAGACAAATGTAAGATTTTCTATTTCAATCACACTCAAATTTCCGTCTCCTGTAAAAAATTCCCCACGATCTCAAACACCGGAACCAGACGCAAAAAAAGCAGCGCTGCCGTCCACAGGCATACATAGAGAATGCTCCTTCCTTTGCTTCCTGTAAACTCCCGTCCCCTGATCTCTCCCTGATAGCCCCGGAGCAGCATACTCTCATACACCGTCTGAGCCCGGTCCATGCTCCTTAAAAGCAACAGCCCCAAAAAAGAACCCCATACCTTAAAATGAATTCCCTTCTGCCCCGGAGCCCGCAGCTTATAAGCCAGCACCATCCGCTCCGCCTCCTTGAGCAGCACGATCAGATAGCGGTAGATCAGAAATACAATGGTCACCAGTTCCTTCGGAAAATGGAGACACCGAAGCCCAAGGCAGATTCCTTCCATTCCGGTGCTGATAATGAGCAGATACGATGCCATCACGCAAAAAATCCCTTTCAGCATCAGAGTCACCATGGAAATCATTCCGTAGGAAACTGCAAAATTTCCCCACCTCCAACAGATTTCCCTGTCCACAAAAGGATTTGCAATTCCAACCACGCTTACCAGAAGAAGTACCGGCCAGGTACGCTTCAACGCTTCTTTCAGACTGATTCCTTTTCCTGTTCCCAGAATCATCAGATACAACACCATGCTTAAAACGCCGCTGAGGTCATATTTGGAAAAAGAAACCACAAGCAGAAGGTAAAAAAAGGTGACAAGCAGGACGGAGAGCGGATGCGGGGAAGACTCCGGCTTGCCTTCAGACGCTGCCGTGTCCTGCCCCTCAGCCTTCCTCCCAGCGGCATCAGATATATGAATGTCATGTATGGCCTTTTTCAGCTTACTCATTCTTAATAGTTTACCCCTTCTGCCCTGCCTCTTGACAGGCTTTCCTACTGTTTTTTCTCTCTGCCCCTGAAAAGCTTAAGCAGATAGCAGCCTGCCACACACAGTGCGATAACAACGCCTCCTCCCAGAAGCCCGGAGAACGAGGTCCCCGTCACGGAATCGCTGTTTTTCCACCCGTAATCCGGCAAAACCGCGGTGGCCTCCTGCACCTGCCCTGCCGCCTCATAGACTCTGCCCTCTGCTTCCAGCTCTGCCGTCCCGGCCACCTGCTCCATAGACCACTCCAACCCATCCGGGTTTGAGGATGCTACTAAAGATACAAGGCCGCCAATGACGATTGTTGCCGCGAGAAGTACCGCAACGGTTCCCTTATAGGACATTCTGCTCTCCTTTTTTTCTTCCGTCAGAGAACCCTCATACCCCCACAAAAGCTCCGGTCTTGCCTCATAAACAAATACCAGCACAGCCGCTGTGATCAGCCCCTCCACCAATCCAATTGCCAGATGGATCGGCTGCATGGCCGCCACAAAAATACCAAAAGGAAGCTCTGTCACACCGGATGCCAATGTCTCCAGCGCCACGGAAAATGCCCCAAACTGCAGGGTGAGCACACATCCCGCGATGGACGCCCCTATAATCTTCTTCCGGGACATCCCATTTTTCATCATATATTTCCATATGACCATGGCTCCCAGGAAACAGCCGTAAAAAGCCATATTCCATACATTACACCCAAGGGCTAACAGTCCGCCGTCCGCAAAAAGCAGGCACTGCACAAGCAGTACGCCGAACATGGTAAGAAACCCCGCCTCAGGTCCCAGCACAGCCGAGAGCATCATTCCCCCACACAAATGCCCGGAAGAACCTGTTCCCGGAATCGTAAAATTGATCATCTGAGCGGCAAACACAAAGGCTCCCATCACTCCCATCACCGGAATCTTTTTGGGCTCATCGGCAAGCCTTACCTTTTTAACAGAATATCCCACGGCTGCCCCCGAACACACATACATGGTTCCTGCCACAGCCGGCGCTACCAGCGCATCCGCCATATGCATAATCATATCCTCCTTATAATGAATCGAAAAGGGAAGATGTTTCTTCCCTATCCGCCGCGCGCGACCCGTGCGCCGCTTTAGCGGCAAGCTTCCAGGCGCCTCAGCGCTTTGTGCACGGGCCTGTGCATAAACAACGGATGTCGGGCTCCGCCAGACATCCTTATGTTAACAACGGATGTCAGGCTTTGCCAGGCATCCTTATGTTAAATAAGCATCCAAGCCCTAAGCCTGGATGCCTGATGAATGACATTTTCTATAAAACCTTTCAAACAGACCTATACTTCCACAACCCATCCTTCGGGAGCCTTGATCGTTCCCATCTGAATACCGGTCAGTGTATCGTACAGTTTCTTCGTCACAGGTCCCATCTCTGTCATGCCGCTGGCAAAGCAGATTTCTTTTCCATGGTCTACCACCTTGCCTACCGGAGAGATAACCGCTGCCGTGCCGCACAGCCCGCACTCTGCAAAGCTCTCAAGCTCTTCTACATGCACTTCTCTCTCTTCGGTCTCCAGCCCTAAATACTCCCTGGCAACCTGCATCAGGGAACGTCTCGTGATGGAAGGCAGAATACTGTTTGACTTGGGCGTTACCACCTTGCCCTCCTGTGTCACAAACAGGAAGTTGGCGCCCCCGGTTTCCTCCACCTTGGTTCTGGTGCCCGCATCCAAATACATATTTTCATCGAAGCCCTGATTATGGGCATCCACAATTGCATGAAGGCTCATGGCATAGTTAAGGCCTGCCTTGATGTGGCCTGTCCCGTTAGGGGCTGCCCGGTCAAAATCGCTGATCCGGATGGTGATGGGCTTCACACCTCCCTTAAAGTAAGGGCCCACCGGTGTAGTAAATACTCTGAACTGATATTCCTCTGCAGGCTTCACACCAATAACAGGACTGCTCCCAAACATATAAGGACGCACATACAAAGTAGCCCCGCTTCCATAAGGAGGAACATAAGCCTCGTTTGCCTTAATTGTCTTAAGCACTGCATCTACAAATTTATCCTTGGGGAAAACCGGCATTTCCAGACGGGCAGCGCTCTGCTCCATCCTCTCGCCGTTCAAGTCCGGGCGGAACGTCACGATACGCCCGTCGGCTGTGGTATATGCCTTCATTCCTTCAAATATCGTCTGCGCGTACTGCAAAACCCCCGCGCATTCGCTGATGACCACATTGGCATCCTCTGTCAGGACGCCTTCCTCCCAGGCGCCGTTTTTAAAGTTAGATACAAATCTGTAATCTGTGTGGATATAGCCAAATCCCAGATTGGCCCAGTCAATATTTTTCTTTTCCACAATATCGCCCCTCTCTTATGTTCTCTGTCACAGCCAGGCAAACCGGGCTGTAATTATTTCTATCCATTATTATCCCTTTTTGGTGAAAAGTCAATAAGTCAGTCAAGACTTTTCATATTTTAAGAAGTGATAGGTCACGTCAAAATAGGTCTGTTCCTCGCTGTCCGCCGTAAGCTTCCACTCCGGCATTTCGTCCAGATTGGGGAAATGGGCATCCGCCTGATAAGATTCGTGGATTCTGGTCACATGGGCCACCCGGCAGTACGGCAGAAGCTGGCGGTACACGCTCTCCCCGCCGATTACATACACCTTATCCGTATCGTACTTTTTCAATTCTTCAAACAGCTCCTCCAGGTCATGAACCACCTGCGCACCCTTTACCTGATACGCCGGATTTGCAGAAAGAATAATATTCGCGCGCCCCGGCAGAGGCATTCCCTGAGGAAAGGTAGAAAGGGTTTTCCTCCCATATACCACCACCTTCCCTTCCGTCTCCTGCCTGAAAAGCCTGTGGTCTGCCGGAATCGTGATCAACAGCTCGTTCTTATTTCCAATTGCCCAGTTGTCATCTGCGGCTACTATGATATTCATTGCAGTACTTTCCTCCTTCACAAATGCATTTCCTTATTGCAAGTATACGGGATAAAAATGTGTTGCGCAAGATAGCTGTCCTTTCAAAATCACCTGTTTTTCGGTTGTTTTTTCTTTTATTCCGGCGTAAAATAAAAGACAAACAGGTCACAAACAACGGACGTCAGGCTCCGCCAGCCGTCCTTATGTTTAGAAAAGAGGAATCCCGCTATGGACTTATCTGTACTTCAAACTTTAAAAGAAAATATTTCCCAGGTTATGATCGGAAATGAGACCACCATCACGCTACTTCTGACCGCCATGCTCTCCCGTGGGCACGTGCTTCTCGAGGACGTTCCCGGCACCGGCAAAACCATGCTGGCCAAGTCGCTTGCCAAATCCATCCAGGCCGAGTTTGGACGCATCCAGTTTACACCGGATCTCCTCCCCTCGGATGTGACGGGGCTTAACTATTTTGACTCGAAATCCGGTGAATTTGTCTTTTCCAAAGGCCCTGCCTTTTGTCATATTCTGCTGGCAGACGAGATTAACCGGGCCACTCCCAAGACCCAGAGCAGTCTTTTGGAGTGCATGGCAGAGCGGCAAATCACAGTGGACGGCGTTACCCGGCCTTTGGAAGAACCTTTTCTGGTCATCGCCACCCAAAACCCTTTGGAAACCCTTGGAACCTTTCCCCTGCCGGAAGCGCAGATGGACCGTTTCCTCATGAAGATTTCCATGACTTCTCTGGATGAAGAGGAAGAGGTGTCTTTAATCCGGCGATTCATCACAAGGGAACCTCTTGCGGAGCTTTCCCCTGTCTGCGACAGGGCCTCCATCCTGGCCCTTCAAAAGGAATGCCAGAATATTTATGTCCATGCGGATCTGCTGAAATATATGGTTTCCATTATCCATGCAACCCGAAAGCATCCCAAAGCCGCTTCTGGTGTCAGTCCCAGAGGCACCCTTGCCTTTCTTCGGGCTTCCCAGGCCTACGCAATGGTATCCGGACGTTCCTATGTGGTGCCGGAGGATATTAAGGAAGTGGCCTGCCCTGTGCTGGCTCACCGTCTCAGCCTTGTGGCAGGCGCTGACACCTTGCGGGCAGCGGCTCTGGTAATCGAAGATATCCTTGCTGCCACTCAGGTTCCCACGGAAAACTGGTCGGAAAGGTAACTGCCATGTTTCTTTTACTTCTTTTGGGCGTCCTCCTTGCCTGGTTCCTCAGCCGGAAGCTTTATGCCAGGTACTGGCACCGGGGATTGTCCGTAGACATTTATTTTCAGGATCGATTTATTTATGAAGGAGAAGCTTCCACCATGAAGGAGGTTGTGATCAATGATAAGCTCCTTCCCCTTCCTGCGCTGGAAATCCGCTTTTCCTCCAACCGAAGCCTGGAATTTTTAAATGATGCCAGCGCCAACACCAGTTCCACCGACCGCAGCTACAAAAGAGATGTTTTTTCCTTCCTTTTTCATCAGCGGATTGAGCGGACACTCCCCTTCACCGCCCACAAAAGGGGATTTTATCAGATATATGACGTGAGCCTTACCGGATATGATTTCTTTTTTCATTCCGGCTACTATGCGGATCTCCATCCGGATACCGTGCTGTACGTGTATCCCAGACAGGTGGACACGCACCGGATTGCAATGCTGTGCCAGGCGATTTTCGGCGCGCTTCTCTCCCGCAGCCGTCTCTACCCTGACCCTTTTGAGTTCTCCGGGATCCGGGAATACCGGAAGGAAGATCCCATGAACCATATCAACTGGAAGGCCTCTGCCCGAACCGGAAGCCTGATGGTCAATCAGTTTGACTCCACCACCAGTATTTCTTTAAGCATTCTGTTTGATATGGAAGACCGGCTGATTCTGAAATACGAAGATCTGGTGGAGGAAACAATCCGTATTGTCTCCTCCCTTGCCGGACGGCTGATCAAGAACCGGATGTCCTTTCATGTGGCGAGCAACGGCTTTGATGCTGCCACCGGCGCTCCCTTATCCATGTATTTAAAGTCAGGCGGCGGAAAAATCGCAGAGCTTAATCAGAAACTCGCCTGTATGGACAGTTCCCGGGCAGCCTGTTCTGCTGCAGAGCTTCTGCAAAAGGAAGCCGAACTGAAACGGACAGACCACACTTATGTTTTTATATCCAAAAACAGGGAGGATGACCTGACAAATGCCATGCAGGCTCTCATCGGCACAGGAGGTCAGATTCTCTGGGTTCTTCCTCTGCGGCCTGCGGATGTTCCTTTTCTGGACATCCCCGCAAGGCCCCATATAACAGTGATTCCATGGGAAATATGAGAAAGCTTCCCAAGAAAGCAGGTATTGCCATGAAAAAACTCCCCCCTACCGGACGCAGGGCTCCACAGGACACACTTATGCTGAATCACACATTTATGCTGCGCATTGTCGGCTGGCTCCATGCACTGATGCTCTTCTGGTGCTTTTATCCCTTTGCCGCCCTGATTTTCCGGTTAGATAGCCAAACCGAAAAAAAATTTGCGCTCACAGGGCTTTTCCTGCTTCTCCCCATCATCCTGAGCTGGTATGCGGTAATGAAGCTGAAATATCTGATTCTTTACTTTTTCGTCAGTCTTGTATGCTCTGCAGGATATGCCCTTTTGGGCGCTCTTGCCGGCTCAGCTCTTGGCATCGGTTTTTATCCTGCCTTTGCTTTTTCCCTGCTCTGCTCTCTCCTTATTTTCTTTATCCGTGGGTATGGCAGAATCAAAAAGGGGCAGGTACAGAAAATGCTAAGGGAACTCCCTTCCGCCGACCTGACCCGGGTAGACTACAGTGAGCTGGAGGTTCCGGTTTTTCTGGACACTCCGTCCCCTCTGCAGTGGATTTATTTTGCCCTTCACTATGTGCTCAGCGCCCTCTTAAAACTCTCCTTCTACTGGCACATGATTTTTTATCTGTTTCTTGCAGACGTATTTCTATGCTTCATTTACCTTTTTACGGACAGCTTTTACAGCTTTCTCCATGACCACAGCAAGAGTGCCAATCTGCCGGTGAAAACCATGGAAAAGGTGGTAAAAATCATCTTTGGTATTGCCTGTGTGATCCTCCTGGCCTTTACCCTGCCCTCTCTTCTGTATGGAAAGGAGCCTTTAAGCAATATTACCTTTGAAAAGACAGAGCCTTTGGAGGAATGGGTTCCTGAGTCGGAACCTCTCGCTCCCCAGGAAGAGATGCCCGACTGGCGGGAGATGATCGATGGCGAAGAAGAACCAAAACAGCCGCCTGCGTGGCTGGTTTTTCTCTCACAGGTAATCTTTTACCTGATATGCGTAGGCGCCGTATTGGCAATTCTTGTGCTCATTTACCGTGCCTGCCGCAGTGCCGGGAAATTTTTTGCCTCCGAGAGCGAGGATGAAATCCGTTTCCTGGAAAAGGGCTTTGATGATCAGAAAGAAAACATAAAAAAGGGGAAGCTTCCCTGGCTTAAGGAAACTTCCGCCAATATGCGCATCCGAAAATATTACAAAAAACTGCTCCGCAAAGGATTGAAGGGCAAGCCCCAGGGAAGCGAGACTCCCACCCAATTAGAGAGTATGGCCGGAATTTCCGAAGATGAGAGCCGCAGGCTCCTTCATGACTGCTACGAAAAGGCCCGTTACAGCGAGGAAGGGTGTACGATGGAGGAAGCCGGAAGGTTGAAAAAACTGCCGACAGCCTATCAATAATCCCGCCTATTTCTCCAATCTCCTATGAACTAACCAGTTCATTTCCATAGGTCAGATACCGCACCACCACTGTATCCAGAGTGGTCTTATAGCTGATATAGGAATAGATATCCCCTTTTATATCCGTATACTGGATAAACAGATTATGCCGCCCCTTATTTGCCTTGTCCGGCATATCCCAGAGCTTTAGCATGGTACCGTTGCCATAATCAAGCACCACCGGTTCCCCCTCCGGTATCTTCCGGCTCTCTCTGCCGGATTTATTCAGGGAAAGGTAAGCATAAATGCCATACATATTTTCCTCCGATACCAAAAATGTTTTGCCATCCACTTTTGCGATCAGACCGTCATTTTTTAGGGCATAAGTGGTGCTGGCGGACAGTTTTCCCACAAACTCCGTAAAACGTCCGTGATACCCAAGAAACCAGATGACAGAAGCCGCCACAATTACACAGACACCAAGAATCATCCCAACTATGATCCACATCCGTGTATCCTTCCCCATCCTGCGGTCACTTTTTACATTTTCATACATCCCGCCCATTCCTCTTCTTCATACCTCCGTTCGCCTTCTGCTTTGGCTCATAGCTCCTTTTCCAGCTTTTTAAACAAACGCAACAACACAATGCAGGCCGTAATTGCAAGAATTACCTCGGCTGAACACTGTGCGTATGCAAGCCCATACATGGGATAGATATGATTTAGAATAAAAAGAGCCGGTATCTCCAACACCACCTTCCGGAGCAGGGCAAACACAAGCGCTTTCTTCCCCATGCCGCAGGCCTGGAATACGCCAACCGCAAGGAAATCCACCGCAAGAAACACAAGACCAAGGCACATTCCCCGAAGAAATTTTGTTCCATAGTCCACAATAATCTGATTTTTCATAAAAAGACGGATCAGCATCCCCGCGCCGAAATAAAAGACTGCCGTCATAACTGTCAGAAAGCACACCACGATTTTCGCTGTAAAGGCAACTGTCTTTTTCATGCGGGGAGAATTTCCGCTGGCATAATTGTAGCTGACCAGAGGCATGATTCCCTGGGAAAATCCCATGGCCACCTGCATGGGAACCATATTGATCTTCTGTACAATCCCCATGGCAGCCACCGCATCGGCACCATAGGAGGAGGTGAAATTGTTGAGCACCGTCATCCCTGTCACATTCAGCAGATTCTGTATCGAGGCCGGAATCCCCACTCCAAAGATACCGAGTACGATCTCCCGGCGGGCGCGGAACATGGAGGGCTTAATGCACACAAAGGTTTTTCCGCGCTTTTTGTACAATAACACAAAGAAATACACACACGCCACACAGTTGGAAAGGAAAGTGGCCAGACCTGCCCCTGCCGCTCCCATGCCAAGTCCCCAGGGTAAAATAAAGATGGGATCCAGCACAATATTTAAAAGGCATCCGCTCATTGTCCCAAGGCTGGCGTGGAGAGAAGCCCCCTCCGCCCGCACCAGATAGGCCATGACAACGTTCAGGATAGCCGGAACCGCTCCAAAGCTCACCGTCCATTTCATGTACGCTCCGGTAGCGGCTCTTGTCTGGCTGTCCGCTCCCAGAATCTCCAGAAGAGGGGTATGGAAAACCGTAACCAATAAGGAAAATAACGCGCCGCTCATTAGCGCGCAATAAAAGCCAAAGGCAGAGCTTCTGTAAACGGTATCATAGTCCTTCCTTCCAAGAGCACGGCTCATCATACTCGAAGACCCTACCCCAAAAAGGTTGTTGACCGCATTAAAGGCCAAAAGCACAGGAGCCGCCAGCGTCACGGCAGCATTTTGAATAGGGTCATTCAGCATCCCCACAAAATAAGTGTCCGCCAGATTATAAATCACCATCACCAGGGAACTGATAATGGTGGGAACCGCCAGTCTCATCACTGCCTGGGGAATTGGCATTTGTTCAAACAATTGGGTATTTTGTGTTTTTTCCATGGAAATCCTTTCTCGTCTGTCAGCATCAAATCATCTTATCTCTATCACTACTCGACCCACTGCTCACATTCATCCTTTTAAGAAGTTACTGTTTTTATTGTAACATTTATAAGATAATTTACAAGATTAGGGGTAGAGCTTTTTCCACGAGAAACATCGGGGCTGGTTGTAAATAAGGAAAAAACGGACTATAATAAAAAAAAGGAGCATCTATATGACACTTAAGAACAAATTGGGACTTACAAGTTCCTCAGAACTTGCAAAAGCTGAGGAAAAAATAAGTAAAAAGAAAGCATTGGAATTGTTTGAAAACGGTTATCTGGACAGCCTTGAAGCCGGGACATACAAAACGCTGGCTGAGATTCACAGATACCTTTTTGATGAAATCTATGAATTTGCAGGGAAGCTGCGGGATGTAAACATTGCAAAAGGAAATTTCAGATTTGCCCCTGTGATATATCTCCAGGCTGCACTTAAAAGCATAGATCAAATGCCTCAATCCACCTTTGATGAGATCATTGAAAAATATGTGGAAATGAACGTCGCACATCCTTTTCGTGAAGGAAACGGACGCAGTATGAGAATCTGGCTGGATATGATGCTAAAAAAAGAACTCGCCCAGGTGATTGACTGGGTGAAAGTGGATAAGGATGACTATCTCCTGGCGATGGAGCGAAGTCCGGTGAGAGATATTGAGATCAAGCATATCCTGAAAAAGGCCCTTACTGATAAAATCAATGACCGGGAAATTTATATGAAAGGCATTGACCACAGCTATTATTATGAAGGATATACCATTTATAAGACGGAAGAACTATAATATGATTTGTCCTTACTTCAAGCTTTATTGGGAAGAAATTCTCATCACATTCCTTCCCAATAGGCATCCACCTTTTTTCGTGCCGTTTTCTGATCCATACCACATTCCTCCTTGTATATTCTGCAAGCCGTAAGCACTTTTTTGCTTGACAGAAGCCCAAATTCATATTAGACTAAACAACAGGCAGCACGCTTCGTGAACTGCCCTTATGTTAACAACAGATAGCACGCTTCGCGAACTATCCTTATGTTAACAACAGTCAGACCTTGAACATACGTGAGTACAAAAGGCACAGTGAAACAGAGATGGCATGTCACCGGCTGAAAGCATTCCACACGACCCTTTTGGAAATTTCAGTATGGGAGTCTTTTGACGAAAAGCATTGACCAGATGCGCTAAGTCGAATGTCCGTGTAGCAGGCTGTATTACACAAAATGAGTGCAGAGTATCGTAAAAAATACTCTGAAGCAGGGTGGTACCGCGATTCACATCGTCCCTTGTCCAATGACAGGCGGCGGTGTTTTTTTATTGTTACTATTCGCGTCCCAGAGGGCCGCTCATAGCAACGATTCGGGGCGATATTCCAGATTTTGCTACGCAAAAATCGCCCCTCACTCCTGAATCATGTTCTCACGGAATGCGCAGCTTGTGCGCATTCCTGACCCGTGAACTGTATTTTCCCACCCCGCCCAAAAACAGAAAGGAGCATCGCAATGAAAGAAAGAATTACAGGCATTATTTCCGAAGTAAAAACCAAAATCTCTGCATCGTCCAGCGAAGGGGAACTGCAAAGCGTAAAAAGCGCTTATATCGGTAAGCAAGGAGCGCTGAGCCTTCTGATGAAGGAACTCCCCGATCTGGCTCCCGCCCTTCGCCCTGAGATGGGAACACTGTTGAACCAGGCCAAAAACCAGGTAAAAGAATTGATCGACGCAAAGAGGCTGGAGCTTAAGCTGAAGGCCTCTGAGGTATCCCCGGATTTTGACTGCTCTGTTCCGGGACTTATGCCCATGCAGGGAGGGCTTCATCCAATCACACAGATGTGCTACGACTTAAACGACACGTTCCGCTCCATGGGATTCGAGATTTTTCAGGAGGATGAGATTACAAGCGAACTGTACGCTTTTGATAAGCTGAACTTTCCCCAGAACCATCCGGCCCGTGAGAGCATGGATACCTACTGGCTGGAGGGACATGATAAAGGAGCCACAAACGAAAAGCTCTGTCTGCGCCCCCATCTGACAGGCGGGAGCGTCCGCTACATGCAGACTCATAAGCCGCCCTACCGCTTTGTATATCCGGGGCGCGTTTACCGGAACGAGACAACAGACGCCCATCACGAGAGAGCCTTTTTTCAGTACGAGGCCCTGATCGTTGACAGGGATATCACCTTTACATCAGGCAAAGTGATGATCAAAAGTATTCTGAGCAAGGTGTTCGGCAGGGACGTGGCTGTCAGAATGCGTTCCGGCTTCTTTCCTTTCGTGGAGCCGGGGTTCGAGATCGACATGGAATGTCAGGTCTGCGGCGGCAAAGGCTGCAGCGTCTGCAAGCACGTGGGCTGGATCGAAGTGATGCCGGGCGGCTCTCCCCATCCCAATGTACTTCGGGCGGCAGGCCTTGATCCGGATGAATATACCGGCTTCTATGTCAATATCGGTTTGGACAGACTTGTTATGATGCGCTATGGCGTGGATGATGTAAGACTGTTTCACAGCGCTGATTTAAGATTCCTGCAACAGTTCAGATAAGGAGGGCAGATATGAAATTATCATTATCATGGATCAGGGATTATGTGACTATCCCGGAAGATATGGATTTAAAAAAACTGGCGTATGATCTGACAATGTCCACTGTGGAGGTTGAGGATGTGGAATACCTTGCCCGCCGTTTTGACAATATGATCGTCGCCGTTCTCAAAAGCATTGAGCCTCATCCGAATGCGGATAAGCTCAGGGTCTGCAAAACAGACATCGGCGGCGGTGAAATCAAAAGTATTGTCTGCGGCGGAAGCAATTTAAGAGAGGGAATGCACGTGGCCGTCTCCTGTCCCGGAGCCATTGTCCGCTGGCACGGAGAAGGGGAACCGGTGGTAATCAAAAATTCCAAACTCCGCGGCGTGGAATCCTTCGGCATGATCTGCGCTTCGGACGAGATCGGGCTTGGGGAACTGTTCCCGGCCTCACAGGAGGCGGAGATTCTGGATCTGTCCGCTTTCGACGTGCCGGCCGGAACTCCTCTGGCGGACGCACTGGACTTAAACGACGTTCTTCTTGAGATCGACAATAAATCCATGACCAACAGGCCGGATCTCTGGGGGCACTACGGCATTGCCCGTGAAATAGCCGCCCTGTACGATCTTCCGCTGGCCGAAATCCCCCCTTATGAGCCGGATACCCAGTCGGATTTTAAGGTGGAAATCGCAGCCCCGGAAAGATGCACAAGATATATCGGTGTGGAGATGAGCGGCGTGGAAGTAAAGCCATCGCCCTATCAGATGCAGAGCAGGATTTGGAAGGCGGGAATGCGCCCCATCAACGCTCTGGTGGATATCACAAACTATGTCATGCTCGCCACAGGGAATCCCACCCACGCATTCGATGCGGACAATATTTCGGATCACATCGTTGTAAGGCAGGCTTCCAAAGGGGAGCAGCTAAGACTGTTAAATGATAAAGAACTAAACCTCTGCGAGGATGACCTGGTAATCACAGACTCCGAAGGGTCGGTTGCCCTTGCAGGCGTCATGGGCGGGTCAAAAGATTCCATTCTGCCCCATACGAAACGGGTCATTCTGGAGGTGGCGAATTTTGAATCCACAGGAATCAGAAGGACGGCGCTTCGCTATGACAACCGTACCGAAGCTTCTTCCAGATATGAAAAAGCCATTGACCCCGAGCGGTGCGATCAGGCCCTTTCCCTTTCCATGCAGTATTTTAAAAAATTGTATCCGGAAATGAAAGTGACGGGATTCTGTGACCAGTATGTGAAAAAGCTTGAGAGAGCCGAGGTGGATGTGAGCCTGACCTGGCTGGCTAAGCGCCTTGGGAAAAACCTGTCAGACGATGTCATTCGCAGGAAGTTAGAGCTATTGGGCTTTGATGTGGAAATTGAGGGCGATCATATGCATGTTACCGCTCCCACATGGCGTTCCACCGGCGATATTTCCATGAAAGACGACATTATGGAGGAAGTTGCCCGAATGTATGGTTATGATCATTTTGAGGCGACGGAATTCACCACCACATTCGAGGGTGCCATCAACCAAAAGGAGCAGGACCTGCTCAGGAACATCAAAGAATACATGGCCGTCCGCTGCGGCATGCAGGAGGTTTACACCTATCCCTGGATGAACGAGGTATTTGTAAAGGCTGTTCTGCAAAGCACGGAAGGGATTCTGAGGCTTGCCACGCCGCCGGCGCCGGATTTAAGCTATATCCGCTCCTGCCTGCTTCCCAATCTCTGTGAAGCGGTGGCGAAAAACGAGCGCTACTTTAACGATTTCTCCATTTTTGAGGAAGCTCAGGTATTCTTTGACAAAAATTACAGCTCAGACTATGACGAAACGGAATCTCTGCCCCAGCAGCGCAGACATATCGGAGCGGCCTTTGCAAGCAGTGAAAAAGACACTGCAGAGCTTTTCCGGAAGGCGAAAGGCGTTCTTGAGTATATGCCCCGCTACACCCACATGGAATCCTTTAGCTTCCAAAAGAGCACAAAACCGGTGTGGGCAGACGATGTGGTGTGGATGAATATTTATCTGGGAGAAGAAAAAATCGGCGACATCGGCCTTCTTGCCAAAAAGGTCTCCATGGAATGCGGAATCAAAAACCTCTCTGTCATGCTTTTTGAACTGGATGCCATGAAGCTTAAACCGTTAAGCTCCAGAACCAATCGGTTTACGCACCTTGCGGAATATCCGGAGACAGACTACGACATCTCCATGCTCTTTGAGTCAAATGCCATGTGGGCGGATATCTACGAGGCTGTCATGGGCAAAAAGAAAGCAAGCGCGCTTCTGAAAAACGCCTCCTTCGTGGATGAATACAGAGGAAAACAGATTCCGGCAGGAAAGAAATCCGTAACCATCCGTCTGACCATCGGATCTGACGAGAAGACATTGACCTCTCAGGAGATTGAAAATGCCGCGAACCAGGTAATGAAAAAGCTCGGGAAAGCCATGGGGGCGGAGCTTAGAATTCAATAAACCTTTCGCAACAAACGCTGCCACGCTTCGCGAGCCAGCTTATTGTAGCAAAAGTGGGCATGGCCGCCGCCATGCCCACTGCTTTTTAATCAATTCGTCTCTCCTACAGTTCCCACTTATCGCAAAGGGAATTCACCTGATCCGCAAACTTGGCCAGATCTTTATTGGCCCTTCCCTCATTCTTACGGATAACCGCAAGCAGCCGCTGACCAGCCGCCATAAGTCTTGAAAATACATCGGAAACAGTCCTTACCTTCTTCTTTACAGGAATCGGCTCTGCTTCGTATTCCAGCTTGTTGGTAAGAAGGTTAAATTCCGTGCCGCTGTAAGGGGCATAGGCCTTGATACCGTGCTCCGCATGAAGGCATTCCACGAAATTCTTACACACGGAATCCTCGCCGTGTACCACAAATACTCTTTTGGGCTTTTCCTTAAAGCCCTCTATCCATTCGATCAGCCCGTCCTTGTCCGCATGGCCGGAAAGTCCCGCCAGACTCCTGATAGACGCCCGCACGTCAATGGCCTCGCCGAAGAGCTTCACCTCTTTGATCCCTTCCACAAGGGCCCTTCCCAGGGTTCCCACTGCCTGATATCCCACAAAGAGAATGGTACATTCCTTCCGCCAGAGATTGTGCTTTAAATGATGCCGGATTCTTCCCGCCTCGCACATACCGGAAGCCGAAATAATTACCTTTGGAACACTGTCAAAGTTGATCTCCTTGGATTCTTCACTGGTAATGGTAAGGGACAGCCCCGGAAACGAAAGGGGATTGACGCCGGCTCTGGCAAGCTCCATGGCCTCCTCATCGAAACAGCTCATTTCATTTTTGTGGAAAATATTGGTGGCCTCCACAGCCAGAGGACTGTCCACATAAACCGGGAAGTTCCCATGGCCTGTCACCATATTGTCCGCCTTGATTTTCCGCAGGAAATAGAGGATTTCCTGGGTACGTCCAACGGCAAAGGAGGGAATTACCACATTTCCGCCCTGATCAAAGGTTTCCTGTAAAACTTTGGCCAGCTCCCTTACAAAGTCAGGATGCTCTCCCGGATGATATCTGTCCCCATAGGTGGACTCCATCACCACGTAATCCGCCTCCTCCGTAAGGGTAGGATCTTTAATCAGAGGCAGATTTTTATTTCCGATATCGCCGGAAAAAACAATCTTTCGGGTGATATCCCCCTCAGTGGCCCAAACCTCAATACTGGCTGAGCCAAGCAAATGCCCTACATCCGTAAAGCGTATCTTAAGCCCCTCGCAGAGCTCAATCTCCTGTCCGTACAGGCAGGGAACGATCCGGCGGATAGCGGCATCCGCATCCTCCATGGTGTAGACAGGTTCATGCGGTTCTATCTCCGCACTTCTCTTGGCCTTACGGTTTTTCCATTCCGCCTCCTGCATCTGAATATGGGCACAGTCTCTGAGCATGATACTGCACAGGTCAGCGGTAGCCTCCGTGGCAAAAACCTGCCCCCGAAAGCCTCTTGCCGTCAGTCTGGGAATCATGCCCGAATGGTCGATATGCGCATGGGTCAGCAGCACATAATCAATCAGCGATTCCTGCACCGGCAGCTCACAGTTTTCAAACACATTCAGCCCCTGTTCCATACCGTAATCCACCAGAATGTGTTTTCCGCACGCATTAAGGTAATGACAGCTCCCCGTCACTTCGTGAGCTGCCCCTACAAAAATAAGCTTCATACCCCGTCCCTCCTTCATACCTTCAGACCTGTGCATCTGCCGCAGCGCTAAATCGTAACACCTGCGGAAATCACATAGTCCATTCTTCCGTACATTTCCTTTACTGCCGTAAAGAAAATATCCCTGTCCTCTTCGCTTCTCATATCCCCATGAAAAAAGAATACCGCCACATGATAAAGACTCTCTAACTCGTCCTTAATCATATGCCCCAGTTCCTTATTAGTGTCCATAAAGGCAATCCTGCATCCCTGACTGGCATACTTCTCCAATACGGAATATTCTCTGGCTCCTGTTCCCCCGGTAAGTACACATACTTTTTCATTATTCATGAATATTCTTACCTTTCTCCGATTGTCAAAAATAGTATAGGCAAATTATAGCATACCGGAATAAGATATAGCAAACGCTAAAGGTAGTATAATATGACATTTTCTTTTTATTTTTTCATATTACTGGTAGTTGTCCTCTCCATGGACGCATTTGCCGCAGGCTTCTCCTATGGAATCGAAAAGGTCAGAGTCCCTTTCTTATCCCTGTCGGTCATTGCCCTGTTATCCGGCGGTATGCTCACCGCCTCCCTCCTTGCCGGAAATTTCCTGATGAGCTTTATTTCCGAAGCTCTGACCAAAGGAATTTCCTTTACCGTACTTTTTTTACTATCCCTGTATAAATTCTATGATGCCCTGCCTGACCTTCATTCCAAAAAAGGGAAAACTGACAGTGGAAAATTTACCACCGGAACGATCTCCCAAAAAGTAAATAAAGAAGATAAGGCCATCCTCTCCTGCCGAGAAGGGGCGCTTCTTGCAATCGCCCTCTCCATTGACAATATCTCGGCCGGACTTTGTACCGGGACGGTATCCTTACCTTCTATTATACTCCTGCTGCTCACAACTGCAATTCATTTTTTTGCTTTAAGGCTGGGGCTTTTGGCCGGAAGAATGCTCTCCCATAAGTCACAGGGCTTTGCCTGGCTGGGGGGTGCCGTCCTCATGCTCCTTGCCTTCCTCCGGCTGGTCTGACTCGAACCGGTGTTCTTGAGTCCTTTGGCCCCATGGCACTGGAAAGAATCAAAAGCTCATGCACCAGAAGCGGAACGGCGGAAAGAATTCCCAAAGTTCCCCACTCCATAAGACTAAGGCGGCTGGTTCCGAAAAGCCTCACGAAATAAGGAACCTCCGTCACCAGTGCCTGCAAAGTAAGGCCAGCCCCCCAGGCCACCAGCATATAAACATTTTCCAGGTGATTCATCCTGAAAATGGACTTATTGGTATCCCTCATTCCCACCGCATGCATGAGCTGACTCATGCCAAGTACCGTAAAAGCATGGGTCTGAGCCTTGTTTAAGATGGGAGTAAGACGCAGAATCTTTTCCAGATTCTGTACGGTAATGGGCAGATCCTGTCTGAGAAGCTCCCCATAGGGAACTGTCAGAAATGCCAGCAGGCTGATCAGGCCAATCACCGCCCCATAGCACAGAGTGGTGCTCAGGCCTCCGTGGGAAAAAAGTCCCTCGGAGCTTTTACGGGGCGGCTCACGCATCAGAGCATCGCCGTCGTTTTCATCCATCCCAAGGGCCAGGGCCGGAAGAGAGTCAGTGATCAGGTTGATCCACAGGATATGGCTTGCCTTTAAAGGTGCGGGAAACCCTGCCAGAACCGCTGCCAGCATGGTAATGATTTCTCCAAAGTTGGAGGACAGCAGGAACAAAATGGTTTTGCGGATATTTTCATAGATTCCCCTTCCCTCCTTCATGGCCTTTTCGATGGTGGCAAAATTGTCATCGGTGAGAACCAGGTCCGCGGCGTTCCTTGCCACATCTGTCCCTTCCTTTCCCATGGCAATCCCTACGTCGGCAGCCTTTAAGGAGGGCGCGTCATTGACTCCATCTCCTGTCATGGCCACAATTTTTCCTTTTGCCTTTAAGGCCTCCACAATCCGCACTTTATGCTCCGGCGAAACGCGGGCAAACACCCGGATTTTCTCGGCCTGCCCGGAAAGACCTTCCTGACCAATACGGTCAATCTCCGCGCCGGTCATACACTCGTCCTTATCCCCTGCAATCCCAAGCTCTTTTGCAATGGCAAAGGCGGTATCCACATGGTCTCCGGTAATCATCACCGTGTCCACATGAGCCCTCTTAAAGCTCTCCACAGCCGCTTTGGCCTCCTCCCTGGGCGGATCGATCATACCCACCAGACCCACGAAAATCATATTTTTTTCGTCCTTTAAATCCCCCTTCCTTTTTACCGCCACTGCCAGCACCCGGTAGGCTCTGCCTGCCATTTCTCCTACTGCGGCTTTTGCCCCTTCCCTGGCTTTCTGGGAAAAAGGCATTTCCCTGCCGCCCATCCAGACGCTCTGGCAGAGCTCTATCATCTCATCGGCAGCCCCCTTTATGTAGGCAATCTTTCCCGCGCTGCTCTTATGTACTGTGGTCATCCGCTTGCGCTCCGAATCGAACGCTCTCTCATCGATACGCGGAAGGCGCCGCTCCAGAGCGCTTTTGTCAATGTCATGGGAAAGCCCCAAATCCAGCAGGGCAAGCTCTGTTGGATCCCCGATACGGTTTTCCCCCACGGAGGCATCGTTACAGAGAACACAGCCCTCCAGGAAAAGAGAGTGTTTTTCCTCATCCAACTCCTCCGCCGCCACCAGGTGCCCGTCCACATAGCACTCCTTTACCGTCATACGGTTTTTGGTCAGCGTCCCTGTCTTATCGGAGCAGACCGTATTTACCGACCCCAGCGTCTCCACGGAAGGCAGACGCCGCACTATGGTTCCCACCTTCACCATCCTGGACACGCTCAGGGCAAGCACTATGGTAACAATCGCCGCAAGCCCCTCCGGCACTGCCGCCACCGCAAGAGAAATGGCCGTAAGGAGCATGTCCCCCACGTCCCGTCTCTGCAGCACCGCCACCAGGAACATGAAAGCACACACAGCCACCGCAACTGCGCTGAGGAGCTTTCCGATATCCGCAAGCCTTTTTTGCAACGGCGTCATCTCGTTGCGGTTCTCCCCGATCAACCCGGCGATTTTTCCGATTTCCGTGGACATCCCTGTGCCTGTTACGATCCCTGCCCCTCTGCCGTAGGTGACTGTGGTAGACATAAAAGCCATGTTAAGCCTGTCCCCGGAGCTCTCTTTGCCGGAAAGCTCTCTGGCGGTCTTGTCCACCGGAACGGACTCTCCCGTCAGGGCGGACTCCTCAATCTTTAGATTGACTGCCTCCAGAAGGCGCAGATCTGCGGGCACCTGTCTGCCTGCTTCCAGAAAGACAATATCCCCCGGCACCAAAAGCGTGCTCTGGATTTCCCTCTCCTTCCCCTCCCTGAGCACCAGTGCCCTGGGGCTGGAGAGCTGCTGCAGGGCCTCGATAGCCTTGCGGGCCTTGTCCTCCTGGACGACGCCCACTACGGAATTGAGCAGGATCACCGCAGCGATAATTGCCGCGTCCCCTGCCTCTCCCAGAAAAAGGGAAATGGCAATGGCAGCCATCAGGATATAAATAAGAGGATCGCATAGCTGCTCTATAAACAATGCTGCTATCCCCTTTTTCTTCTGTTCTTTTAGCTGATTGGGACCATACTGCCCAAGCCTTACCTTCGCCTCCTCATCGGAAAGCCCTGTTTCCCTGCTGCTTTTCAGGCTTCTTATCACCTCTGCCGTGTTCTTGTCTGCATACATAGTTAATCCCTCCTGCCTTATGATATGCCCTGGCGGGAGGGATTATGAATGCTTGAACATCAATATAAAATCTTACTGTCCAATGGCCGGTGTATAATTGTCAAAATAACTGTAATTACACCGGATACAGGTATATGCGGTATACCCCTGGGTCACCCTGGTGGCAGGTATCACTACCGCCCGATAGGTATGATTGTTCAGATCTCTCTCGATGGATTCCGCATAGCTGCTGCCGCAGGTACAGATAAAGGAGCGGATTCCCGGTTCCGTACAGTTGGCTTCCTTAAGCACGTAGGACTGATACTCATGGACATGAGGTGTTGGCGTTGCTGTCGGCGTGGCCGTAGGTGCCGCAGTAGGTGCAGTGGTAGGCTGCGCGCTAGCTCCTGCCGAACCGGCCGGGGCTGCAGAAGTTTGAGCGGTGGCAGTGGGCTGAGCACTGGCAGAAGGATTAGCCGAAGGGCTGGGTATCAACTTATTGATTGGCCTAGAATCCAACAACACTCCGCAGACCACGCAGGTTCTCTGCTCCGTTCCCATCTTGGTTGTAGTAGCCTCCGCCGCCACATCCCAATCCGAAGCCACATGGCCTGGAGCTGGGATCATTTCCGTATAAAAATCTCCGCAGCTACAGGTATATTTCCGAAGTCCCGCCAAAATACAGCTTGGTTCTCTCTCTGTTTCTGCCGTGTACTGATGGACGTGGGGAAGCTCCTCCTCTGATGCATCCTCTCCATCAGCACCATCCGCTTTTTCTGCCTCAATGGTTTCCTGTGCTATGATCTCATCACAATAAATACACTTCATCACCCTCAGGCCACTGGTATCTGTGGTAGGCTTTCTGAGGATTTCCCAGTCCCCCGCCACATGGCCGGTGGACATCACATCCACATAATAAGTATCACCGCATTCTTTACAAGTATATTTGACGCGGCCCGCCTGATAGCAGGTAGCCTTTTTGTCTATCGTCTCCTCATAATCATGGGTATGGTCTTCACTGACTGCCACAGGCGAGGGGGTCTGCGCCGCCTCAGGCCCAGGGCTGATCTCCGGAACCTCAGTGGGAAGTGCCGCCTCAGGCTCCTGCACCTGTTCCTCCGTATTTTCCGGCGATGCCTGCGCCGCAGTCTCCGTATCATCTTCCTGCCTTGTCATCGAATAGCCAATGACCACTGCCGTGGTAATACAGGCGGCCACTGCCAATACACCAAGAACTCCTGTCAAAACCTTTACAATCCCGTTCATTTTTCTGCTTCTCCACCTATCTTTTCAAACATTCTGCAGGAAACGGCAAATTTATCTGACGTTTCCTATAAACACAACTATAACGCCTCAGCAACCCAGGCTGTCACAGAAATTGCCTTATAAAGATAGTATATATTTTTTGCGGAAATTTGTAAACACTTAATATCTGACAGTCCGCTCCAGTCTTGGTCCCAACCTGCTTAAGATTTCATTGGCAATAGTTCCGGCCTGCTCCGCCAGATCGGCGGCCGTAATCTCCTCCTGCCCCACTCTTCCGATCAGTACCGCTTCGTCCCCTGTCTGTACCTGGGGTACACGGCTCACATCAACAATCGTCTGATCCATACACATTCTTCCAAGAATCGGCGCCTTTTTCCCTCCGATCAGAACATGTCCCACACCTTCGGAAAGAATACGGGGCAGCCCGTCCGCATATCCGATGGACAGCGTTGCAATCCGCATTTCCTTATCCGCCGTAAACTTAAGGCCATACCCCACCGACTCTCCTGCATGGAGCTCCTTTACCGCCGCCACCCTGGCCTTTAAGGACAGCACCGGCCATAACTTATCTTTCCACTTCTCCGTGTCCTTTCTGGTGCTCAGCACCCCGTAAAGCGCAATTCCAACTCTGGCATAATCCCCGGACAGTTCCGGGTAATTCAGCACACTGTAGCTGGACTGCAGATGGATTTTGGGACAGATGCAGCCCCTGCTCTTTAACTGCGCTGTCAGCCTGTAAAACGCCTTTGCCTGCCCCAGGGTAAATTCCCTCTCACGCTTCCTTAAAACATCATCTGCGCACAAATGGGTATACATGCCGTCCACTGCCAGATATTCCCTGTGAAAAAGACTCTCTATCCTGTCAATATGCTCCCAGGGTTCCCCAATCCGGTGCATCCCCGTATCAACTCCTATATGCACATGGATTTTCTGTTTCTGCACTCTCCCATATCCGTCAAGAAGCTCCCCATAGGAGGCGTCCACTACCGTCTGCGTAAGCTCATACCGGGAAAGCAGTTCAAATTCATCGGGATGGGTATAGCCAAGAATCAGAATTTCCCCTTTGATTCCCTGCTCTCTTAAGGCGGCCCCTTCCCCGGCACAGGCCACACAAAAAGCGCGGACGCCCCTTCGGCTTAATTCCCTTGCCACAGGCACTGCCCCATGTCCGTAGGCATCCGCCTTCACCGCCGGCATCAATTGACATCCTTTTTGCAGACGCGAGCGCAGATAGTCCGCATTATGCCCCAGAGCCTCCATGTCCAGCTCCACCCAGGCCCTGCTGCACCCATACCTTCTGCGGCTGAGCCGGATGCTCACAAGGGTAATGCCAAAAGCCGCAATTGCAGAGAGAACGGTTACAGCCAGATAATGTCCAAGGCTGTTATCCACTAAAAGTCCTGTCATATGAACCGCCTTTGCCGCCCCGCGCACCACCACAATCATGGCCGGATGCAGAATATAAATCCAGGCTCCCAGAATCCTGAGCACTTTCACCGGCTTTTTCTTCCATGATAAAAGCACCCTGTAGAGACAAATCATGACCACTGGCAGTGCCAGATACATACTGTCGTGGCGCTGAAGCTCCAAATGCCGAAGCAAAAAGGCTTCCCCTGTCATTGCAAGAAAAGAAAAGGCCAACAGCAATCCGTCAAATCCTCCGCCCGAAAGTCCGCCCTCCCCTGAATTTTTCCCACACCCTATAGGGTGTTTCCCTGTAGAGCGCTTCCCTGCAGGCTGCTCCGCGCCGATTTCCGCTCCCAACATCAAAAAAAGGGGTGCAAGAAAAATCCCGTTCCGGGTATAGGAAAAAATCTGAAATCCCGCTTCATACAGGGCAGACAAAACCGGCACCTTCTGCGCCAGGCCATAATAGCCATCTCCCAAAAGTCCCAGCACATACAGCACGCCTGCCAGAGCCATCATCCCCTTTTTATCCATGCACCTGCTCATAAGAGATACCAGTATGACTCCCAAAAGACAGGCCGGAAAATACCACAGATGGTAAAAAGTACCGTCAAAAAGAAGCATTTTCAGGAGAGTACACACCGTCATCTCCTTATAATGTCCGGCATATATCCCCAGAGGAAGATAAATACAGATGGCAATCCCGTATAAAAGCGCCGTCTTTTTCAGATAACGCACCAGCCGTCCCGTGCTCCCCTTTTTTCGGGAAATAATGTCCGGCAGCACAAACTGTCCCGTCACCATAAAAAAGAAGGGTACTGCCACCCTTGCAAGTATTCTTGTCAGAAAAAAGTCCGCCTCAGGGCTGAAGGAGGCAAGGGGCGAGGTATGGATTGCAATTACCAAAACCGCCGCGATAATTCTGAAAGCATCCAGCCCTCCATAGCTACGTCTAATACCCATGCCTGCTCCTTTCCTGAGTGATCACAAAACCATCCACGTTATTACCGGAAATCCAATAGGGATGGGTCTCATCAATCTCCATATGAATTTCCTCGCTGTCCTCTGCCGTACCCTTTCCGGCCCCCGGCATTTCCAGAGAGGAAACCAGAAACTCCCGTCCGCCCTCCGCAAAATGAAAGGGCTTCTCCCCATAGGGAAACTGCCTGAGAAAATCGATATACTCCTCCAGGATCAGCTTTTTCTGCTCCATAATTCTGGCATGGGGAATTCCCACATAACGGAAATGCCAGGGCTCATACCCAATCCCGGTCACCGCCTCCCGCCCCTTCGGGTAACGCTCAATAAATCCGTATTCCGCCGCTTTCTGACGAAAAGCGCCGCAGATACCCGTATAGGGAAATTCCGGCCTGATAAAGTCGATTACCTCCTGCTTTTGCCCCAGGTCAATGGCAAGCCCGCTCTGATGCTCGCTGTGTCCGGGAAATGCCACGTAGGTTTCGGTAAATTTCTTTCCGTTTTCCTTAAGAGAGTTCTCCCAGATCTCCTCCTGCTCCCTGCCGGAGCGCCAGCCGCTGACCGGAACGATTCCCCGCCAGCCGTTTATTTTATCCATCAGATGAAAGAGAAGTACGGCGGCCCTGCGCTGCATGAGAATCTCAGGCTCCTGCTCCAAAACCGGCATCAGAGATTCCTTTCCGGCATCTTTCTCTGGTTCCTTATAAGCATATGCCCGGTTTACCAGGATCAGGCTTCCGGAATAAATTTCATTTCTCTGCAAAATAACTCTTTTCAACCTGTCTGCTCCTTATCTGTAAAGCGCCAGCGCCATAATCTTGTCCAGTACCTCCTGAAAGGAATATCCTGCCGCCTTCATCATTCCCGGATAACGGCTGTGCTCCGTGAATCCCGGAATTGTATTGACCTCATTAAAGACCACTTCCCCCTCAGGAGTCAGAAACATATCCACCCTGGCAAATCCCCGGCACCCCAAAGCACTGTAGATGATTTTCGCTGTCCTTTTAATTTCCTGCGCCTTTTTTTCATCAATCCTTGCAGGCACATAAATAGCGGAGGTTTTGAGGGTGTACTTCTCGGTAAAATCAAAGAATCCGCCCGAGAGCTCAATCTCATCCACTTCCCCTGTCATCAAATCCACATTTCCAAGCACCGCGCATCCAACCTCAAAGCCCTCGATATTTTCCTCCACTATGACCTCATCGTCGTGCTGAAAGGCCAGCCATACAGCGCCTTCCAGCTCTTCCGGCTTCTGCACTTTGGTAACTCCATAGGAGGAACCGGCCTTCACCGGCTTTACAAAAAGAGGATAACCAATCTCCTGTGCAAATGCGCTGACCTCCCCCACAGAGCGCTGTCTGAACACACCGGCTTTTGGAACCCGCACGCCCGCAAGGCTCACCAGCTTATGGGCTCTGTCCTTGTCCATACAAAGAGCCGAGGCAAGGACAGAACAGCCCACAAGCGGAATTCCCGCCAACTCGATCAAGCCCTGTATGGTGCCGTCCTCCCCGTTTTTCCCGTGCAGCACAGGAAACGCCGCGTCCACCGGAATGGAACTTACGCCCTCCTTCCCGAACACCAGCAGCCTGTGCTCGCTCCTTCTCGGCGAGAGCATTGCCGGAAGGGCGTCCTTATCATTTAACCATGTATCTTCCTTTATCTTCTGTATCTCTCCCTGAAAGTAGAACCAGTCTCCCTTTTCGGAAATCCCCACCGCCACAGGCTCATACTTTTCTCTGTTTAAGTTTTTGATGACTGAATAGGCGGACTCAAGAGATACACTGTACTCAGAGGATTTTCCTCCAAAAAATACTGCAACATTAAGCTTATCCATAATTAACCCCATTTCTGCGCTGCTTTTTGGTCAAAACCGCTCCATCAAAGCTCTCTGGTTTACGGGGCAGCGCGTCCGTAAACAAACAACGGGTAGCACGCTCCGCCAGCTGCCCTTATGCTGACAACGGATGCCGGCCTTACCGGCTATCCTTATGTGAATAAAACCTTAGCAAAACGGGATAAAAAACATTTTTATATTTTACTTAGGATTGGTTATTTTTTTCTTGGGGAAATATTAAGATTTTACTGTGAAAACCTCGTTATCCAGATAGGGCTTCTCAATTTTACTCTCTTTCCAAAGCTTCCGGAATTCTTTGCCACCTATAAATTCTTAAATGTAAAAAATCATTCTTTATATAGTGACAAGCTACAGATTCGTGTGTTAGACTTAACTCATATAGACTTGGCAACTATGGAAGACAAGCAGTATCAGCTTGACCATTGGGCCTCTCTTTTCAAAGCCAAAACATGGGAGGAAGTTATGATGCTTGCACAGAAAAATCAATGTATCGGGGAAGCCGCCGAAACCATTTATCAGCTCAGCCAGGAAGAAAAAATTCGTTTGCAGTGCGAAGCGAGGGAGGATTACTACCGTACCCAGCTCGGATGGCAGAATATGCTGAAGGAAAGGGATAGTGTTATACAGAATCAAAAGAATCAACTTATTGAGCAGCAGAACAATTATGAAAAACTCCTCACCTGGGCAAGGGAACACGGTTATGAATCATAATTTTAATCAGAGGTTTTTATGAACATTGCAGTCTTATCAGATATCCACGGAAATTACGAGGCGTTAAAAGCCTGTATCAATTATGCCCTGGAGAGAGAAATCACAACCTTTCTGTTTCTGGGCGATTATCTGGGTGAATTCGCCTATCCCCGGCGGACCATGGATTATCTCTATCAGCTCCGGGAGAACTATCAATGCTTCTTTATCAGAGGGAACAAGGAAGACTATTGGTTAAATTACCGCAACTGCGGTGAAACCGGGTGGAGCGGCTACAATTCCATCACCGGAGCACTCTGGTATACTTATCAGAATATCACTGAGGGGGATCTGGATTTTTTTGCAGGAATGGAGATTTCTCAGACATTCACTTTAGGCGAAGCAGAGTCAATTACCCTCTGTCACGGTTCTCCTTTCAGCAACAGGCAGGATTTGCTCCCCAAAGAACCTGATACCTGCCATATTCTGGAGCAGAGCAGCACACGCCTAATCCTGTGCGGCCACACACATATCCAACAAAAAATAGAACACCTCGGCAAAGCCGCCTTGAATCCGGGCTCGGTGGGAGCTCCTATCGGCGTCTGCCGAAAGGCTCAGTTTATGCTTCTTCATCAAAATGGAAATACCTGGGAAGAGGAATTTCTGTCCCTGGATTACCCTGTTGAAAGAGAAATAGATAACTTATACAGCGCAAAACTGGACAGAATTGCCCCTTATTGGTGTAAATCGACCATTCGCCTTCTCCAGACCGGAACCGACTCTCATAAGCTGTTTCTCCAAAAAGCCATGGAATTGTGCCGGGAGGAGCGCGGTGAATGTATCTGGCCGGATATCCCCGAAAAGTATTGTGAGCAGGCTTTTGAATTTCTCATTGAGCAGGCGGAATTTCATTACAACTAACCGCCCTTTTATTCCATTTTAATCAGAAACGCCCTTATATTTACCGATATAAGAAACAGAAATATATCAATAACCTGCTCTCCAAAAAACACGAAAGGAAAGGACATTCTCATGAAAATCAATTCCAATATTATTCCAGCCAATACAGAATACGGCGTCAAAAATTCCAGACAGGCAGAAAACATCAAAGACCGGAAATTCATGGAAAGAGTCGCACAGGGAGAGAGCGTCAATCTCTTTAAAGAGCTTGGAAGAGGCGTAAGTATTGAGCTCTCTGAGGAAGGGCTTGCCAAGCTGAACAAAAAGCTTTCGGAAATCAAAAATGACAATCCTGACATGCATATTTTGAGCGATGATGAAAAAGTTAAGCTCCTCCAAGAATCCATCAAGCCCCTCCGTGCCCGGCATCCCATTATTCCCAACATCAAGACCAACGATAAACTTGTGAAGGGATTGGCAGGAGCAGATAAAAACGTAGTAGATGCCGCCTACTCCATCATTCAGAACGATCTGATTCCTCACAATGTGGGAACCATGACGGAGGATGAGCGGCAGGAGCTGATTCTGGTCGGACTCGAGAAAGCCAAATATCTGGCTGACGGCCTTGACGAGGACAAGGCCGGTCTTTTCATGGATGCCATGAACACGATTGCGAAATATGGCATTAACGGAACACTGGATTTGCAGGGCAACGTCACCTACGATATCCGTTGGGGCGCTTTGGTGGGGGCGCCGGATAACTATATCAGTACCGGGGATCTCATGAAAAAGGTTGCGCCAAAGGAGTATGCAATCTATTCGTCAATGATGGATGAGGCTATCCAAAAGAACGATGACCACCTCATGAATAATGCCATGAAATATATGATTGACTGGGAAATGCAGGCCTACAGAACCAATCCGGGACCCATTGAGGAGGAAATGCAAAAGCAGGCAGACTGGAAGAAGGGTGTTGAAAACACCATAATCCCGGATACTTACAGCCGCACTGACCGAAGCAGCCTGCAGTCCCTGACGAACAGTATTCTGGAACAAAATCAGGGTTTGGATTATGACTTTTTATTCAGGAACCTGCAGGAGTTTGCAGATCTTCTTGCCGGTTCGTCCATGGACAAATTTTCGCCTGTGTGATAAAATCCCCCTCAAAGAAAGGGGAAGCATTATGTTCGCACTGTTGGAGGACATTTTATACACGTTTACAGACTTTCTCACCGGCTATACCGCACTGACACTCTGTCTGTTTGCAGTCATGGACGAGCGGGGATGGCAGCGGCTGAAAAAACTGCCTGTTCTGCTGTTTGCACCCCTGACGGTAACTTTCATAAGTCTGACCTTATATGCGGCCATCCCCGAGGCCGCTTTTTTCCGTTACTGCATCAATTCCTGTTTCAACCTGCTGGCCTGCGCCCTTTGGGCCAGGTGGGCGTGGCGGACCGGGTTCTGGTGGGCTTTTGCCGCCGTGTGCATGGCAGGTGTGTTCCAGGTAGCCGCCTCTACCCTGTCCTGGATGCTGCTCAAAGTAATCCCTTTGGACAGGTTTGGCCAGTTTCTGGCATCGGAGGCCGTCTTTTGGGCCGCAGTCCTGACCATCACTGCTTTGCTGCACCTCCTGCGTTTCGGTTCCCGGTTCCGCCTGCTTCGGGAAAATGAATCCGGCTGCCGGATGGCCCTGCTGCTGTTTGCGCTGGAATCTTCTATGGAGATGCTTCTCCTGATGCAAAACGGAATCCGGGAGGAATATCTGATCGCCTACTACCTCCTTGTCATAACTACGGCGGGACTGATTACAGGGCTGGTGACCTATCTGGCCCAGCGGCTGGACGCTGCCCGGCAAGTGGAGGCCCAGCGCAGCATCATTGCCCAGCAGCAGCTCTACGAACAGGATCTGGAGTCCATCCGCCGGGAGGTGCGCTCGTTCCGGCACGACTACAAAAATCTGCTGGCGGGGCTGTCAGAGCAGGCAAACGAAGGCGAATTGGATAAACTGCGAGCCGCCCTGGCGGAGCTGGATGCGGGCTTTGACCGGCGCATCGGGGAAAAAATCCAGGCTTCCGCTCAGCTGGGCAATGTGAGGATTCCCCAGGTGCGCAGCCTGCTGCTGTCCAAATTGACCGGCATGGGAGAAAAAGGGATCGACAGCCGATTGGAGATCCTCTATCCCGTGGAGACGTTGGGAATGGATCCCTGGGACTTTACCCGCTGTCTGGGTATCCTGCTGGATAATGCCATCGAGGCCGCTTTGGATGTGAAAACACCCTGGGTGGAGACTGTTCTGCTGGCTCAGGAAGGGAGACTGTTCCTGCGGATATCCAACCCCTACACCGGAACCATTGAGCCGGCCAAAATCTGGGGGGAGGGCTTTTCCACCAAAGGGAAGGGCCGAGGGCTGGGCCTTTCCAGCTATCAGAGAATTCTGGCGGAGTATGAAAATACGGCTTCTTCCACCAGTTGGGCAGGGGGCATATTTGTCCAGGAGCTGACAGTGGAGGGCAGGCCATGATCCGGATTTACTTATGCGATGACGATGAAACCATCCTCCATCAGATCAAAACCGCCCTGGAGTGGAAAATCTTCCTGGAAAACTATGACATGGAAGTGGCAGGGGCTGTCTCCACGGCACAAAAGCTGCTGGATGCGGTTCCTGACGGCAGCCGGAATGTCTATTTTCTGGACGTGGATTTGCAGGACGGGGAGTGGGACGGCTTTCGGCTGGGCCGGGAGCTGCGACGGCGGGATCCCCACGGTACCCTGATCTATGTTACCGGCTACGGTGATCTGGCCTGGAAAACCTTCCAGTATCATCTGGAGGCCTTTGACTACATCGTAAAGGAACCGGAACAGACCGGTTCCTCCGCCGCCCGGTGCCTGGAAGCTGTCCATAACCGCCTGCTGGACGAGCGCCGGGATCCGGCGGAGGTATTTTCCCTTCGGACAGGGGATGAGACGCGGCACGTGCCGCTGGCCGATATTCTGTTCTTTGAGACCGCCCCCAGGGCCCACCACGTTTTCCTCCACACGGCGGACAGTCGGATGGATTTCGTGGGCAGTCTGAATGAACTGGAAAAAGAACTTGGCGGGCGCTTTATCCGGATCCACCGTGCCTATCTGGCGGCAGCGGATAAAATCGAGGCTGTAAACGGGAAAGAAAACAAAGTTCGGGTAGGAGGCCGGGAGTGCCTGCTCTCCCGAGCCGGAAAAGCAAAGCTGCGCAAAAAACCGGAAGATGAGCCGTAAGGCCTTCTCCCGGTTTTTGCCGTTTGGGAACAATTTGCACCGTTTAGGAAATCTGAGCCAGGCCGGGCCGGAATTGTGGTATATTTTCCTTCGCAGAAAAAGAAAATGGAGGAAACCAAAATGGCAAAAGGAAAAGAACGTTTTGTAGAAGTATATTCCCAAGGATTAACCAATGTGGAAAAGATCATCGTGGACACTCAGACCGGCGTAAATTACCTGCTGGCCGCCTCTACCCTGACAGCAGGTTGTGGGATGAGCGTCCTGGTGGACGCGGAGGGCAAACCTATCGTTACCCCCGTAGACTAAACAACGGATAGTGCGCTTCGCGGACTATCCTTATCCTGAATTCGTGGAGTTCAAGCCAATATAAATGCCCATAAATCCACATTTTACAAGGATTTCACAGATTTTAAAGCT
>ERZ808044.144-NODE-144-length-98826-cov-10.830307_pt1 | contig 98826 bp, 93 predicted proteins | sample MGYA00380195_ERZ808044 | MGnify/ENA primary metagenome ERZ808044 (study PRJEB31490, sample SAMN06133423) | mouse gut metagenome | isolation source: Z7_2 | host: mice | place: China: Chengdu | collected 2015-05 ...
GGTTTGACTCTTCAAAACCGCATAATCGCAGGTTTTTCAGGCATTTAACAGGCTTGAGTTTCACGGATTAAGGTAATTGTAAACGGTAGATAGTGCGTACCTCGACTGTAAGGGCAAAGTGTGTGACAATAGACTATATTTCTATCATCAGTATTAAAAGTTAAGCCTTAACTTTTGATACCATTATACGGAGGTAAGTCTATGAACTCAGCAACAACAGCAGTAGCTGTACAATCCCGTTTAAAAGAGTGGGCAGAGCAGATCAGGGAATGCCAGAACCGGCCCGCAGGCATGAGTGTCGTTGATTGGTGTGCCAGCCACGGCATTACGAAAGCGAACTACACACAGACTGCCTGTGAAGATTTGGCAAGGGCAAATCAGCTTTATCTTTGAATACGCAGAGGAGTTAGAGGTGGATACGGACTGTTATTCCCTGTGGGGTGGTTCCGCGGGGGCAAGGATGGCTGCTTATCTGGGTACTTATGGGACGACTCCTTTTGAAGGCGGAGACTGGCATCCCGATAAAGCTGGCTGGCGTACTGGCTCCCCCTGTCACTGTGGATAATAGCTCCACGTATGCCCGGATACGCCTTCGCCGCATTTTCCAGTGTCTGCGCACATAATACATGACATTGAGTAAAATCAATGGTTTATAGACTTAAAAAGCAGACACTAATTACAGTGCGTGTGAACGCGCTGTAATTAGTTAAAGCTTTATATTCTGTTCCCGGTATTCGCTGGGTGATAATCCCGTTTCTTTTTGAAAGGAAGAAGAAAAATAGCTTCGGGAGCCAAATGAAAGTTCATCGCTGATTTCCTGAATACTCATTTGGGTTCCTGAGAGAAGTAATTTTGCCTGTCGTATTTTTTCACGTTTAATATAATCTGATACGCTATACCCGGTCTCATTTTTGAATTTATGAGAGAAGTAGTATTCTGTATAGCCCACCTGTCTGGCTAATTGTGTGATAGAAAGCTTTTCTTTGATATGTATTGCGATGTAATCGCATGCGCTTTTTATCTGTCCGGAGATATCATTCTTTTCTTTTTCTTGTTGTACCCGCTGTACGTAGTCTTCCAAAAGAGTACTGCATGTGGTAGATGTTTCGGCAATGTTTTTGCTGTCTTCAATCATCTGCATATAATAGTCATTGAGGGTATAAGCGACGGAGGGGCTTACACCACCTTCGATGGCGGCTCTCGAACAGAGTGTAAGGAGGACGATGGAGGTTGACTTTGCCTTGCGCAGGGAGTCGCCTGTATCAAAACGTGGTCCGTCACTTAAACTGTAAGAGCGTGCAAGGGCATCCAGATAGTTGGGATTTCCTTCCCGCAGCATATTCATGAATTCCTGTTCTGCCATCCATACGCCCCGGTGCTCCTCTGTAATCAGATTGATTTCAGAAGAAGAAGGATTTTGAGATGCCTTTTCCGTAAATTGAATATCATTGGTAGTAATCCGCCTGCCGGTAACGCAGTAATGCAGCATAACGGCATACTGAAAAAGCTGATTAGTAGGGATGATTGGAATATGTTCAAATAGGCGAAAAACCTTTGTACGGATATTGATGGAAAGGTTATGTTTATCCAGCTCCTTTTTAATCATCTGATAAGAGTTTCTTCCGGAATAAGCGGGTCCCAGTGCATGGATTCCGCACAAGGAATCCTCATGGTATTCAAATGCCACGATCCAGATCATCCCAAGATGATCGTCAATAAATAAGGGTTCCCGCTTCTGGTTTTCCACATGTTTTCTGATTGGCTCTTCCAGACTTAGGATGATTAGGGTTTTGTCGTCATTTGCGGATACATCTTCTAAAATATCTGAATGTACAAAGACAAAATCCGGGGAAAAGCTATGCAGAGGAAGGTTATGATTACACTGAATTAACTGCTGAAAAAAAATTAGTTTTTCCTGAATATTCATATTGCTCCTATCTGCACATACTTGATGTGCGTCTTAAATTTACAAAATCAGTCGCATAAAAAGTTTTCCAATAATTTTATGTCTTCGTCCTGTTCAAACCGGATTGTGCCGCTTTGAAGCAGTTCCGGATTAGATGCTATCGTGAAGAAGATATATTGGCTTAACGTTGACTTTAGGGCAATGCGGTCGCCTTCTGAGGTTTCAAATAATACGTCGGCACTGCATTTCTGAACTTGTTTTAGGAAATTTAATATGTTTATATTCGGGTTTATATGCATAAATAGTCCTCCTTATTTTGCCATATTATTAGTATACAGGAAAAACAGAAGAAGTGTTTAAAAAATTAATTATTATGTTAAAAAATTTCTGTAATGAATTAGAAGACATGTTTTTTTTCCAAAAAATTAAAAGAAAACATGAATTCAAAAACATTGACATTTAGAAATTAAGATAGAATAGTCATAAAAAACTGAGAGATCCGGAACGAGAAATCTGTTTGTCGAAAGAAATTGGGAAAAGTAAGGAGGCTGAACAAAATGCAATATGAAAAATTATTTCGGACACAGTCAGTATGGAAATCTATTTTTTCACTGGCGGTTCCTTCAGTAATTATTATTTTGGTTATGATTCTCTACAATATGACAGATATGTTTTTTGTGGGTCAGTTAGGAGATACAAGACAGGTAGCGGCTGTTTCCGTGGTGGGTCCGCTTTTTTCGTTGTCAGCAGCAGTGGCGACTATGTTAGGCAGCGGCGGCAGTGCGCTGATTGCAAAGGCATTGGGCAGTGACCATATGCAGGAAGCAAAAGCTTATGCCAGTCTTTGTTTCTGGGGAGCCATAGGATTTGGGATTGTAATTGGCGCGGTATTGCTGTCAGCAGGAAAGGCTATTCTGCCCGTACTTGGTGCAACGGAGGAGATTTTACCGTATGCGGGAATCTACTTGTACGTTTGCGCTTTGGGTGTGCCCTTTATGCTTGCTTCCACAACGCTCGGAACCATTATACGGGCAGAAGGGGCGGTCAAGGAAGGAATGGTTGGGAATATGGCAGCCACTTTTGTAAATATTCTTCTGGATCCGTTATTCATTTTAGTTTTTGGAATGGGAGTTGCAGGCGCGGCAGCAGCAACAGTAATCGGAAATCTCGTGGGAACATTGTATTATGTTTATTTTATGAGAAAAAAGGCGGTTGTACTGAATATGAGTATTCGCTTGGCGGCGAAAAACCGAAAAAAATTGTTTTCCGTTATTTTGCTGGGAATGCCCAATGCACTCAGCAGTATATTGTCTGGATTTGCCTCTACATTTTCCAACAGGCTGCTTAGAGGTTACGGGACAGGTGCAATTGCAGCCATGGCGGCAGCAGGAAAGACTACGATGCTGATCGGGATGATACAAATGGGTATCTGTATGGGAATCCAGCCATTGCTGGCATACAATTACGGAGCGAAAAATATTGCCCGTTTAAAGGAAATCATACAAAAAGTCTCAATCCTTACACTTGGCGTCGGGGCGGTGACGGGAGGATTTTGTTATTTTTGCCGAAGCCAGATTATCGGTATGTTTATCAAAGAAAGTTCAGTTGCCGTTATGGGCGAGGAAATGGTATTGTTTCTGGTAATAGCCAGCCCTGTTATCGGGCTGTACTATCTGAGTACTAATTTTGTACAGGCTTCCGGATGTGCGGTTCCGGCAACTGTGATGTCAGTACTCCGGCAGGGAATTCTTCTGATTCCGTTTTTGTACCTGTTTCACGGGTTGATGGGATTGTCCGGTATTGCTACGGCACATACGGCAGCAGATATACTGTCTGTGGCAGTCAGCATGCTGCTTTTGTTTTGTCAATATCGTATGTTGGTTAAAAAGGTGGAAGAGCAGAGCGGAGATTAATGCATGGTCTTACGGTAAGTCTTTGGGGTCATATGATAATATTCCTCAAAGGCTTTATAAAATTGGGTATAGTTACAAAAGCCAAGCAGTTCTGCGATTTCATTAATATTCATTTTGGAGGAAAGTAGTAACTGCGCGGCTCTTGTCATACAGAGGGAGGAACTATATTCGTAAATTCCAAGGCCCGTATACTTGCGTATTATTTTGTAAAGATAGTCTCCAGAATAGTTGAAATTCTCCTCAAGCTGTCGGCGGGAAACTTTTCTGCCTGTTTTTTTCATAAATTGTGAGAGCTGTTCAAACAGTATTCTTTCTGATTCGGTTCCGGGTTTGACGGGTGTGTTTTGATAGTTATTTTGGTCAAACAGATGCCAGAACAATTCCATACAAAGGGCGCGGAGCCGGAAAGAGGAGCCAAAGACGGGTTCCTGTATTTCATGAAACATTTTTTCAAATATGGAATGGATATATTGTTTCACCCACGAAGCGTCTCTAAGGGGAATGAAATCAATATACTCTTTCTGTTCAGAGTTTTCCTGCTGCAGAGTCTGGAGAAAGAAATTCTTCATCAGTTCATTGCAGGGGGCATCTTCCAGCGGGAAATATTGTTCCGCAGTAAACAGGTTTCTGGCAAAATTTTTGGATAACTGCAGAAACAGTATTCTTGATGCGTTATGATATTCTTCTATATGCTGTGTGTTTGTATTAATTAGGCAGCAGCTTCCGGCGGGATAAACATGCCGTTCATATTCAATGTTTTGATATACGGTGCCCTCGATAACAAACATCAATTCAAAGAAGTCATGCTGATGAAGTTTTCCGTTATCTATATAAGGTGCAATTTCTGCATTGCTGAAGGAAGTATAGAGGGAAGAACTGGGTGATGACTGCATGATAATCAAACGGGCATTCGGATTATCAGGAAGGCTTGTGCATAAGAAAAGTTCAAAGGGAACTTCTGTCCGGTAATTAAAGGGCAGCACGAACCCGGATGGTTCTAGGATATTTTTATAGTCTCCCACAATATTCCATTTTCCTGTAGTACCTGTACTGAAGTGATACATGTTAAGCTCCTTTAATTGAATATGATATAAAAATAGGAAAAGTTCTTTTAAATGCTATATAAAACGATAACTATATCATTTACAATTATATTACGGCTTGTTATCTGTGTAAAGAATATAAAATGGGAGGAAGAGAAGGTATGGTCAAATCAGATTTTAATTTAGGATGGATATTTTACAAGGAAGGGCATGAAAAGGATAAAAAAGAAGTAGCGCTTCCCCATGATGCCATGATTTATGAGCAGAGAAGCAGAGAAGCAGTTACGGCAGGGGCATGTGGATACTTTCCGGGTGGAACATATGTCTATGAGAAGTCTTTTGAAGCTCCGGTTGAATGGAAAGGCAAAAAGATAATATTGGAATTCGAGGGAATCTATCAGAAGGCGCAGGTATATCTGAATGGACAGCTTACAGGCACAAATATATACGGGTATTCTAATTTCTATGTGCCATTAGAGAATGGCCTTGTATATGGAGAGAGCAATCAGCTTAAAGTGGTTGCTGATAATTCAAAATGCCCGAACAGCAGATGGTATTCCGGCAGTGGAATCTATCGTAAAGTGAACTTTTATGTGGGAGAGGAATGTTATATTCATCCGGAAGGAGTAAAAATCACAACACCGGAAATTGACAGGATACAAATTGAGGCTGACGTTACGGGCGGGGAACAGCTGAGAGCATTAATATTTGACAAGGGCAGGAAAATTGCTGAAGGTCTGACAGAGATCAAGGAAGCATTGGCAAAGTTGTCACTGGACATACCGAAAGCGCAGCTTTGGGACGCGGAGAATCCTTACTTATATGAATATCAGTTAGAATTGATTAACGATGGAAAAGCAGTTGATTGTGTAAAAGGATTTCTGGGAATCCGGACATTGTCGTGGGATACAAAAGGCTTTCGGGTAAACGGGAAAGAAGTGCTTCTTAGGGGAGCATGTATTCACCATGATAATGGTATCCTTGGAGGATGTTCTTTTCAAGAAGCAGAAGAGCGTAGAATACGTATTTTGAAGGAGGCAGGTTTTAATGCTATCCGGTGTTCCCACAATCCTGCATCAAAGGATTTGCTGTTGGCATGCGACAAACTTGGCATGTATGTCATGGACGAATTTGCAGATCAGTGGTTGATACATAAAAATCCCTATGATTATGCCGACGCTGATTTTAGAAAGAACTGGCAGCAGGATTTAAGGGCGATGGTGCTTAAAAATCATAACCATCCAAGCGTGATCATGAATTCGATTGGTAATGAAATTTCGGAGCTTGCGTTGCCGGAAGGTCAGGAGTACTGTCGGAAAATGGCCGAGTTTGCAAGAAGTATTGACCCGTCAAGACCGGTAACTCTGGGAGTTAATCTTATGCTTTGCAGTATGACAGCAAAAGGAGGCGGTATTTACGGTGACAAGAAAGATAAAAAGGGGAAGAAGAAAGAAAACCAGAATGGAAGCCAGACGATGGACAATGCTCCTACCAGTACTTTTTTCAATATGTTGATGAATATGGCCGGCGGAATGATTGAAAAAATGGCAGCCAAACCGGCGGCGGATAAAGCATCAGAGGAAGCGTTCGCAAGCCTTGATATCGGAGGATACAATTATGCGGCTTCCCGCTATGAGATAGACAAAGATCTGCATCCCGACCGTGTGATTGTCGGTTCGGAGACACTTCCTAAAAATCTATACAAAAACTGGCAGCTTGTGAAAAAGCTTCCTTATGTAGTAGGAGATTTCATGTGGACGGGGTGGGATTATCTTGGCGAGGCTGGTATCGGGACAGTCCGATACAAAAGCTTTAAAAAACCGGGAAATGATGCGCCGATTATTTCCGGCGGCTGCGGTGTTATTGATATCTGTGGGAAAATCCGTCCTGAGGTGCAGTGGAACAAACTTATATGGGGATTAACGAATACGCCCGGAATTGGTGTGGAGCCATTGACACATGCCGGGGATCTGGGTTCTGTGTCTATGTGGCGTGATACGGATGCCGTGGGAAGCTGGTCATGGAGCGGCTGTGAAGGAAGGAAAACCAAGGTAACAGTTTATTCAAACGGAGCAGAGGCAGAACTGCTTGTCAATGGAAAATCTTGCGGAAGAAAAACAGTAAAAGAATGCAAGACAGTCTTTAAAAATGTGCGTTATGAAAAAGGCACGATTACAGCGGTTTCTTATGATGCACAGGGAAAGGAAATTTCCCGAAGCTCATTAAAGACAGCGAAAGGTAAAACTGTTTTGGCTGTTAATGCAGAGAAGACGGAACTGACGGCAGACGGACAGGACTTGTGTTATTTGAACATTGATCTTATAGGTGAAGATGGAATCACGAAATCATCAGAGGATATTCCTATATCGATAGAGGTAAGCGGTGCGGGCACGCTACAGGCGTTTGGTTCTGCCAGACCGAATATGGGAGAAGATTTCCATAGCAGGCAGCATACAACTTACTATGGGAAAGCACAGGCGGTAATCCGTGCAGGTGAAAAGTCAGGAAACATATTAGTAAAAGTAAGTGGAGAGGGACTTGGTACAAAAGAAGTGTCTATTCATGTGAAAGAAAAGTAAGTTTTAGAAGGAGGATGATGAGGATGAAACGTCAAGCATATAATCCCTATCTGCCGGCATGGGAATATATTCCGGATGGGGAGCCCAGAGTATTTGGGGACAGGTTGTATATTTTTGGAAGTCATGACCGGTTTGGTGCCGAAGGGTATTGTGAAAACGACTATGTGGCATGGTCTGCACCAGTGGAGGATCTGTCAGATTGGAGATATGAAGGAGTGATTTTTAGGAAAGACCAGACACCGTGGAACACACGTAATCAGGTATATTATGCTCCGGATTGTGTGCAGGGACCGGATGGGCGGTATTATCTCTATTACTTTGTAGTGAATTCCAGCATTATTTCGGTGGCAGTTTGTGATAAACCGGCAGGGAAATATGAGTATCTGGGAGATGTGAGCCTGCCGGACGGGCATGCTTACGGAACCAAACCTGAAGAATGGTTTACCTTTGATCCTGCAGTTCTGGTGGATGATGACGGAAGAATATGGCTTTATACAGGCAGCAGCCAGCCGGAGAACGGACAATACGGACATGAGATTAAAGGCTGCTTCGTGATGGAATTAGCTGCAGATATGCTTACGGTGATAAGTAAGCCCCAAATTCTCCTTCCTGCAAAATGGGTATATACAGAACCGAATTTTTTTGAGGGGGCATCCATACGGCATATTGGGGAATGGTATTATCTTGTTTATCCGGCAACAAACATGACGGGGCTGAACTACTCCATGAGCCGTTTCCCGGACAGAGATTTTGTTCATAAGGGGGCAATCCATTGTTCCAGTAATATTGGTTATCAGGGACGCAGTCTTATGCAGGCTTCTTATCCAATGGGAAACAGTCATGGAGGTCTGGTATGCATAAAAGGACAATGGTATATTTTTAATCATCGTGTGACAAATGGAAGTCCTTTTTCTAGACAGGGTGTGGCTGAGAAGATCACCATTCATCCGGACGGAACCATTGATATGGTAGAATCCACAAGCTGCGGTCTTAATGACGGTCCGTTGAAAGGAAGTGGGACTTATCCGGCATATATCGCCTGTGTACTGATAGGGAAGCCAGCTGGAGAAATGTTTAACCCAATGGCGATGACAGGTCCGTGTGTGACACAGGATGGGCCGGATTATGATCCGCCGGAGCCGGGAGTGGCGGAGATTAACGGGGAGACAGCAAAGGATGCGCCGGTTTCCTATATTACAGGGCTTGAGGATGGCAGTCAGGCAGGTTACAAATATTTTGATATGACCAATACCAGACATCTTTCGGTGGTAACCCGCGGTGCCGGAGGGAAGCTTGAGATCTTAAACGGAGAATCCGGAGAAGCTGTTGCAGAAATACTGCTTTCGCAAAGCGATGACTGGGCGGTATCGGAAACGGATTTTATGCCTGAACGGATTGTTGCAGAGAGGACAGATATTGCAGTTTCGCGTTGTCCACTGTTCCTTCGCTATCGAGGAGAGAGCAGTATTGATATTTTGGAATTTACATTATCATAGGAGGATCAAGAACATGAGAGTAGAAAAAATTGTATTGAATGAAGCAAGAGAAGTGTCATTAACGGCCTATCTTCTGGATACTGGGGCAGAATTCCGGAATATCTGCAAACGCCCGGCAGTTTTAATTCTTCCCGGCGGCGGATATCAGTTCTGCTCTGAAAGAGAAGCTGATCCGGTCGCAATGCCTTATCTGAAAGCAGGGTATCAGGCTTTTATCCTTAGATATTCGGTTGGGAAACATTCTGTGTGGCCGAATCCCCTGCAGGATTATGAACAGGTAATGGAAATGATCCGCAAGAGGGCAGAAGAGTGGAAAGTATTTTCCGATAAAGTTGCAGTAATTGGGTTTTCAGCGGGAGGGCATTTGGCGGCAGCAGCGGCGACAATGTCAGAGAATCGTCCCAATGCAGCAATTTTGGGATATCCGGTGACAGGTTCCGATGTGAAAGGCTGCTGTGCTACTGCGCCGGATACAATTTCCTGTGTGGATAAAAATACCTGTCCCTGTTTTATATTTGCAACACGGACAGATGCAATTGTTCCTGTTATGAACAGTATTCGATTTATGGAAGCGTTGGTGCAGGCGGATATTTCATTTGAAAGCCATATTTATTCCTATGGACCTCATGGATTTTCAACATGCGATACTTCTGTTCAGAGTCGTGATACAACTATTTCCTCCCGTGTTCCTAACTGGGTGTCCGATTCTATCGGGTGGCTGAAAGAGGTATTTGGAGATTTTGGAAACGGCGAAATGACAAAGCCCGTATGCAAGGCGCATGTGACGGATAATGATGGAGAATTTTTATCCGTTGACTGTACTTTTGGTTACGTGATGGGAAATCCGAAAGGGCGGAAGGTTGTGGAAGGTTTTTTGGGGGGCGCAGGGAAACAGGAAAAACCGGGAGGGCAGGAAGCTCAACAGATGACTCCGGAGATGATGTCTATGGCATCAGGAATGAAAATGAGGCAGATATTGGAGTATGCTCATATGCCTAAAGAAGTAATAGAGCAGATTAACGATCAGCTTTCCATGATTCCCAATCAAAGATGAAGTGATTTGTGATCCATCGACATTTAAAAGACAGAGATAGAACAAGTAAACAAGGAGAGTATATGATCAAATTAGCAAAAATATTTCAAGATGGCATGACGTTTCAGAGAAATAAGCCATGCAAAGTATGGGGAACCAGTTCAGAAGTGAAGACGGTAACTATTTATATGAATGAAAAGGAAGTTGCTGAAAGAGAACTGCCGCAAGGAGATTTTGCTTTTTTTCTTCCCCCACAGGAAGCAGCACAGAATGTAACTGTCCGGATAGGAAATGATGTTGTGCTCAGAAATGTGGATTTTGGGGAGGTATGGTTTGCCGGCGGACAAAGCAATATGGAATTTCCCATGAAGTATGACAGTCAGTTTGAAGAAATGAAAAGCAGCCGGCCGGATGAGCATTTACGTTATTATGAAGTGGCAAAGTATTCCTTTGAAGGGGAAGAAGAAGAGGGGCTGAAAAGTAATCAGGACTGGAACTGCTGGAGATGTCTTACTCCGGAGGCGATTGGAAGTTTTTCGGCGGTAGCAGCATATTTTGCAATAGAGCTGCGGAAGCATTATAACATACCGGTGGCAATAGTCAGCTGTAATTGGGGAGGAACTTCCGCATCAGCATGGATCAGCCGGGAAATGTTAGAGGCGGACGAAGAACTGGCAGTATATCTGCGTGAGTATGAAGAGAATCTTGCACATTTGGATATGGAAACATACTACCAGATAAACTATGCGAAGAGAAAGGGAATGGGAAGCCCTTTCGCTCAAATGATCAACGATTTTATGATGAAAAATACGGTAACGATGGAACAGGTGATGCAGCATATAGGAAAGCTGGCAGCCGGAGCAGGCATGGAAATGCAGGGGGGAACGGCAGAAAACAGCGGCATGTCACAGGAGAGTTTTATGGTGACAGGACCGCATGATGAGAATCGCCCCTGCGGGTTGTATGAGTCCATGCTGTCAAAGGCTGCAGGCTTTACCATCAGGGGAGTCGTCTGGTATCAGGGAGAAAGTGATGACACGCATCCTGAAATTTATGAAAAACTGTTTACCCGATTGGTGGAGCAGCTTCGGAAGGACTGGGCAGAGGATCTTCCGGTCATATATGCCCAGCTTGCACCTTTTGAAAGCTGGATGCAGTGCAGGGGGGATAAATTCCCAGAACTCAGGAAACAACAGTTTGATGCATGGGAGCATATTGATAATGTGCATATGATTTCCACTTCAGATTGTGGAAACAGGTTTGACATTCATCCCAAAAATAAGCAGCCAATAGGAATACGTATGGCATTGAGTGCAAGACAGCATGTATATGGGGAAGCGGTGCAGGGGGATGCTCCTATCGCTGTGGAAATGAAAGTACAGGATAAGCAGATATGTATTCGATTTGACAATGCTGTCAGCCTTCATCTGGAAGGGCAAGAATTTCAGGAACTGGAGATTTATACAGGTGAAGAGAAGTGTGAGATTACCGGATGGAGTGTATACGAAGATACACTAACAGTTTTCATAAAAGAAGCCATTATATCAAATGAAATCACTGCTGTTTTTGCCCAGACACCTTATTATCAAGTTTCTCTTTTTAATGAAAATGGGCTTCCGGCATTTCCTTTTATTTTACAAAAAAGAAAATAAAATGTATGAAACATTAAACAAAATCAGCAATTTTTAAACAGGGGTAATTTTAATTTTCTCTATAATAATATTATGGCAAAAAACTTAAGATATATTGAAGGAGGGTTTAATTATGTCTCAAAACAGATCAGGTCAAGGTGGAGCCGATGGGGTGATATATCGGCGCGCAAAATTATGGCAGATTATTATGGTATCTACCAGTGCTTTTATTGGAATGGGGTTTTATTCTCTCATAGGTCTTGCAAACTATACGGCAAGTATCGGTTATGGTATTGCGACAGTGGCAGTAGGAGGGATTCTGACCTTTACCCGTGTTTTTGATGCAATTACCGATCCGATGCTTGCGTTCCTTTATGACAAAGTTAATACTCGTTTCGGTAAGGTGCGTATCCTGATGATTAGCGGTTGGGCGATCATGGTTCTTGCATTGCTTATGATGTATAACTGGGCAGCAGGGAAAGGAAGGGGTACTGTAACTTTTATACTCCTGTATGTTCTTTATATCATTGGATATACCTTGTTCAACATGACGGTACAGACATTGTATGCGCTGATGACCAATGACCCAAGGCAGCGTCCTATGATCGGTGTCTGCAGTACGATTTTTAATTATCTGGTGCCTATAACCCTGAATCTTGTATTCTATATGAAGCTTATGCCTAAATTTGGCGGATTTAATCTGGAATTTCTGGCATCTGCCTGTTGGGTGTGTGTTGGGGTTTCTGCAGTAGGTATTGTTCTGACATGTATTGGTATTACGGAGTTTGATAAGGCGGAAAACTTTGTCGGAACGAATATGAAGAAAGAAAAGCTCAAAATAAAGGATATGGTGGATGTACTCAAAGGCAACCGTCCGCTGCAGTGCTACATAGCCTCTGCCGCTTCCGATAAGATTGCACAACAGATTGCCAGCCAGTCTATTATTAATACGATGGCTGCAGGTATTATTATCGGTGATATGGCGATTTCTACTCAGCTGACTACCTTAGGAATTATTCCTTCCATACTATTTGCTTTTGTCGGTGCGGGGTATGCCAGAAAACACGGCAACAAGAAGACGGTAGTGGACTGGACATGGTATTGTCTTATAGTAACGCTTATCTCATTTGCTTTCTTTACTTCAATTTATATTTTTGGAGATACACATAGCATTGCAACCGCAAAACCATTGATGATTGCATATGTTCTTCTGATGTTGCTGACGAATGGAACGAAGATGGGTGTTACAACCGGAAATAATGCATTTATGGCAGACATCATTGATTATGAGTTGGATCGTGGCGGCAAATATATACCGGCGGTTATAACGGGTGTATATAGTTTGATTGATAAGCTGGTATCTTCTGTCAGTGCACTTATTGCAACTGGAGCGATTGCTTTGATCGGGTATAAAGAAACAATGCCGCAGCCTACAGATGAATTAACAGCAGGTATTTTCTGGATGACAATGGCATTGATGTATGGTTTCCCTATTATCGGCTGGATCATTACGCTGATTGCTATGCATTTCTGCTCGTTGAGTAAAGAGGACATGGTAGAAGTTCAGAAGCGTATTGCAGAGAAGAAAGCGACTGCACAATCGAAAGCTTGAGTAGAATTCCTACATAGACAGAGTTGCGATTTTAATAAAAGATAAGGAACTGCCTTCGGATAACAGGCGGAATCTTAGATAAGTTGATATGTTCTCACGCAGGAAGTGTAAGAAATATGATGTGCAGGATTGAAAGGGGAAATGCAGGATGAGTAAGATTTATCTTTTGACTGGAGCTGCTGGATTGCTGGGCAGTAATATTGCCCGTCAGCTAGTGGATGCTAAAGAAGTAGTGCGTGCTTTAGTATTGAAAGATGATCCGGCTGTGGCATATGTGCCGGATCAGGTGCAGATTATTTATGGGGATTTGCTTGACATTAATTCCATGGAAGAATTATTTACTGTTCCGGAGGGCAGTGAGGTTATTGTAATACATTGTGCCAGTATAGTAACAATGAATCCTAATCCTAATCCCAAAGTGTATGCTGTCAATGTGGATGGTACACGCAATATTATTGATATGTGCTTAAAGAACAAAGTAAAAAAACTGGTTTATGTAAGTTCTACCGGGGCAATTCCTGAATTGCCCCATGGACAGAAAATCAAAGAGGTCGATCATTTTCTGCCGGCAGACGGACTTGTTGGTTATTATTCTGTTACCAAGGCTCAGGCGAGTCAGCTGGTTTTAGATGCTTTGCGGTGGTGTCCGGGGCTTGATGCTTCTATAGTTCATCCTTCCGGTATTTGCGGACCGAATGACTACGCTTTTGGTCCAGTGGCGCAGACGGTTTCCCAATACCTCAATGGAGAAGTGAAAATTGGTTTAGATGGCACTTTTAACAGTGTGGATGTCAGGGATTTGGCTGCCGGAATTATTGCCTGTTGTGATAAAGGGCGCCGGGGTGAGTGCTATATTATGAGCAATGAACTGGTAACCATGAAGGAACTTTATGATATTATTAATCAGACTGCCAACATGAATGTCCATGCTAATATTTTGTCAAAAGGCATTGCCAGTTTGGCAGTGAAATTTATAAAAATGCAGAGCAAATTCACAGGTGAAGAACCGGTATTGACGGATTTTGCTGTTTATAATATGACGCGCAATAATGATTTTGATTGTTCAAAGGCAAAACAGGAGCTGGGATTTTCATGCCGTCCTTTTGAAGAAACCATTCGGGATGAGGTCAATTGGTTGCTGGAAGAAGCAAAAGCAGCTGGTGGACAGACTGAGGAAGCTGAAAAGAATGCTGAAAAAACGGTTGAGGAGATTAAAGAAAGGATAAAAATGGGGGATATCTCCAAAGTAATCGTTAGAAAGGGAGATGAAAGGATTCTTAGTATACCATTAAATATCAGTGTCGCAGCCAGCGTTGTAGGGGTTACTGTTGCACCATTAACATTTCTTCCGGCAATGATTTCTGCAATTGGTCTTGATTGCCATATTGAACTTGAAAAGAAAGACGGTACAGTTATGGACGTTACAAATGGAGTTGCCAGCGCTATTGTAGATGCATCTGGTTACTCGGATAGAAATTAGACAAACCAGACACTTACGGAAAATATGTAAGTGTCTGGTCTCTTTATATAGCAGAGGAAATTATTCTGTCATTTTTTCTATCAAATGAGAACATATGAAGTATACTTCCTATGTTCCTGACGGAGCGGACATTACCCAATGTGGCTACGAGTTCTCCCCGGAAGGATTGGAGCATGTCATTCGAAAAGTGGCAAAAGACTTTAAAGGTGATATCTATGTTACAGAAAATGGAGTGACTACGGATGATGACCAGAGAAGAATTGAGTTTATCCAAAGAGCAATCTGGGGTGTGAAACGCTGCATGGAGGACGATATTCCGGTAAAAGGATATTTCTACTGGTCCTTTATTGATAACTATGAGTGGCAGAAAGCGTATAGTCTGAAATATGGGCTTGTAGCTGTTGATCGTACTACGCAGATACGGACGCCTAAACCAAGTCTTAGATTCTTAGGGAGTATGCTGGAAAAGGAAGCTTGAGAGTAAATAAACGTAAAAAACCTGCTGGACAATGCAGCAGGTTTTTTGGTAAAAAATATTTTATGGTGACGTAGAATTAACCATGGTAACTTCCCAGATAGGATAAGCTTTCTTTGGGATGGCGGGTCTGTGTTGTTCTGTCAACGGCAATTAACCCGAAGGTCATGGAATAGCCTTTCTGCCATTCAAAATTGTCCATAAGGCTCCAATGGAAGTAGCCGCGTACGGGAAGGTTATCGCGCAGACAGTTTTGAACACCTGTGAGAGCTGTTTCGATAAAAGCAATACGCCTCTTGTCATCATCGGTAGCAATGCCGTTTTCTGTGACAATTAAGTCTCCCTTGAAATCTTTTGCCACCTTACGGATGACATGTTCTAATGCTTCCGGGTAGAACTCATAGTTCATCTGAGTAAGTTCAGCGCCGTCAGGAGTGGGGAGTGTACCCTCCGGACCCATCAGGGAGCGGGTATAGTTCTGTACGCCCAGAAAATCATCATTTTGGATATAGGGGAGATAATGGATAAATTCATCATCCCACTCTTTTTTTGCATGTTCCTCTCCGCCGGCTGTGGATTGAATATCATGTAAGCTTAAGGTAAGACCTACTTTGATTTCAGGATAGAGTTCTTTGATGACAGCACGCGCTGCTTCGTGAGCACGACATACAATCTTATCGCCTTCAGGAGTACGCATGGAAGTAAAGTTTTCTACTTTCTCCACTCCAAAGACTTTGATATTTTCTTCGGCTGTGGCTTTCTGGTCTGCCATCATTTTCTCCAGATTGATTCCGACCTGAACAGTACCGTCCGCGCTCTGTGCTTTTGCAGCCTGCGCCTGCATCTGCAGCGTATAGCGTTTGGCAATGGCAGCTACCTGAATTCCCATATTGGCTTCGTTGATGGTACATACATAGTGAAGCTCAGTTCCAAGTTTTCCGATGATATAGCGGACATAGCGAGCAAAATCGTCTACTGTGGATTCTGCTTCCCACCCACCTTTTCCTATGAGCCATTTAGGGCTGGAAAAATGATGGAGGGTTACGATTGGCTCTAAACCATGTTCTTTGCAGCAGTGAATAACGTCCAGATAGTGCTCGGCCTGTGCATCATCAAAATGTCCTTCTTCTGGTTCGATACGCGCCCATTCTACAGAAAAACGGTAGGCGTTTAATCCGGCATCAGCCATGAGCTGAATATCCTCCTGATAACGGTGGTAATGGTCAACGGCATCAAGGGATGGCTCTATAAAACTAGTGTGTTCCATCTGTTCCATTGCCCAGCAGTCACTATTATCATTGTTTCCCTCAACCTGATGTGCTGCGGTTGCAGCTCCCAAAAGAAAGTCCGGTGAAAATTTGTCCATAGAAAATCCTCCTTGCAATTTATAATCTCCAAATAAGATGTTTATTGGATTTGTTTTTTTTATTATAATAGAAAAGAAAGATATCAAGAGGTGAAAATTTCGTGTTTATGTCAAAAAATTAATTTGATTTATTTATTTTATTAATCTAAAGCTCTGAAAGATGGGAGTACAAATGTGCATTTAGGATAATGAAGGAGAAAATGAATGGATAAAGCAGTCTACATATTAAAAAATGTATACCATCTGTATCATCTGGCAGGAAGGATTTTAAGCAGAGAAGGAAAATTTCTTGCAGTTCCTTTTGATGGTTTCTTAGATGAGGATCCGGTATTTAATAGTCCAAAGCTTTTACAAATGTTGATGGAATATGGGAGGGAACAAAAGAAATATAAGGTGTGGAATGACGGCGGGTATTGGTATTATGTGTTTCATAATTTGGGAGATTATATTATATGGGGGCCTGTGAACAGTGAGGAGTATTCTGAGAATGATTACTTATTGTATTGTAAGCAGCATGGAGCGAAGGCAGGGAGCGTATGTGATATTCCCCTGATGAAAATCGGGAAACTGGAAGAAATAATAATGTTTGCACATGGACTCTTGTCAGATGAGTATGAAAATATTGTCAAAATTGATAACGGGATAGATGCGGGACGATTTCAGGAAAGTTTACATGCCGGGCGAGTGGAATATGAATTAGAAAATGAGGAGTGCGACAAAAAGCATTTTCCATTTGCCAGAGAAGATCAGATGTGGAAATGGATTATAGGAGGGCAGGGGGAGTTTTCGTTTGGAACAGGAAAATCTTTTGAGGATTTGGTGGACAGTGCGGGTGTTATGGCCCAGTCACAGAAAAAGAATCTGGAATACGGCATAGTAAGTGGAATCACTTTACTTACCAGATATGCTATTGCAGCGGGTGTAGAAGAAAGTGCTGCATATACATTAAGTGATGTGCTTTTACAAAAACTTGCCAAAGCAACGAATGTGATGGAAATGCGGAAAGTAATGGAATACGCGCTTGTGGAGTATGGACGGCTAGGGAAAGAAGCAAAATCAGAGGCTCATTCGATTTATGTGGAACAGAGCAGGGAATACGTCGCCAAGCATATTTTTAAGAAATTGTCATTACAGGAAATTGCAAAAGAGATTGGTGTACATCCGGCGTACCTTTCAGGGATTTTCAAAAAGCAAATGGGAGTGACCTTGACGGATTATATTATGCAGGAAAAAATACAGGTTTCCTGTAATCTGCTGAAATATTCTAACCGGCCAATTGCTATAATTGCAGAATATATGAATCTTTCTCCTCAAAGTTATTTTACCAGAGTATTTAAGAAGGTAACTGGAAAGACACCGGCACAGTACCGAAGAACTCATGTGGATAAAAATTTTTTGGAAAATTAAAATCAGATAAAGCATATTAAAATCAGATAATACAGGAAGGATAAATGCGAGTAAAATTTTCATAAAGGTAAAGATGGAATAGCAATATCGATATAATGAAAGAAAGGATGGGATGGAGATTATGGAAAGAGACCTTAAGAAAATTATCGCTGAAATGACATTGGAGGAGAAAGCAGGGATGTGTTCCGGCGAAGATTTCTGGCGTTTGAAGAAAGTGGAGAGACTTGGTATTCCGGAGGTTATGGTATCAGATGGACCTCACGGATTAAGAAAGCAGCCCGGCGAGGCAGATCATCTTGGGATTGGCGAAAGTATTGTGGCGGTTTGTTTTCCGGCAGCCTGTGCCACGGCTTCCAGCTTTGATACGGAATTGATGAACGAAATGGGAAAGACCCTTGGGGAAGAATGTCAGGCAGAAAATTTAAGTGTTTTGTTGGGACCGGCTGTAAACATTAAGAGAAGCCCTCTCTGTGGACGGAATTTTGAATATTTATCCGAGGATCCATATCTTGCAGGAAAAATGGCTGCTTCCTATATCAGAGGTGTACAGAGCTGGGATGTGGGAACGAGCATAAAACACTATGCCGCAAATAATCAAGAGTATAACCGTATGAGTTGTTCTTCTAATTTGTCGGAACGTACTTTCCGGGAAATCTATTTACCTGCATTTGAGACAGCGGTAAAGGAAGCGCGGCCTAAGACGATTATGTGCAGTTACAATAAGATTAACGGAGAATACGCCTCTGAAAACAAACATCTTCTGACAGAGATTTTACGGGACGAGTGGGGATTTGAAGGCTATGTTATGACAGACTGGGGCGCAGTGGCAGACCGTGTGACAGGGATTGCTGCAGGACTTGATCTGGAGATGCCGGGCAGCCATGGGGTAAATGATGCCAAGATCATTGTGGCAGTAAAAGATGGAAGTCTGGATGAGGCGCTGCTTGATAAGGCAGTAGAGCGTATTTTAAAGGTATTGTTTTCTTATGCGGATAACCGCCATCCGGAAGCTGTGTTTGACAGGGATGCAGATCATGAAAAAGCGGTAAAAATAGAGACAGAGTGTGCAGTTCTTTTGGAGAATAATGGAATACTTCCGTTGAAAGAAGGAACAAAAGTAGTATACATTGGCGAATATGCTGAAAAACCCCGTTATCAGGGTGGCGGTTCCAGTCATATTAATTCCAGTAAAGTGACTTCCGCATTGGAGAGTGCAAAGGAAAAAGGCAGACCAGTATCTTATGTGAAAGGATTCCCTTTTGATAAAGATGAAGAAAACGCGGGAGAACTGGCGGCGGCTGTGCAGGCGGCAAAGGATGCCGAAGTGGCAGTTATTTTCGCAGGACTGCCTGATCTGATTGAATCGGAAGGTTATGATAGAAAGGATATGAAGCTTCCGGCATGTCAGAATAAACTGATTGAGGAAATTATCAAAGTACAGCCTAACACCGTTGTTGTGCTGCACAATGGAAGTCCGGTTGAAGTACCCTGGGCAGATAAGACAGCAGCTATTCTGGAAATGTATCTTGGCGGTCAGGGCGTGGGAGAGGCAACAGATAAACTTCTTTATGGAGAAGTAAATCCTTCCGGACGTCTGGCAGAGACATTCCCGCTCCGTCTCGAGGATAATCCAAGTTACCTGAATTTCCCCGGCGATGGAGTAAATGTGGATTATGCGGAGGGAATCTATGTAGGCTACCGTTATTACGAAGCTAGAAAAATGCCAGTGCGCTGGGCATTCGGACATGGACTTTCTTATACGGAATATGAGTATAGTAATCTGAATATGCCTGCAGAAAGTCTGGATGATAAGGGTTGTGTAAAAGTAACCGTAGATGTTAAAAACACAGGAAGTATGGTCGGTAAGGAAGTAGTACAGCTTTATGTCAGCGATAAAAACGGCACAGCGGGGCGTCCTGTGAAGGAACTAAAGGGCTTTGCTAAGGTAGAGCTGCAGCCGGGTGAGACAAAGACTGTAGAATTTGCACTTACTGCAAGGGATTTATCTTTCTACCATGAAGGGCTTGGCGATTGGTATGCACCTTCAGGAACTTACGAGGTGTTGATAGGACATGCAAGTGACGAGATTGCCTTGAGAGGGGAGCTTTCCTTCAAGACCGAAAAGCAGCTTCCTCTGTACGTCAGTGGAGCGACAACGATCGGAGAGCTTATGGCGCATCCTGTGACCGCGCCGATCATCGGAGGTTTGATGCAGAATATGCAGGGAGCAATGGGAGTCATGCAGTCAGATCCAATAGAAAATGTTGAGGATACCCTTGGTACGGGTGCAGAGATGATGAAGGCAATGATGCATGGAATGCCCCTAAAATCTCTGGCAAGCTTTGCTGGTGCAGAGATGGCAGCACAGATTGAATTGATGATTCAGGGCATGAATCAGGCGTTAGGTAATAAATAGCGTTGTTTGTGATATTTATTATCAAGAGGTATTTGTTTTTTGAATATGGTTATGTTTGATAATGAGGCTGTCACCCTTGCGGGTTTTCACATTGTGTGGCAGTCTCTTTCATTCTGCCTTAAAATTCATTAATTTAAAAACATATTATGGAAAAAGTAAACACATAAGTAAGGGTTAAGCGGTAAAATACAATTAAATGAACAGGGACAGGAGGAGCAAGCACATGAGAAAGATAACGGAATTAAAAGATAACTGGCTTTTTGTAAAAAATGCCGAGGATGTTCAGGAAGCGGCAGCCGCAGAGGGGACAGATATTTTGCTGCCGCATACATGGAATGCTTTAGACGGGCAGGACGGAGGAAATGATTATTACAGGGGAACCTGTTGGTATCGCCGCCTTTTGGAAAAACCGGAGTTAGAAGCAGGGGAGAAGGCTTATTTGGAATTTGACGGTGCTGCCATGACAGCGGACGTATACTTAAACGGAGAAAAACTGGCTCATCACGAAGGAGGATATTCACGGTTCCGTGTGGATATTACGGAGAAACTTACGACGGCGGAAAATGAATTAGTGGTCGCTGTGGATAATTCGGACAATGGAACTGTGTATCCGCAAAAAGCCGATTTTACTTTTTATGGAGGGCTGTACCGCATGGTACGTCTCGTCGTAGTACCTGAGAGTCATTTTGCGATGGAGTATCACGGGGGAGATGGGATTAAAGTAACTCCTGTGGTCACTCTGGCTGGGGAAGGGGAGGAAGCGACAAGCGCAACGGTGACTGTAGAAGTGTATACAGAGGGTGGCGCTGATGTGGTCACTGTAACGGTTGCGGAAGAAACAAAACAGGCTTTGGTTACAGAAGGATATGCAAAAGCGGAATTTGAACTGTCCAGGGTACATTTGTGGGATGGTGTGGATGACCCTTACCTCTATACAGCTAAAGCGGAACTGGAAAGCGGAGATGCGGTCACTGTAAGATTTGGATGCCGTCATTTCTCCATTGACCCACAGAAGGGCTTTTTCTTGAACGGACGTTTCTATCCACTGCGGGGTGTAAGCCGTCATCAGGACTGCAAAGGAACAGGGAATGCCCTGAGCCGGGAGCATCACGAGCGCGATATGGAGATAATCACAGAGATGGGGGCAAATACTATCCGCCTTGCCCACTATCAGCATGCGCAGGAATTCTATGATTTGTGTGATGAAAACGGAATCATCGTTTGGGCGGAGATTCCTTATATTACGATGCATATGTCTGGGGGAAGAGAAAATACATTAAGCCAGATGCAGGAGCTGGTTATTCAGAATTATAACCATCCGTCGATTGTCTGCTGGGGACTTTCTAATGAGATTACAGCAGCAAGCGCAGTAAATGAAGAATTGATGGAGAACCATCGGGAACTGAACAGGTTATGCCATGAGCTGGATCAGACAAGGAAAACTGTAATGGCAAATGTGTTTATGCTGGAAAAGGAAAGCCCATTGCTGGAGATACCGGATATCAATAGTTATAATCTTTATTTCGGCTGGTATGTGGGAGAGATGATTCAAACGGATGAATTCTTTGATGAGTATCACAGTGCTTACCCGGATCGCTGCATTGGATTTTCAGAATACGGGGCGGACGCAAATCCTGCATATCATTCTTCCCAGCCTGACAGAGGGGATTATACAGAAGAATATCAGTGCCTGTATCATGAGCACATGCTGCGTATGATTGAAGAACGTCCATGGCTCTGGGCGACTCATGTGTGGAATATGTTTGATTTTGCCGCTGACGGAAGAGACGAGGGTGGCAAACATGGGGAAAACCAAAAAGGCTTGGTAACGATTGACCGCAAGCTCAGAAAAGATGCATTTTATCTGTATAAAGCATATTGGAGCAAAGAAGCTTTTGTCCATCTGTGCGGCCGGCGGTATGTAGACCGGGCAGAGGAAGTGACAAAGATTAAGGTGTATTCTAATCAGCCTTTAGTGGCATTGTATGTAGACGGAAAACTTGTGGAAGAGCAGAATGGCAGCAGAGTATTCTGTTTTGAAGTTCCAATATCGGGTGTTCATACGATTATTGCTCAGGCAGGCGAATGCAGGGATGAAATTACTATAAAGAAGGCCGCTGAAGTCAATAAGGATTATCTGTTTGTGAAAGAAGGAGATATTGTCAACTGGTTTGACAAGGAAGATTTTCGTAAGGACTGTTATTCCGTTGGGGATACTCTTGGCGAGATTGCCAAAAGCCCAGAGGCAAATGCAATTGTACAGAGACTGACGGATAAGGCATCGGCGAGCCGGGGAGATGTGGCAGAGAGTGTGAAGGATAATCCGGCGTTACAGCGCATGATGCAGAGAATGACCCTGCAGAGTATGCTGAAACAGGCAGGAGATGTGATAAAGCCGGAAGATATAAAGGCGCTGAATGATGCTTTGCAGAAGATTAAGAAAGTTACCGATTGATGAAAAGACCGGAAAGGTGATTATGGAATTAGGAGGATATCGTAATGCCGATGAGAGCAGTACAGCAGATTATGCTTGGGACAGTGACTGCAAAAGAAAATCAGGCTGTGCAGACACTTTCTGCTATCAAAAAAGCAGGATATGATGGGATTGAGTTAAATGGATTTATGATCCGTCCTACTTCCTTTATGGTGCGCATGATGACGAAGATGGCAGGGATGCCGGTAGGAAAAGGCGGGAATCTGGACTGGGCAGGTCTGGTAAAGGCGGCAGGATTGTCGGTGGTAAGTGTACATGAGGATTTGGGAACCATTCAGAGGGAGCCGCAAACTGTCATTGAAGAAGCGAAGAAATTCGGGACAAAATATGTGGTCATAACAGGGATGTACCGTTTTGATTACTCAGATGAAACGGCAGTCCGGAAACTGGCGGAGGATTTAAACGAAGCAGGAAAAGGACTAAAAGAGGGCGGCGTAGAACTTTTATACCATAACCATAACTGTGAATTTCGCAAGGTATCAAAGGAAAAGACGGCATACAGGATGTTGATGGAAGAGACGGATCCTGCGTATGTGAATTTTGAATTTGATTCTTATTGGCCTACGGAAGCGGGAGTGGATGCGTTACAGCTGATGCGGCAGTTGGGAGATAGACTGAAGCTTTACCATATCAATGACAGGGGAAGCAGAGTAACAGGAGCGTCGATGACACCTATCTTGAAATCAGACAGCATGGAGCTGGGGTATGGGAATATGAATCTGGAAGCCCTTGCAGAACAGGCGAAAGCGGCGGGAGTGGATGCGGTGATACTGGAGAGCCATAAGAACTGGGTGGATAAATCACCAGTAAAATCCATACAGCTTTCAGCGGAATTTATGAAAAAGCATGTATAATTTCGTCCGACTGCCATGAGGATAGTCTACCACCTAGAAAGGATAAGTCAAAATGGATTTAAAAAAATATTTTATTACCATAGACAGGGAATATAAAGAGGGAGATGTGGCAGTTTTCCGCCAGAAATTTTCCGGAAAAAATGTTGTCAGTGCCGTACTTTATTCTACGGCACTGGGGGTATATGAAGCGGAACTGAATGGGAAGAAAGCAGGAGAGCAGATGTTTGCTCCCGGTTATACTTACTATCCGCGCCGGGTTCTTTATCAGGAGCATGACGTGACGGCATTTCTGAATACTGAGAGTGAGGAAAATGAGCTGATCTTTTATCTGGGACAGGGTTGGTACTGCGGAAGGTTTCTCTGTGAGAACCAGACCCAGATATACGGAGAAAAGCCTGCAGTTTCATGGATACTGCGGCTTAAATTTGCCGATGGAAGCGAGAAAGAGATTCATTCCGGAACAGATGTGGACGAACTGGAATCTCCCTATGAATATGCCGGAGAATATGACGGAGAAATATACTTTGCAGATGGGCGAAATAATGTAATCGGAAATCCTGCTGCCTATACAGGAACAACAGATTTTGCATTGGAAAAAACCCTGACAGAAGTGCGTATACAAGAAGAGATGCCAGTTAAAAATGTGACAGTATCAGAAGGAAAGACCATTCTGGATTTCGGACAGAATTTTGCGGGAATTGTCGAGATTCACCCAGAGTTTTTTGAGGGTGAGACGTTGACAATCCGACATGGTGAAATCCTAAACCCCGACGACAGCCTGTATACTGCCAATCTTCGCAAGGCAAAGGCGACTGTCATTTATCATGCAGGGGCAGAAAAAAAGACTTATCGTCCAAGGTTTACCTATATGGGATTCCGTTACGTGGAACTTTCCGGGGCAGAGTATAAGCCGGGGATGGTAAAGGCGTATGCCCTTTATACGGATATGCGGCGGACAGGGTTCTTTGAATGCGGACATGAGAAGGTGCAGAAATTATACGAGAATCAGGTATGGGGTCAGAAATCCAATTATGTGGAAGTTCCCACCGATTGTCCCCAGAGAGATGAACGCATGGGATATACAGGGGATGGACAGGTGTTTGCTTTAACAGGTGCATATAATTTTGACACGAATGATTTCTGGAAAAATTTCCTGCGTGACCTTGAACTGGGGCAGCTTGATAACTCGGAGGGGTATGTCTGTGCCACTGTACCCCAAACCGGACCGGCAGGAATTGGATTTGTGAACATGCTGGGATGGGGAAATGCAGTAACGATTCTTCCAGAGCTGATGTACTGGCAGTTTGGAGATGAAAAGGCGCTTCCACAGCAGTATGAAAGTATGAAGAAATTTGTGGAGGCAGAAATACGGAAGATGGAGGGCAGGAATCTGTGGCTTGGGGTATCCTTAGGTGACTGGCTGGCGCTTGGAAAGGATATGGCATGGCAGGCACAGCATAATAATCCCATTTCCAATTCCTTTATCGTACATGACTTAAAGGTGGTAAGCGAAACAGCAAAGGCGCTTGGTTATGCGGAGGACGCGGCACGTTATCAGGCACAGTATCAGGCAACCAGGGATGCTTACCTTCAAATGTTTGTAAAAGAGGATGGGGATGTAGCGGATGATTATCAGTCTGCGTATATCATGGCGTTGAAGTTTGTCATTCCGGAAGGGGAACTGCGTCAGAAGGTTATGAAGAAGTTCGTGGAAAATGTCCGGCGGGAAGGATTGACGACAGGATTTTTTGCTACGGAGCATCTGCTTCCTATGCTGGCGGAGGCTGGAGAGACGAAGCTTGCTTATGATGTTCTGCTTCAGGAAGGATGTCCGGGGTGGATGTATCAGATTGACAGGGGAGCTACCACTACATGGGAGCGGTGGGATGCTATCCGTGAAGATGGCACAGTAAATGAAGATAAAATAACGGATGATAATATGGTCTCCTTTAACCATTATGCGTTTGGCAGTGTAGGAGAGTTTTACTATCAATATATTTTAGGGATAAAGCCTCTGGAGCCGGGTTTCCGTAAAGTAAAAATACAGCCTTATCCGGATGAACGTCTTGGAAGGGCAGCAGGATATTATCTTTCCAGAGCAGGGGAAATCAAATCTGCATGGAAATATGAGGGTGAGAAAGTAATGATTACGGTAACGGTGCCGGTGGAAGCGGAAATTTATCTTCCGGACGGCAGGGTGGAAAAAGTTAGTGCAGGAGAATACTCATACGAAGTCAACAAGGCGTAGAGGTCATATCAGGTAGTCGTTTTGTAGTGGACATTTCATTGTGTCGAACTGGATAAGGATATGCTGACACTAAAGAGCGAACCTGCGCTGGCAGTTCCCGGGGAGGTTTTACCGGAAGGGACGGATTTTGAGGAGCAGGCTGTGAATTACCTGAGTAATACCCATGGCGGATTGGCGGAAATAGAGGGACAGTGGTATATATGAAGCCAGAATTGCCTGCAATTTATCAAGTGCCGGAGGAACTTTCATGTACCAGAAAGAAAAAACGTGCAGGAGAAATGCAGAAGGTGAAATGCTGGTACAGGATGAAAAGGATGGGGAAATCAGGGCGGTTATTCCGGTACGCCCATCGGCGGACTGGCAGCGGTTTGAGTTTTGCTGAAAGGAGAAATAGTTTATGGGAAAGGAATATTTTTGTAATCCGGTAAATGTACCTTACCGGTATCAGTTTAATAAACCGCAGGTTCAGGGAATGTCCGGCGATGCGCCGGTGCAGGTGGCGCGCGAAGCGGCAGACCCTTCGATGATTCAGTTTCAAGGGAAATATTATATTTTCGCATCTATGACGCTCAGCGTATGGATATCGGAGGATATGGTGCATTGGGAAAGCCACCGTCTGCCGGAATCACTTCCGTTGTATGATTATGCGCCGGATGCAAGAGTGGTGGGGGATTATGTATATTTCTGTGCTTCCAAAAAGGAAGAAGCATGCAGTTTTTATCGTACCAAAGACGTTATAAACGGACCTTATGAGGAGATAAAGGGAACGTTTCCCTTCTGGGATCCGAATCTTTTCGTAGATGATGACGGCAGAATGTATTTTTACTGGGGCTGCTCTAATCAGACACCTATATGGGGCGTAGAGCTTGCCCCCGAGACTATGAAGCCTCTGACGGAGAAGAAGGAACTGATATGGGGTGACGCATGGACAAAGGGCTATGAGAGAAGCGGGGAGAATCACTGTGCGCCGCCTTTTCCAGAAGAAGAAATTGAAGTGCGTTATCAGGAGTTCCTAAAGTCACATCATATAGAAGAAGCGATGCTGCCGGAGAGTATGGTTATGCAATTACATGGACATGTGAGCCGTAAGCCATTTATTGAAGGCGCGTGGATGGATAAATATCAAGGCAGGTATTATCTCCAGTATGCATGTACAGGTGCAGAGTACAATGTATATAGTGACGGGGTTTATGTGAGCGATTTTCCCCTTGGTCCTTTTACGCTGGCAGATAATAACCCATATTCCTACAAGCCGGGCGGCTTCCTGCCGGGAGCCGGGCATGGCTCGACAATGTGGGACAAACAAGGGAATCTGTGGCATGCATCCACGATGCGGATTAGTATGAACCATACATTTGAACGACGCGTAGGAATCTGGCCGGCAGGATTTGATGAAGACGGCGAGCTTTTCTGTAACCAGCGTTATGGTGACTGGCCGATGGAAGTAGAAGACGACAGGATGAACCCATGGAAGGAGCCTCAATGGTATCTATTAAGTTACGGGAAAACGGTATCCGCGTCTTCCTTTACAGAGAAAAAAGAACCGAAATATGCTGTAGATGAAAATGTGCAGACATGGTGGCGTGCCGCAACAGCTAAGCGTGGTGAGTGGATTCAGGTAGATCTGGAAAAAAGTTATACGGTAAACGCTGTACAGATTAATTTTGCAGATGATGGTATTGATATTCCTGTGCCGGGAAAAATCCGTGGAACTACGCAGGCTCGTTATATTGAAGAGAAAGACTATGTGACCCGCTGGAAACTGGAGGGTTCTCTGGATGGTAAAAATTATTTTATGATAGAGGATAAGTCAGAAGCAGATACGGACTTACCCCATGACTTGATTGTAAGGCTGGAAGGCGTTCAGGCAAGGTTCCTGAAACTGACGGTAATCGAAGTACCATATGGGCAGACGGCCTGCATTTCCGGTTTACGCATATTTGGCATGGGTGACGGGGAAAAGCCGGAGGTGCCGGAATTTGAAGCGTATAGGGAAAATGAGCTGGATATGATGGTGAAAATAGCAGGTACAAATGCCACAGGTTATAATATTTTGTGGGGCAGTCAGCCCGATAAACTTTATCACAGTCATATGGTATTCGGAAATGAGCAGCGTATAGGAGCGCTGGTTAATGGAAAAGAATATTATGTGCGTGTGGATGCATTTAATGAAAATGGGATTACTGAGGGGAATGTCGTAAAGATATTGAGAGGCTGAATAAGTAAAAATAGGCGTTTGCAAAACGCCAGAAACCACATAAACACGGGATTGAAATACTCCCGGGAACTGCGTCTAACCCTGCCATTCAGCAGATGTACATCAACAGTCACTTCTGCTATGCCTTCAAGTTCGGCATCCTCACCAACGGAATGGGCATCGTAAGGGATATCACCTTTTACAATAAGGATTTCCTTGCTTCACACCCGGATATCATCGTCAGTAAGAAATCCGCATATGCAGACCATGCTGAGAATGAAGAGTTTTCGGAAATTGTTCTGACAGACATCTGACAAACAGATCATACTCTGTTGAATCATTGTAACCAGACTCACACAAGGCAAGAAGTTTATCTGCATCTGTTAAAAGCTGCTTCATGCGCTCATCTATAAGATTTTCAACCATCTCATCATCGGAATAATCAAAAAGCTCTTTGATGATGAAAGCACCAACAATCACATTGACCGGAGTATTCGGTCTGGATGCCTTATCACTGTATAATACAGAAAAAAACTTTTCATCAATGGCAGCAAGGGCGAAATTCAAAAGCTTGTCAGTCTGGTATGTAAAAAATTAGCAAAAGGCAATTCTGTAGCGGAAGTTGCTGATATGCTAGAAGAACCGGAAGTGATTCAAACCATATGTAATATAGCAGCGCAATATGCGCCGGATTATGACATCAGCAAAATCACCAAGGAACTAATGGAATAGTAATGCAAAGGCGCATGGAGCAGCACGCTGTAAACCAGGCGTCTTTTTCAATGAAAAGTTGAAACTTTGCATTCCTTATGTTAAAATAGTCTACTGTGAAAAACTTTGAGGTTTAAGGGAAATGATAAATCAGACAGATGTTGCCGTCATCGGCGGCGGAGCCGCCGGACTCATAGCCGCAATTTCAGCGGCAAGAGCCGGGGCAGGGACAATCATTATCGAGCATATGGATCGGGTAGGCAAAAAAATTCTTGCCACCGGAAACGGAAAATGCAATTATACCAACGCCTTGCAGGGCTCTTCCTGTTACAGAGGGGAGAACCCTGCATTTGTTGTGCCCGTTTTTCAGCAATTCGGATTTAAAGCGGTGGTAGCATTTTTTGAAGAATTAGGCATCTGCCCAAAAATAAAAAACGGCTATTATTATCCCGCCAGTGAGCAGGCGGCATCTGTCCTTGATGTGCTCCGCATGGAGCTTTCCTATTTAAACGTGCCGGAGGAAACCTCTTGCGAAATCAAAACCATTAAGAAACAGAGAAACACCTTTTTCATCGATACTACCCATGGAAAAATAGAAGCAAAATCCGTCATTTTTGCTACCGGTCTTTTAGCGTCACCAAAAACCGGAAGTGACGGCAGCGCCTTCCCATATATAGAAAATTTCGGACATCATTTCATAGATATTGTTCCGGCCCTGGTGCAGTTGCAGGGGAAACAGTCATTTTTTAAAGCACTTGCAGGAATCCGCGCAGAAAATTCGATAAAACTCTACATAGAGAACAGACAGATTTTGTCGGAACGGGGAGAACTGCAATTAACGGACTTTGGAATTTCCGGTATCCCTGTTTTTCAGCTGAGCCGTTATGCCACAAAGGCATTAATGCAGAAGAAAAAAGTACACGTTCTGTTGGATTTCATGCCGGACACAGAACTTACAGAACTGGAGAAAAACATGGCACTCCGTTTCCGTAAAAACGCCCACGGCAAAACAGCGGGAGAGGCATTGATTGGTCTGCTGAACAAAAAATTATCCGGTGTCCTGCTAAAAGAGGCAGGCATTGACGTACATCTGCCCGCCCAGAAGGTTTCTGATAAACAGATTCACAACCTCTGCACCCTCATCAAAGGGCTGCGGGTGGATATTATCGGCAGCAAAACCTTTGAACAGGCACAGGTCTGTGCCGGAGGCGTCTCAACCGCAGAGATAGAAAATGAAACACTGATGTCAAAGCTGGTGCCGGGACTGTACTTTGCCGGGGAAGTGATAGATATTGACGGCACCTGCGGCGGATATAACCTGCAATGGGCATGGTCTAGCGGTTATGTGGCAGGGCTGCACGCAGCCGGTGCAGCGACACATTCATTTAGCGAAATGTGATACTGTTTGTTCAGCACAATTTCATCACACATAAACAGGAAAGAGGACGTAAAAATAAAGTGATTAGAATAAATCAGATAAAGCTGCCGATTCATCACGAACAGGCGCAACTGGAGCAAAAAATCCAAAAAACATTAAAAATAAAGCCGGAACAATTAAAAACATATCAGATTGTGAAAAAATCCATCGATGCCCGCAAAAAACCGGATTTATTTTATGTATATTCGGTAGATGTAACGGTGGAATCGGAAGAGCGGATTTTGAAAAGGGTTAACGATAAAAATGTTATGTTAATCAATTCTAAAAAATACACTTTCCCGCCGAAAAAAGTATCCTCTGTTTCTAAGCATCCCGTCATTGTGGGAGCAGGCCCCGCCGGATTGTTCTGCGCCTATGCCCTTACCCTGCAGGGCTGCGCCCCCATTATTCTAGAGCGGGGTAAAAAGGTTGAAGAACGCACGGCAGACGTGGAGAATTTCTGGAAAACAGGCATTCTGGATACCGCATCAAATGTTCAGTTTGGGGAGGGCGGAGCAGGAACCTTTTCCGACGGGAAATTAAATACTTTAGTAAAAGACCCGGTGGGACGAAACCGTTTTGTGCTGGAAACCTTTGTAAAATTCGGCGCACCGGAGCATATTTTATATGAAAATAAACCCCATATCGGTACGGATATTCTGGCACAGGTGATAAAAAACCTAAGGCATTTTCTGCTGGAACAGGGTGCGGAGTTCCGCTTTTCTTCCTGTGTCACGGATCTTCTTATTTCTGACGGAAAAATCACAGGAGTGACAATCAATGACGGAGAAACGTTGACTGCCGACTGTCTGGTGTTAGCTATCGGCCACTCCGCAAGGGATACTTTTTCCATGCTGCTTGACCGGAACTTACAGATGGAATCGAAATCCTTTGCCGTAGGTTTCCGCGTGGAGCACCCCCAGTCAGAAATCAACCTGACCCAGTACGGGGAGCGGTATGAAGGAGAACTTCCCGCCGCCCCCTACAAGCTGACGGCAAATTTAGCGAATAAACGGGGCGTGTATTCTTTTTGCATGTGCCCCGGAGGATATGTGGTAAATGCCTCTTCGGAAAAAGGAAGGCTGGCAGTCAACGGCATGAGCTATGCCGCCCGTGACGGGAAAAATGCCAACAGTGCCATTATCGTTTCCGTAACGCCGGAGGATTTTAAAAAATTATGCTCTTCCCAGCCCGCAAATGCCCTGTTAGGCGTCCGTTTCCAGGAGGTATTAGAGGAACGCGCCTACGCTCTGGGGAAGGGGAGAATACCCCAGCAGCTTTTCGGCGATTACTGTAACAACACCGCCTCCGTCCAATACGGAGCTTATGAAAGCGCTGCCAGAGGGGAAACGGTGCTCTGTAACCTGCGGGGACTTCTGCCGGAGGAATTGGAAGAGGCATTTATAGAGGGAATGAAACATTTCTCCCACGCCATTCCCAATTATGACAGAAAAGATGCAATTTTGTCGGGAATTGAGAGTCGTACCTCTTCTCCGGTGCGAATCAACCGGGGAGAAACCTTTGAAGCCAATATCAGGGGGATTTACCCCTGCGGGGAAGGTGCAGGCTATGCCGGGGGCATTATGTCTGCCGCCATGGACGGATTAAAAGTAGCGGAGGCAATCGCAGCACAACATCCATGATGATACCATACAAAAAAGAATAAACTGGGAAAAGCCGCAGCAGCGGCAGAATGAGAGTGAGGAAACATGCCGGAATATACACCGATGATGCAGCAATATCTGCTGACAAAAGAAGAATATAAGGACTGTATTTTATTTTACCGTTTAGGAGACTTTTACGAAATGTTTTTCGATGACGCCATTACTGTGTCAAAGGAACTAGAACTGACCCTGACGGGAAAAAGCTGCGGCACGGAGGAACGGGCGCCCATGTGCGGGATTCCCTATCATGCCGCAGAGGGATACTTAAATAAACTGGTGGCAAACGGCCATAAGGTGGCAATCTGTGAGCAGGTGGAGGATCCGAAGCTGGCAAAAGGGCTGGTAAAACGTGAGGTCATCCGCATTGTCACTCCGGGAACTAACACGGATATTCAGGCGCTAGACGAGAGCAAGAACAATTATATCATGTGCATTGTCTACCTTGCGGACAAATACGGCGTATCCTTAGCGGATGTATCCACCGGAGACTATTTTGTGACGGAAGTGGACAGCGAGCGGAAATTAATTGACGAAATCAACAAATTTTCCCCCACGGAAATTGTCTGCAACGAAAGCTTTTATATGAGCGGGGTAGATTTATCCGACATGAAGCATCGACTTGGAATTACAATTTATGCGTTAGAGGCGTGGTATTTTAGTGATGAAACAGCAGAAAATACCTTAAAAAACCATTTTAAGGTCAGAAGCTTAGAGGGGCTTGGGTTGGCGGATTACGACTGCGGCATCATTGCTGCGGGAGCCTTGCTGCGGTATCTCCTTGAGACGCAAAAAACCTCTTTGGAGCATATTTCCTCCATTCACCCTTATTCCACAGGCAAATACATGATAATCGACAGCTCCACCAGAAGAAACTTAGAACTGGTGGAGACCCTGCGGGAAAAACAGAAAAGGGGCTCCCTGCTGTGGGTGCTGGATAAAACAAAAACCGCCATGGGTGCCCGGATGCTGCGCTCCTTTGTGGAACAGCCCCTGATTAACCGGGAAAAGATTGAGAAACGCCAGGACGCCATCGAGGAACTGAACCAGAGTGTCATTACCAGGGAAGAACTGCGGGAATACTTAAATCCCATTTACGACTTAGAGCGTCTCATTACCCGGGTGACTTATATGTCCGCCAATCCCAGGGATTTGATTGCCTTTAAAAATTCCATCGGAATGCTGCCGCCCATCCAAACCCTGTTGCAGGAGTTTTCAGGAAGCCAGCTACAGGAAATCCGTTCGGAAATGGATACCTTAGAGGAACTTTATCAGCTCATTGACGAGTCCATCGGGGAAGAGACTCCGGTTTCCGTCCGGGAAGGGGGTATTATAAAAGAGGGCTACAACGAAGAAGTGGACAAGTACCGCAACGCCAAAACCGAGGGAAAAACCTGGCTTGCAGAGCTTGAGACAAAGGAGCGGGAAAAGACAGGAATTAAAAACCTGAAAATCAAATACAACAAGGTGTTTGGCTATTATCTGGAAGTCACCAATTCCTACAAAGATTTGGTACCGGACTATTTCACCAGAAAACAGACCTTAGCCAATGCCGAGCGTTACATAACCCCGGAATTAAAGGAATTAGAGGATATGATTTTAGGGGCGGAGGACAAGCTGGTCAATTTAGAGTACGAGTTGTTCTGTGAGGTGCGGAACCGCATTGCAGCGGAGGTTATCCGCATTCAGCGCACGGCAAAGGCAGTGGCAAAATTAGACGTCTTTGTCTCCCTTGCGGTGGTGGCAGACCAGAATCATTATTGCCGCCCGAAAATCAATGAGAACGGTATCATTGATATCAAGTGCGGACGCCATCCGGTGGTGGAAAAAATGATAAACAACGATATGTTTATTGACAACGACACCTACTTAGACAACGGCAACAACCGGATTTCCATTATTACCGGACCCAACATGGCAGGAAAATCCACCTATATGCGGCAGACGGCTCTGATTGTGCTGATGGCGCAGATTGGCAGCTTCGTTCCGGCGGAAACGGCAAAAATCGGCATTGTAGACCGGATTTTCACCCGTGTGGGCGCCTCCGACGATTTGGCAAGCGGGCAGAGTACCTTTATGGTGGAAATGAACGAGGTTGCCAACATTTTAAGGAATGCCACCTCTGACTCCCTGCTGGTGTTAGATGAAATCGGACGTGGAACCAGCACCTTTGATGGCTTAAGCATCGCCTGGGCAGTGGTGGAGCACATCAGCAATCCCAAACTGCTGGGGGCAAAAACGCTGTTCGCTACCCATTACCATGAGCTGACGGAATTAGAGGGCAAACTAAGCAACGTCAATAACTATTGTATTGCCGTCAAGGAAAAGGGAGACGATATCGTATTTTTGCGGAAAATCGTCCGGGGCGGCGCCGACAAGAGCTACGGCATCCAGGTGGCAAAATTAGCAGGAGTGCCGGATTCTGTCATTGAACGTGCCAAGGAAATCGTAGACCAGCTCATTGCCAACGATATCGCTTCCGTGGCAAGGGGAATTGCCGTAGAAAACGGTACCCATAAGAAGAAAAAAGAGAAGTTAGACGAGGTGGATTTGACCCAGATGTCCCTGTTTGACACGGTGAAGGATGACGATATCATCGAAGAACTCCGCAACATAGATGTGGGAAATCTGACGCCCATTGAAGCTTTGAATAAATTATACGAACTGCAAAATAAGGTAAAGAACCGCTGGTAGCAGCAGGAAAAGAAATTCTAATTAACGCCGCACTGCCAGTGCATTGCCAAAGAATTTCTGATGTATGGATAAAGGGAGGTGTGAAATGCCGGAAATTAAGTTATTAAGCCAGGAAACCATAGATAAAATTGCGGCAGGGGAAGTGGTGGAGCGTCCTTCTTCCGTGGTAAAGGAGTTAGTAGAAAACGCCATCGACGCAAAAGCCACCGCCATTACCGTGGAAATCAAAGAGGGGGGCATCTCCTTTATCCGCATTACCGACAATGGCTGCGGTATTGAAAGGGAGCAGGTTCCCACGGCATTTCTGCGTCATTCCACCAGCAAAATCAAGCAAGTGGAGGACTTATTGTCCATTACCTCCTTGGGATTCCGGGGAGAGGCGCTTTCCAGTATCGCTGCGGTTTCCCAAGTGGAGCTTATCACCAAAACCTATGGGGAGCTGACCGGGACAAAATATGTCATCGAAGGTTCTAAGGAAATAGCCAACGAAGAAATCGGAGCGCCGGAGGGAACTACCTTTCTGGTGCGGAATCTCTTTTATAATGTTCCTGCCCGGCGAAAATTTTTAAAGACAGCCCAGACGGAAGGAAATTATATCAATGACCTGATGGAACGCCTTGCCTTATCCCATCCGGGAATTTCCTTCAAATTTATCAATAACGGGCAGACCAAAATGCACACTGCCGGAAATTCCAGGGAAAAGGATTTAATTTACCATATTTACGGGCGGGATATCACGGCGGCATTGCTCCCCATTGAGGCGGAGACGCCCTTATTCCATGTAAAAGGCTTTATCGGGAAACCGCTGATTTCCAGAGGCAACCGGAACTATGAAAATTATTTTATCAACGGACGTTATATCAAGAGTGCACTGTTGTCAAAGGCGATAGAGGAATCCTACAAGGGCTTTGTCATGCAGCACCAGTATCCTTTCTGCGTCCTTTATTTCACCATTGATACGGATTTGTTAGATGTCAATGTCCATCCCACAAAAATGGAACTGCGTTTTTCTAATAATGAGGAGATTTATAAGTGTTTATTTGAACTGATTCGAGATGCTCTGACCCATAAGGACTTTATACCGGAAGTTCCGGTGGATGAGAAAAAAGCGGAAAAGAGAAAGCCTGTATTTTCCTCTGCGCCGGAGCCCTTTGAACGCCAGCGGCTGAACGCTGTCCGAAATGCGGTGGCAAAGGACAGCCCTTACGAGCGAAAATATGCACAACGCCAGCCCGGAGCCGAAGCCTGGACGGGTAATCAGAAACCTCACCAGAAAACCGAAACTGAAAGCAGCACCGCCATGCAGGATGCTTTTAAGGAAAATGCCAGACTCCAGCAGGAAATAAAACCGGAAAATCAGGCAGTCTTTGACAAACTTCTTGCGCTAGGAAATAGCGCTGCGCTGGGAAATAGCTCTGCGCTGGGAGATAGTGTTGCGTCGGAAAATAGTGCTACACAGAAAGAAGAATCTGTTTCTCCTATTCGTTCCGAAGAACAGGAAAATGTGATTGCAGGGAAAACAGAAACTTCGCCAAAATCAAACGATACCGCAGCATATAAAAATACAGCGGATATCCAGCCATTTCAGATACAGGAAACTATTTCCTACCTACCGCAAAATGAAGCTTCCGGGAATCTGGAACCGCAGTTCTCACCTGGAGCCGTCTATGAGCAGCAGCAGCTATCTTCTCTGTCTGCGGGGTTTCTCACAGCAGACGCAAGGAAAAAGCACCGGATTATCGGTCAGCTGTTTGACACCTACTGGCTGGTGCAGTATGAGGACAAACTTTTTATTATCGACCAGCACGCAGCTCACGAAAAAGTTCTTTACGAAAAGACCATGAAAAAGGTGCAGAACCAGACTTTTTCTTCCCAGACCCTAAGCCCTCCTGTCATTTTGACCTTAAGTCTGGCAGAGGTGGAAATGCTGGAGAAATATCAGAAAGAAATTACAGCCTTCGGCTATGAGATAGAACCTTTTGGCGGCAAAGAGTACGCCATTACCGCCATCCCTGCGGATTTTACCGGAATTGACATGAAAACCATGTTTATTGATATGTTAGATGATTTTGCCAATATCGGCGGCAAGGATGCCCCGAATCTGATTATGGAAAAGGTAGCCTCCATGTCCTGTAAGGCGGCAATCAAGGGTAACCAGCATATCAGCTTAGCGGAGATGGAGCAGCTGCTTGATGAACTGCTTCAGCTGGAAAATCCTTATAATTGTCCTCATGGCAGACCTACCATCATTTCCATGAGTAAATATGAGATAGAGAAGAAATTCAAGCGGATTATATAATCTGCCGAAAAAAAGTAATATACCAAAAATAAGAGGTGAGATACGTGCAGCCCATGGTCATACTGACAGGTCCCACTGCGGTGGGAAAAACCGCCCTTTCCATTGAATTGGCGAAAAGAATAAACGGAGCCGTTATTTCTGCGGATTCCATGCAGGTGTACAAGCATATGGATATCGGTTCGGCAAAAATCCTGCCGGAGGAAATGCAGGGGATTCCCCATTACATGATTGACGAATTAGAACCGGAAGAAGAATTTCACGTGGTGCGTTTCGTGGAAATGGCCAAAAAATATCTGGCGGAAATCTATGCCGCGGGAAAAATCCCCATTATTGCAGGAGGAACCGGGTTTTATATCCAGGCATTGCTCTATGACATTGATTTTACCGACCAGGAATCTGATGAAGCCTACCGGAGCAGGTTAGAAACCCTTGCAAAAGAACAGGGAAGGGAGAAGCTGCACGAAATGTTACGGGAAGTCGACCCGGCTTCTGCCGAAGCAATTCATGCCAACAACATGAAGCGGGTAATCCGGGCACTGGAATTTTATCATCTCACAGGAAAGAGGATTTCCGAACACAACGAACAGGAGCGGAAGAAATCCTCCCCTTACAATTTTGCCTACTTTGTACTGACGGATGACCGGACAAAGCTTTATGAACGCATTGACAAACGGGTGGATCATATGATAGAACAGGGACTTGTAGACGAAGTGCAAAAGTTGAAGGAAATGGGCTGCCACCGGGATATGGTGGCCATGCAGGGGCTTGGCTACAAGGAAATCCTTGCTTATTTAGACGGTGAACTGACCTTAGAGGAAGCCGTCTATATCATCAAACGGGAAACCCGTCATTTTGCCAAACGCCAGCTCACCTGGTTTAAGCGGGAGCGGGAAGTATTCTGGGTGGAGAAAGATGCCTATAACTACCAGGAGGATAAAATGCTTGAGGACATAATAACGGTTTTACAGCAAAAAAATATTTTGCCATAATGAGGCTGAAACATATAAAACTACAGCGAAATGGAATTAAGAAAGGAATGAAACACCACATGGATTTTATGGAAGAACAATACGAAAACCTGGGCATTTCCAGGGAAGTGTACCGGTTTGGACAAAAGATAGAAGAAGATTTAACGGAACGGTTTGCAGAGATTGACCGCCTGGCCGAATTTAATCAGATGAAGGTCATAAAGGCAATGCAGGATAATAAAGTCAGCGCCGAATGCTTTAACATGTCCTCCGGATACGGTTATAACGATTTGGGAAGGGATACCCTGGAAAAGGTATACGCCTCCTGTTTCAAGGGGGCGGACGCTCTGGTACGTCCCCAAATCACCTGCGGAACCCATGCGTTAGCCTTAGCACTGATGTCAAACCTCCGTCCGGGAGACGAACTTTTATCCCCGGTGGGGAAACCCTATGATACTTTAGAGGAGGTTATCGGAATCCGCCCCTCCAAGGGTTCTCTGGCAGAATACGGTGTCACCTACCGCCAGGTGGATTTGCTGCCGTCCGGCAGCTTTGACTTTGAAAATATTAAAAAAGCCATCAATGAAAAAACAAAGCTGGTGACCATCCAGCGTTCCAAGGGCTACGCCACCAGACCCACCCTTTCGGTGGAGGGAATCGGCGAACTGATTTCTTTTATCAAGGACATCAAGCCGGATGTCATCTGCATGGTAGACAACTGCTACGGTGAATTTGTAGAAGAAAAAGAGCCCTTAGAGGTGGGAGCAGATATGATCGTGGGCTCTCTGATTAAAAATCCCGGCGGCGGTCTTGCCCCCATCGGCGGTTATATCGTGGGAAAAAAAGAATGCGTGGAAAACGCCGCCTACCGCCTGACTTCTCCGGGGCTTGGGAAGGAAGTGGGTGCTTCCCTGGGGGTAATCCAGTCCTTTTATCAGGGCTTTTTCTTAGCCCCCACCGTGGTGAGCGGGGCCTTAAAGGGAGCGGTTTTTGCCGCAAATATCTATGAGAGATTAGGCTTTGAGGTGATTCCAAATGGCAGCGAGAGCCGCCATGACATCATTCAGGCAGTGTCCTTCCACAATTCCGACGCTCTGATTGCCTTTTGTGAGGGGATTCAGGCGGCAGCTCCGGTGGACAGCTATGTGACGCCGGAACCCTGGGCGATGCCGGGCTATGACAGTGACGTGATTATGGCAGCGGGAGCCTTTGTACAGGGTTCCTCCATCGAACTTTCCGCCGACGCTCCCATCAAACCTCCCTATGCGGTTTACTTTCAGGGAGGGCTGACCTGGTATCATGCAAAACTGGGTATTTTAAAATCTTTACAAAAACTTAAGGAACGAAATCTTGTGAACCTCGACCTGTTATGATACAATGTAGGTTGACGTAAGCAGCCTTTGAATCTGCCATGCGGACAGAAAAGCGCTGCCATGTTTTTATTTCCTAACGTTTCCAGGGAGAGATGCGGTGCGCCGCAGAAAGGAAACAGATATGGAACAAAAGATTACTGTAAAAGAACTTCCGGATTCAGAGAAACCCTATGAGAAATTTCTAAAGCATGGGGCAGGGGCGCTGAGTGATGCTGAGCTTTTAGCCGTCATCATCAAATCCGGCGTAAACGGGGTGCGCTCCGTAGAAGTGGCTCAGAATTTCTTAAGCACAGGGAACCGCAACTTGCTGAATCTATATGACATTTCTTATGAGGAGATGACAAAAATACGCGGAATCGGAAAGGTAAAGGCAATCCAGCTGAAATGTATTGCCGAGCTTTCCAAAAGAATTACAGCAACAAAATATTATAATAAGATTTGCCTTGACCGTCCGGATACCGTTGCCGGATATTATATGGAGAAGCTCCGCCATGAGCAAAAGGAATATTTGCTGCTGTGCATGTTTGACAGCAAATGCCGTCTGCTAGAGGACAAAATCATTTCCATCGGCGGTATGGACGCTTCGGTGGTGTCTCCAAGGGAGATATTTCAGGCAGCCCTTATGTGTCAGGCGGTGCATATGATACTAGTGCATAACCATCCCAGCGGAGTGCCTCAGCCTTCGGGGGCGGATGATTTGGTGACGGAACGAGTATTTCAGTGCGGCAGGATGATGGGGATTTCCCTGTCCGACCACATTATTATCGGGGACAAAGCTTATTATAGCTATCGAGAAAAAAAGCGGATTGTGGTATAGCTGCTATACTGCCGTCTAAAGGGAGAGAACAATGACAAATAATGTATACGGTATTGACCTTGGAACCTGCAATATGAAAATCTACTGCAAGTCCACCAACAAGATTTTAAACGAGAAAAATACGATTGCGCTGATTAATAAGGATGAAATCTATGCTTACGGCGACGCTGCCTATGCCATGTATGAAAAGGCACCGGAGACCATCCATGTCACTTTCCCGGTTACCAGCGGTGTCATTGCGGATTTCAACAATTTACAGTCCATGCTGCAGTTGTTTTTAGAAACACACGTAAAGGGCAAATTAAAAGGAGCGGAATTTATTGTGGCAGTGCCCACAAGTATCACTGACGTGGAGAAGAAGGCGTTTTTCGATATGTTCTATAAGAGCAAAGCCTTAAAACCCAAGAGTGTCCTGCTCTGTGAAAAACCAATCGCAGATGCGGTAGGACTGGGCTTAGACGTCAATGAGCCTACCGGAATTATGATTGTAGATATCGGTGCGGATACCACGGAGATTTCCGTTATTTCCTTAGGTGGGCTGGTGCTCAGCGATTTACTGCATTTCGGCGGCAACAAAATCGACGAATCCATTATCACCCACGTAAAGCGTAATTACAACCTTGTCATCGGACAGAAAACCGCCCAGGGCTTAAAAGAGCGTTTAGGTTCCGGTGTACCGGGAAATACTGATACCATGGTGGTGGTGGGCCGTGACGTGGTAAGCGGTCTGCCCATTGAGATGGAGATGTCCGGCGAAGTGGTTTACGAGGCCATCAAAGACAACTTAAACAGCATTTGCAACTCCATCAAAATGATTTTGGAGAAAACTCCGCCAGAGTTGGCAAAAGATATCATTCATTCCGGTATCTATATCACCGGAGGCGGCTCACAGATTCATGATTTAGACGATCTGTTCGCCCAGATTACAGGTATCAACATCAATACCTGCGAAGAACCGGAAGAGTGCGTCGTACGGGGACTGGTAAAAATTGTTTCCGACAACAAATACAAACATTTAGCATTTAGTATGAAAAGTAAGATATTAATTTAGGGGAAATCATGAAACGAAAACCGAAATTTGTTCTTCCTACCAAATACATACTGCTGATCATGACAGGTATTTGTGTAGTGGCACTCCTTTTGAGTTTTACCTTAAATATCAAAGGAGGCCCCTTAAATACCATAGCAGGATATGTATTTGTCCCCATGCAGAAGGGTATCAATACGGTTGGCTCCTGGGTGGTGGAAAAATCCGACAACTTAAAACAGCTCAACGACGTGATGAAGGAAAATGAAGAGCTGAAGGCCCAGGTGGACAGCCTTACCTCCGAACTGAATACCATTAAATTAGAGCAGTATGAACTGGAAAATTTAAGGGAACTGTTAGAATTAGACCAGAAATACCCCAGCTATGAAAAGATGGCGGCGAACGTCATCGGAAAAGACGGAGGAAACTGGTTTACGAATTTTACCATAGACAAGGGCACAGAAGACGGTATTGAAGTGGATATGAATGTGATTGCCGGAAGCGGCCTTGTGGGAATTGTGACAGATGTTGGTCCAAATTACGCCAAGATAGCGGCAATCATCAATGACACCATGAAAGTCAGCGGTATGGTGACTTCCACCTCTGATAACCTGATTGTAAGCGGAAGCCTCCAGAATATGAATGAACACATGGTCATTGAATTTTCCAACTTAAATGATAAGGATAACGAGGTTGCCATCGGCGACCCGGTAGTGACTTCCTATGTCTCCGACCAGTACCAGCAGGGCATTTTAATCGGCTATATCAGTTCTTTGGAGATGGATGCCAACAATCTGACCAAATCCGGTACCATTACGCCTGCGGTAGATTTTGAGCACATCCAGGAGGTTCTTGTTATTTTAAATAAAAAGCAGACGGCAGAAGATTAATTGGGGGTATTATGAGAAGAAAAATCACTGTTTTTATTATTATTGCCCTGTGCTATCTGTTGCAGACAACGTTATTCTCCGTCTTGTCCTTCGCCTCCATCTCTCCAAATTTATTGATTATCGTAGTATCTTCCTTTGGGTTTATGAGAGGGAAAAAAGAAGGTTTATTTATCGGTTTTTTCTGTGGACTGCTGCTGGATATCTGGAGCGGCAGCATGATAGGGTTTTATTCACTGCTTTATATGTATATCGGGTATATCAACGGCATGTTCCGCAAACTGTTTTATCCGGAGGATATCAAACTTCCCCTGCTGTTAATTGCAGGAAGTGACATTACCTGTAATCTGTTTATCTATTTTATTATGTTTCTTTTTCGAAATAGGTACAACTTTAACTACTATTTTTTACAATTAATGCTTCCCGAATTGGTATATACCATGGTTGTGACAATTTTTTTGTATTTCATTATACTGAAAATCAACCAGCGGCTTGAGGTCATCGAGAAAAGGAGTGCAAGTAAATTTGTTTGATCATATAAAAGAGGGACTCCGGCTGTTTTTCAAATCCCGGCTTACCGTAGCAGGTGTAGTGCTTACCCTGCTGTTCGGAGTGCTTTTGTGGCGGGTGTTCTATTTGCAGATTGTAAACGGCCAGGACTACCAGGAAAATTACACTTTAAAAATTATAAAGGAGCGTACCTTAAACAGCACCAGAGGCAATATTTACGACAGGAACGGCAATCTTCTTGCCTATAACGAGCTGGCATATTCCATCACCATCGAGGACAACGGAACTTACAGCTCTACTGACAGGAAAAACGAGCTGTTGAATGCAGAAATTGCCCAGATTATCACTGCCTTAGAGGAAAACGGCGACAGTATTGCCAACGATTTTAAAATTGATTATACCCCAAACGGCTATTCCTATAATGTGGACAAAAATTCTACGGCATGGAAACGTTTTTTGGCGGACGTGTACGGGGAAACTTCCTATAACGATTTAGCGTATGATAAAGATTTAGGCTACGATCCTGCCGTGGCAACGGAAGAGCAGGTGATGGAATATCTTTCCGGCCGTTCCCGCTTTGGGATTAGCGACAGCTATGAGCCGGAGATGGCATATAAAATTGCGGTTGTCCGTTTTGCCATGTCACAGAACGCTTTCCAGAAATATATTGTGACCACCATCGCTTCTAATGTATCAGAAGAGTCTGTTGCCTATGTCAGCGAGCACGCTTCCGAACTGCAGGGCGTGGAGGTGGCAAGCGACACCATCCGGAAATATAATGACAGCGAATATTTCTCTTCCATCATCGGCTACACCGGAAAAATTTCCACAGAGGAATACAATAAGCTCTCTGAGACAGACGACAGCTACACCTTAAACGATGTAGTGGGGAAATTAGGCATTGAACAGTACATGGACAGCGAGTTAAAGGGCACGAAGGGCTATGAAAAGCTCTATGTAGACCATTTGGGAAAGGCGGTTCAGGTTATTGAGCACGAAGAGCCCACAGCGGGGAAAAATGTTTATCTGTCCATCGACGCCGACTGGCAGATTGCCATTTACAATTTATTAGAGCAGGAGATTGCCGGTATTGTCTATTCCAATATCGAAAATCCTTATTCGGAAATCAGCATTCCGATTACGGATGTTTATTTCGCCTTAATCAACAATAATGTCATTGATTTTTCCAGATTTGCCAAAAGCGATGCTTCTTCCACGGAAAAAGAGGTAAACCAGCTCTTTGAAAACAGGAAAAACGCTGTGGTTTCAAAGATAAAGGGAGAACTGACAGGAGAAGGTTCCGTTATCTTTTCCGCCATGAATGAGGAATTTCAGGATTATTATACTTATATCATCAATATGCTCAAGGAGGATGAAATCCTTATTAAAAAGAGCATTGACACCTCCGATGAAGTGTACCAGAAATGGCAGAACGGGGAAATCAGCCCCCAGGAATACTTAAACCATACCATCGCGCAGAACTGGATTGACATCACACGTTTTTCTGTAGATGAAAAATATTCGGACTCTACAGAAATATATGATGCTCTCTGCAATTATATTCTGGAAGATATTTCCTCAGACAGGGATTTTGCGAAAATTGTCTACCAGTATCTGATTGAATCCGGCGTTGTTACCGGACGGCAGCTCTGCCTGATATTATTTGACCAGAATGTTTTAACCTTTGATGACGAAGCTATGGCAGGGCTTTCAGGCGGTATCATTGATCCGAATACTTTCATCAAAGAAAGAATCAAAAACCTGGATATCACACCGGCACAGTTAGCCCTAGACCCCTGTTCCGGCTCCTGCGTGGTAACAGACACCAACACGGGAGAAATTTTAGCGTTAGTCAGTTATCCGGGCTATGACGGCAACCGTCTTGCCAATACTGTGGATGCGGATTACTATAACAGCCTGCGGGAAAATAATGCCCGTCCTATGTTAAATTATGCGACACAGCAGGGAACAGCGCCCGGTTCTACCTTTAAGATGGTAACGGCAACCGCCGGGCTTTCCGAGAATTATATCACGACCACAGAGCAGATTTTAGACAGAGGACTGTATGAAAACGTCAGCAACAAACCGCGATGCTGGATTTATCTGTCCTCCCTTGGAACCCACGGGCTAATCAATGTGTCGGAGGCGCTGCGGGATTCCTGCAACTACTATTTCTATGAGGTGGGATACCGTCTCAGTACCAACAATTATGCCACCGGCTACAGTGACGAGGCAGCCCAGAACGGTATTAAAAAAATCCAGAAATACGCGTCTATCTATGGTTTAGATGAGACAACCGGAATTGAGATTGAAGAGAGTGCACCTAAAATTGCCACAGAATTTCCGATTATGGCTGCTATCGGACAGAGTAACAACAGTTATACCACCGTACAGCTTTCCCGCTATGTGACAGCCGTCGCTAACGGCGGAACAGTATATAATTATACCCTGCTAAACCGTGTAGAGGATTCCGAGGGCAATGTATTAGCAGTTTATGATCCCGAAGTCCGCAATACCGTGGATGTATTAGACACTAATGAGTGGCATTCCATTCATTCCGGTATGCGCATGGTAGTGGAAAATTTGGGGGAATTTAATGGCTTTCCGATGTCCGTTGCAGGAAAGACCGGTACGGCGCAGATTTCCAACCGCCCCAGCCACGCTATGTTCGTGGGATATGCGCCCTATGAGAATCCGCAGATATCCATTGCGACCCGTATTGCTTACGGATATACCTCCCACAATGCGGCAGAAGTGTCAAAGAATATTCTTTCTTACCTCTTTGACTTAGAGGATAAAGAGGCACTGTTAAACGGACAGGCAGAAGATATCAATGCAAGTTCCAATACAGTAAGTGACTAGCATGAGAAGAACTTCTAAAATCGACGCTGCACCAGAGGGTGCACCGCCGAAGAAGTTCTAAATCTCATGCAGAAGAACGCAAATGCGGCGTTCTTCCAGAGTAATACCAACTAATAGAAAAGATTTTCTAAGGCGCTAAAATACACCGCCTAAGAAAATCTAAGTTTCATGCTGAGTAATACTAATCATGGATAATTCCTCAAAACATTTTGTGGAGAGGTTTTATTATAAAAATGCAGCCGCAGGGCTGTAAAATAAAAACAGGAGGTCTCCTTCATGGGTGAAGTGATTACTTTTACCTCAGGAAAAGGCGGCGTTGGAAAGACGACATCTACAGCCAACGTCGGAGTAGGACTTTCACTGTTAGATAAAAAAGTGATATTGGTGGACACCGATATCGGTTTAAGGAACTTAGATGTTGTGATGGGACTCGAAAACCGGATACTTTATAACCTGGTGGATGTCTTAAGAGGCAGGTGCAGGGTGAAACAGGCGATTATTAAGGATAAGCGTTTCCCCAATCTTTCCATCATTCCATCTTCCTGTACCAAAGACCCCGGCTCTGTGGAGGTGGGGAAAATGAAACAGCTGTTGGCGGATTTGCGGGAGGAATACGACTATATTTTAGTGGACAGCCCCGCAGGGATTGAGCAGGGCTTTGAATTGGCATTAGCGGATACCGACCGGGTGATTATCGTCACCACGCCGCAGATTGCAGCAATCCATGATGCAGACTGTGTTCTGCAGATACTGAAAAAACAGAAAATAAAGGAACTGAATTTGTTAATCAACGGATTCCGTAGCCAGATGGTAAAGGACGGCGATATGTTAGACGTGCCGGACATTTGCGAACTGCTGGATGCAAAACTCCTTGGGGTAGTGTTGGAGGATGAAAATATCATCATCGCCCAAAATCACGGTTCCCCCGTGATGGGGCAGCATACCGTTTCCGAAAGCTGCTACCGTAACATTGCCGGGCGGATTACCGGAGAAGAGATTCCCATTCCTGATTACATGAAACCCACAGGTATTTTTTCTAGGTTATTCTGGAAACACACCACGTCAAAAAGTAATGCAACTACATAATCACAGGAGGGAAATACAATGTCCAAAACTCATTCAGGCAGTATTGCAAAAGAACGTTTGAAAATTATGATGACAACGGAAAAACAGCGGTTAGATGATGAAACGTTAGATCAGATACGGCAGGAAATCGGCACTATCATTACCAAATACGTGGTGATAGAACCGGAAAATATCGAAGTCAAAGTATTATTGAAGGATTACAAAAAGAGAGAATAGTATGTTAAAGATGTATAAACTAAAGAACTATAAATTCATACTGATTTTGTTTGTGGTAACCTTAAATACCATCGGTGTTATGCTTGTGGGAAGCGCAAGCCCCGGTGACCAGAAAAAGCAGATCATCGGAATGGTTTCCGGACTGGTGATTGCCCTTATTGTTTCTCTGATAGACTATAACTTTATCCTGAAATTTTCCTGGCTGATTTACTTTTTCGCCATAGGGCTTCTGATAGTGACCAAATTAGCAGGAGCCGACACCAAAGGCGCCCAGCGTTGGTTTGAAATCGGCGGTTTCCGTTTTCAGCCCTCAGAGCTGGTAAAAATATTAATTATTTTGTTTTTTTCCTATTACCTGATGAAATACGAGGAAAAAATCAATACGCCCATGGTAATTTTTTCCGCGCTGGTTTTAGCAGCAGTGCCCTTAGTCCTGATTGTTTCCCAGCCGGATCTTTCCACAACCATCGTCACTGCTTTGGTGTTTGCCGCGCTTTTGTTCGTGGCAGGCATCAGCTACAAGCTGGTGACAGGAGTTTTAGTGGTCTGCATTCCGACGGCCTTCATCGGCATGACACTGATTATCCAAGACAAAATTCCTTTTATCCAGTCTTACCAGATAGGACGTATCATGGCATGGCTTTATCCGGATGATTATCCGGATTTAGCTTACCAGCAGCAAAACTCCATTATGGCAATCGGCTCCGGCCTTTTATGGGGCAAGGGACTGAATAATACGGATGCTACTTCTGTCAAAAACGGTAACTTTATCTTAGAGCCGCAAAACGATTTCATTTTTGCCGTAGCGGGAGAAGAGCTTGGATTTATCGGCACTTCCGTCATTATAATTCTCTTGCTTTTCATCTCGATTGAGTGTATATTTATTGCTAGAAAAGCAAAAGACATGGCTGGAAGGCTCATCTGCTGCGGCATGGCGGCTCTGGTTGGTTTTCAGAGCATCGTCAATATCAGCGTTGCCAGCGGGCTTTTACCCAATACCGGAGTTACCCTTCCGTTTGTCAGCTATGGGCTTACATCACTATGGTCATTATATATAGGTATCGGTCTGGTACTGAATGTCGGACTGCAGCCTAAAAAATATTAACAAATACAACAGGGGGACCACAAACATGAACATTGGACTTATTGCACACGATTCGAAGAAAAAATTAATGCAGAATTTCTGCATAGCATACCGGGGGATTCTTTGCAAAAATGAGCTTTATGCCACAGGAACCACAGGTAGGTTAATTGAGGAAGTTACAAACTTAAACATTCATAAATTTTTGGCAGGACACTTAGGCGGCGCACAGCAGCTAAGCGCACAGATTGAGCACAATGAAATTGACCTTGTTATTTTCCTGCGTGACCCGCTGACACCGAAATCCCATGAGCCGGATGTCAACAATGTGGTAAAAATCTGCGATACCCATAATATTCCGTTGGCAACCAACCTTGCCACTGCGGAGCTTTTGATTAAATCTTTAGACAGGGGAGATTTAGAGTGGCGTGAAATGTACAAATAAAAAAAGAGCCTGTCTGATTTTACTGATAACAGTCTGCCTTTTTGGCGGGTGCGGGAAGGAGCAGGCGGCACTGACGCAGCCTTATGACATGTACGCCACCACCCACAGCCTGGGTATCAGTACAGATTTCACGGACAGCGATAATACATATTTTTCCGAGAACCTCTGTGTGGCAGATGACACAGAAGTTGGAACCGATACCACCGACTCCTTTGTGGCGGAGGGAGCGGGAACCTTTAATCTGGCAACCAATACCATCGTTTACCAGAAAAACATTTATAATAAGCTTTATCCCGCAAGTACCACGAAGATACTGACGGCTTATATTGCGTTGACCTACTGTGCAGATCTGAGCGAGACAGTGACTGTCAGTGAAAACGCCGCCACACAGGACGCAGATTCCTCTGTTTGCGGCATCAAAACAGGAGATGTGATTACCATGCGTGATTTGCTCTATGGGATGATGCTCCGCAGCGGAAATGACGCAGCCATCGCTATTGCAGAGCATATTTCCGGTGACGTGGATACCTTTGCGGAGCTGATGAATCAGGAAGCTGCAAAAATGGGTGCCGTGCAGTCCCATTTTGTCAATCCCAACGGTCTGCCGGACGAGAACCATTATACTTCTGTCTACGATTTATACCTGCTCTTTAACGAAGCGCTGAAAAATGAGACTTTCGTGGACATCATCAGCACAAAATCCTATGATGTCTCTTATTTAGACGCCGAGGGCAATACGGTAACCCATACCTGGGAAAATACCAACCAGTATTTTACCGGACATTATCGGACGCCGGAGGGATTTGAGATTATCGGCGGAAAAACAGGAACTACGGGAGCTGCCGGCTATTGTCTGGTATTGTATTCTAAAAATCCGTCGGGGGAGCCCATCATTTCCATTGTGCTGAAAGCAGACGGTAAATCCAATCTTTACCTGCTGATGAACGAAATGTTAGAGGGCTTTGCTGTTTAACTTTGTCGTTTTATCGGCAATTCCTGTGAAATGATAAATATATAGAAAAACTGGTTGTGTTTTTTGTGTATATATACTATAATTATTTTATGAAATCAATCGTTTTTATTCAATATAACGAATAAGCGAGGAACGTATTACTAGGAGGGAATGGCCATGATAGAGATTATTTCAGGTGAAAAAGGAAAAGGAAAGACCAAAGAATTGTTAGGAAAGGTAAATGAATCGATTGCATCCATATCAGGCAATATCGTTTATCTTGATAAGAGTCAGAAACATATGTATGAGCTGAATAACAGAGTCAGATTAATCAATGTAATGGATTATCTCATTGATAACTGCGACGAATTCCTTGGTTTTATTTGCGGTATTGTTTCACAGGACAATGACCTGGAAGAGATGTATTTAGACAGTTTCCTTACGATTGCATCCATTGGTTCCGATGAAGAATTAAACCACGCAATCCAGAAGCTGGATATGATTAGTGAAAAATTCAACGTAAAATTTGTGCTGAGCGTTTCTAAGAATGAAGCGGATCTTACAGATTTGGCAAAAGCAAAAATCGTCATTTCCTTATAGCAATTAAAAAATATTTCAGTGCGGTACACAGGAAAAATTGTAGAATTACTTACAGTCTTTCCTGCGTACCGCACTTTTTATGCGCAGACCCGTCAGCAGTATGCCGCTGAAGCAGAAGCGGCGCACAGGACGTATGGCGGGCAGGAGCGACGAACGCCTTCCTGCCCGATGAAAACAGGCTTTAATTTGCCATAGAACGGATGCGTCCAAAAAGGCTGATTAAATAAAGTCCTCCAATTCCTACGACGGCGTAAACAATACGTGAGAGCCAGGACATATTCCCAAAGAGGAATGCCACTAAGTCAAATCTGAAAAAGCCAATTAGACCCCAGTTGACAGCTCCGATAATGACTAATGTTAATAACGTGTAATCCAACCAATTTGTATTCATTGTTGACCTCCTTTTTGACTATTATGTTTCAAAGAAGATTTTTTATACATGAAACTTTTTGGGATGTATCCAATGGAAAAGTTGTGTTCTGGCAGATAAAATGTTAAAATAGGTATGTTGAATTTTTAAAGAGGTGAACAAATTTTTGAGTAAAAATAAAAAGGTAGTAAAGTACCGGAAACCCTTCAATCTAAATATAGGTGTTGTCATTTTCTGCATCATTTTTATTTATCTGATTTTTAATATTTTTTCTTACATGACCACCACGCATATTTCCATCTATGAAGTGGAGCAGGGCACCATGGCGGCAAACAACGTATACCGCGGACTTGTGCTGCGGGACGAGCAGATTGTGTCCTCCTCCTATACCGGTTCCCTCAACTACTATGTAAAAGAGGTTTCCCGGGTGGGCTACGGCAGCCTGGTGTGCTCCGTGGACGAAAACGGTGATGTCTCCAAACTGATTAACGAAGCCAATAAGGACAGCTCTCATTTAGCCAGCGAAAGCTTAGATGCCATCGAGGAAAGTATTTACGAATTTCAGACTGCCTATGAGTCCCGGGATTTTTACAGTGTTTATATCTTCAAAGAGGATATCAATTCCACCCTGACAGAGGCGTTAAGCTTAAGCGCCTTGAATGAACTGGCTGATTACACCGCCGGTGCAGGAAATTCCAGTTCGTTCCACCAGATTTATTCGGATACGCCGGGGATTTTAGCCTACTATACCGATGGCTTTGAAAGCGTCACCACGGAAAGTTTTAACGCTTCCATGTTTGATGAGGCAGCCTACGTAAAAAATAATTTAAAAAAGAATACCAGCGTCAATTCCGGAGAACCGTTGTACAAGCTCATTAACAGCGAGCAGTGGAACATTATCGTTCCCATAGAGGAAACTTTAGCCACCTCGCTGCTTGATGACGATACCATAAAAATCCGTTTTTTAAAAGACGGTAAGACCGCTTATGCCACCTATACCGTAGAAAACAGGGCGGGTGTCTATTATCTGATTATGACGCTGCGCAATTCCATGGTGCGTTATGCAAAGGATCGCTTTTTAGAAGTAGAGCTTCTGCTTTCCGAAGAAACAGGGTTAAAAATCCCCAATTCTTCCATTACAGAAAAAGAGTTTTATACCATTCCCCGGGAATATTTTATGAAAGGGGGCGATTCCTCCTCGGAGGGACTGTTGGTGGAGCGTACGGATAAAAACGGCAAGGCGGCAACCGAATTTGTCAGTCCCACCATTTACTACGAGACAGAAAATTACTGCTATATTGACAGCGAGGATGTGACAGCGGGAGAACGGCTCATCAAGCCGGATTCCAGCGAAACCTACACGGTAGGCAGTGATACCGCCGCCTTAAAGGGAGTTTATAACGTCAACAAAGGTTATGCCGTCTTTAAACAGATTAATATCCTCTACCAGAGTGAGGAATATTCCATCGTGGAGACAGGGACTGCCTACGGTATTTCCCTGTATGATCACATTGCACTAGACAGCACAACAGTAAATGAAAATGAATTGATAAAATAGGAGGAACATCATGTTAAAGGACAATTTGGCAAAGGTAGAAAAAAATATCGAGGAGGCCTGTAAAAAAGCAGGCAGGGAGCGCAGCGAAGTCACGCTGATTGCCGTCAGCAAGACAAAACCGGTTTCCATGCTGCAGGAAATTTACGACGAAAATATCCGCCACTTCGGGGAAAATAAGGTGCAGGAGCTTTGTGACAAAATAGAACAGCTGCCAGAGGATATTTCGTGGCATATGATTGGTCACCTACAGCGGAACAAGGTAAAATACATTGTAGGCAAGGTTGCTTTGATACATTCCGTAGACACCTACCGTCTGGCGGAGGAAATCAATATTCAGGCAAAAAAGAAAAATGTCATTGTCCCCATTCTGGTGGAGGTCAATATTGCGGCGGAGGAGTCGAAATTTGGCATTTCTAAAGAGGATTCAATTCTTCTGGTGGAAGATATTTCCCATTTGGAAAACGTCCGCATCAAGGGTCTGATGACTATTGCCCCTTATGTGGAAAATCCGGAAGATAATCGACAGTATTTTCAAAAAATAAAACAATTATCTGTTGACATAACTAATAAAAACATAGATAATGTATCTATGGAAATTTTGTCTATGGGTATGACAGGTGATTATATGGTTGCCATCGAGGAGGGCGCTACCATGGTACGTGTTGGGACAGGCATATTTGGGGAAAGAAATTATAAACAGGAGTGAGAACATGGGAGTTCTTGATAAATTTTTAAATGTAATGCGTCTGAATCCGGATGATGACGATGATTTTTATAACGACGATTACGACTATGATGACGATTATGAGGAAGAGGAACCGGTAAAAAAATCCTCTTCCCGCAAAGAGAAAAAAGAAGCTTACGAAGAGGAAAGACCGATAAAGTCCACACCAAAGGTAACACCGATTCGTCCGGTAAAGAAACCAAGCAACGCCGGTATGGAGGTCTGTGTTATCAAACCGACTTCCGTGGAGGATGCCAGAGAGATTACCGAGACACTGTTAAACAACCGCACCGTAGTTTTGAATGTCGAAGGGTTAGACGTAGAGATTGCGCAGCGTATCATTGATTTTACCTCCGGTTCCTGCTTTGCCATCAGCGGAAACCTACAAAAGATTTCTAACTACATATTCATCATCACACCGGCATCTGTAGATATTTCCGGCGATTTTTTAAGCTTAATTGATACTTTTGAAACGAGAGGCATCCAGACAGACTTTTAATTATGAACGAACAGGAACTTTGTAAAAAAAGATTATTGGATTTATCCAGACAGGCAGACCGAAAGGGAATCGTGTTATTCAGCGATTTCCTTAATTTGAATGAACTGAATATTTACCACCAGTGCGAAGACCTCTTTGCGTGCCCCAGTGAGAGCTTTGGTGGAATCCCTTTTGCAGAGCGTCAGATGATTGCCTTTCTTCCTGATGCTTTTTGTTTACGCAGAAGTTATGACGAAGATTACGTATTTTTTGATACCCCGGAGGACTTTGGGGATAACGGGAAACGGAATATGGACGGGGACTTTGGTAACGGCAGTCAAACAACGCCGTCTTCCGGGGTGGAATATCCCATCACAGCCCTGAAGGTTGTGCCCGCCTATCCGAAATTTGCGGAAAAATTAGGACACCGGGATTTACTCGGCTCCATTATGAATCTTGGGGTGGAGCGGAGCAAAATCGGCGATATTCTCATAGGGGAGGACTGCGCCTATCTCTTCTGTGAAAAGAGTATGGCGCCTTATTTTATGGAAAATCTTGAAAAAGTTCGCCATACTTTAGTGAAGATTTCCGTTGTTTCCTGTGACGAGATTACGGTACAGCAGAATCTGGTAGAAAAAGAAGGGATTATCACCTCGAACCGCTTAGATGCCGTCATTGCCTGCGTCCACAAGCTTTCCCGCAGCCAGGCGCTAGAACTGCTCCGGCAGGAAAAAGTTTTTGTCAACGGGAAAACCATCCAGAATCCCACTTATAGCTGCCGAAAGGATGATATTGTATCCGTGCGAGGATTTGGCAGATTTATCTACCAATCGGACTATGGCGCTACCAATAAGGGACGGTTGAAAATCAAGTATCAGCTTTATCAAAACTAAAGGAGATTACCATGGCAAATAGTATTGCAGTTACCAACGGAACAGAGGTTATTTATCATATAAAACTTACCGACAGCTTTGCAGATCTTAGTGAAGAGCTGAAAAAATTGGGCTATTCCCCGGAACGGAAAATTTGTATTGTTACAGACTCCAATGTGGCACCGCTCTACGCAGAGGAGGTTTCCGGGCTGCTGAAAGCAGATTACCCCAATATTTTTCTTCATACCTTTGCGGCGGGAGAACAGAACAAAAACGTGGCTACCGTAAATGAACTCTATGAAACCCTGATTCGCAGCCATTTTGACCGCCAGGATTTGTTAGTGGCATTAGGCGGAGGCGTCGTAGGAGATTTGACAGGCTTTGCCGCAGCGACTTATCTCCGGGGAATTGATTTTATTCAGGTTCCCACCACCTTGCTTTCCCAGGTGGACAGCAGTATCGGCGGGAAAACAGGCGTGGATTTCATGCAGTACAAAAATATGGTAGGAGCTTTTTATCAGCCGAAGTTGGTTTATATGAACCTTGACACCTTATCCTCCCTGCCGGAAAAACAACTGGTTTCCGGAATGGGGGAAATCTTAAAGCACGGACTGATTAAAGACGGCTCTTATTTTTACTGGATCAAAGAACACGAAGCAGAAATTCGGAATTTGCAGACAGAGGCTTTGGAAGAAATGATTTTCCGCAGCTGCAACATCAAGCGGGAAGTAGTGGAGCGTGACCCAAAAGAGAAGGGAGAACGGGCGCTTCTGAATTTCGGACATACCATCGGACATGCGATTGAAAAGCTGTCGGATTTTAAGCTGTACCACGGAGAATGTGTGGGCCTTGGCATGGTAGCTGCCTCTTACCTTTCCATGAAAATGGGAAATATCAGTGAAGAAGATTTTACCGTTATCATAGACACACTGCATGAGTTTGGCTTTGCCACGGAAGTAACGGGATTCACTCCGGAGGCTGTATTGGCAGCAACCAAATCGGATAAAAAAATGGTGGGAAATAAAGTAAAATTTATCCTGCTGAAAGAAATCGGGAATGCTTATATTTACCGGGATTTATCCGACGAACAGATTTTAGAAGCCATTGCCTTTGTATGTAAAAAACGGAGATAAACACATGGAACGTAACAATACTCAACAACATCATCTTTTCAAAAAAACAGCCATCGGTGCGGTAATTTCTGCACTTCTTATCGGTTTTGACCAACTGACAAAATACTGGGCGATTATAGGTTTAAAAGATAAGCCTGCCTTTGTGATATGGGACGGTGTTTTTGAATTGCGATATCTGGAGAACCGGGGAGCTTCTTTCGGAATCCTACAAAACCAGAAATGGCCGCTGGTTATTTTTACTTTGATTGTCCTGGTTGTCCTCATTTATTTTTTTATAAAAAAAATACCGAATGAGCGTCGTTTTTTCTTTTTAAATATAATTATCGTACTTATTTGCGCGGGAGCTGCCGGAAATCTCATTGACCGTCTGGCAAAGGATTACGTGGTGGATTTCTTTTATTTCTGCCTGATTGATTTTCCTATCTTTAATATAGCGGATATTTACGTGGTCATAGCCTCCTTTCTATTGATTGTCCTTGGATTATTCTATTATAAAGACGAGGACTGGGAAAAAATAATTCCCTCCGGGAAAAAACTGCAAAACAATAACTTTTAAAATTTTATTATGAGGAACGGAATGATTACAGAGACATTCGAAGTAGAATTAGAACATGAAGGAGAGCGGTTAGATAAATATTTGAGCATGATTTTTGATGAGGCGGCATCCGAAAGAGGATTGACGCCTCAATCGCGTTCTTTCTTCCAAAAGCTCATCAAAGACCGCCAGATAGCCGTCAATGGCACGGTGCAGAAGGCAAATTACCGCTTAAAGGCGGAAGACTATGTTACTGTACAGATTCCCGATGCGGTGGAAACGCCTATTTTGCCGGAAAATATCCCATTGGATATTCTTTATGAGGACAATGACCTTCTGGTGGTAAATAAGCCTAAGGGCATGGTGGTGCACCCCTCTGCGGGACATTACAGCGGCACTCTGGTGAATGCCGTTATGTATCACTGTAAGGACAGTCTTTCCGGTATTAACGGCGAAATCCGTCCGGGTATCGTACACCGGATTGATATGGATACCACTGGTTCGCTTATTATATGCAAAAATGACGAGAGCCATATCTGCATTGCCGGACAGATAAAGGAACATTCCTGCAATCGCAGATACCGGGGAATTGTCTGTGGGGTAGTCAAAGAAGAGGAGGGCACCATAAATGCTCCCATCGGGCGTCATCCGATAGAGCGAAAAAAAATGGCAATCAACGAAAAAAACGGAAAGCCTGCCGTTACCCATTATAAAGTTTTAGAGCGCTTCGAGCGCTATACCTACATGGAATTTCAATTAGAAACCGGGCGCACCCATCAAATTCGCGTTCATATGGCGAGTATTGGCCATCCCCTGTTAGGAGATGTGCTATATTCCAGCGGGAAAAGCCCTTACAAACTGCAAGGACAGACACTTCATGCCATGACCATCGGATTTGTCCATCCAAATACCGGAGAATATATCGAGGTTTCTGCACCTTTACCAGAATATTTCGAGAAAATATTGCGGGATTTGCGATAAATTGTATTAAAATATTATAAAAAAACGGTAAATTTCAATTAATTCTTTTGCATTTTGCTGAAAATATAGTATAATTAGTTTATCATCATTCATAAGTTTATATAACTATTTTTTGAATGAAACATAATCTTAGTATCTGCAACATAGCATATCATTTTACACAGCGTTTGCAGATTGCAGAAAGGCAGGGGATTTTATATGGGAAACAAAATCTATACGATCGGACGTGAATTTGGCAGCGGCGGCAAAAAAGTAGGGGAAGAACTTGCCAAGCGTCTGGATATTAAACTATACGATAAGGAATTGCTGCAGCACGCGGCGAAAGAGAGCGGTTTTTGCGAGGAAATTTTTGAAAACCATGATGAAAAACCAACCAACAGCTTTTTATATTCTCTGGTAATGGATACATATTCTGTCAGCGGCTATTCGTCTGCACCGTTTCTTGATATGCCTTTGAATCACAAGGTATTTTTAGCACAGTTTGAGACAATTAAAAAGATTGCGGCACAGGAATCCTGCGTTATTGTCGGCAGATGTGCAGACTACGCCTTGTCCGAAAATCCGGACTGTATTAATGTATTTATTCATGCGGATATGGAAAAACGTATGAAAGAAGTGAGCAAACGTTTCAATATCACAGAGAATAAAGCCAAGGATATGATTCAGAAAAAGGATAAGCAGCGCGCCAGCTATTACAACTATTACACCAGCAAAAAATGGGGGGATTCCATGAGTTACGACATGACGTTAAATGCCGGAAAGCTTGGCATTGACGGCTGTGTGGATATGATTTTGAAGTATCGGGAAATTTTAGATACCAGAAAAAAATGATTCCGTCTGAAAAATAAATCCATTTCCCGCTTTACCGGGTGATATGAATTAAGTAGGTATCGGCCTAAAATATAGTTCATCCTGGAGGCGGGAATTTTTTAAGAAATCTTTTTTAATTTTTCACTATGTTCTTGTATAACCTGCTTCATAATTTGTATATCTGCTTTCATAGCTTCATAATCTTCCACGCTGTTTTTATAACGGTCATATGTAGAAGTATAGCAGTTCTCAATATTCTGTAATCTTGGAATGATGATATTTTCATTTTGTAGTTTAAGTTGCTTAATTTCTTCTTTGAGTGGTTGCAGTTTTTTGTCCATAATGTCAGAAATAGCAAGTAATAACTCATTATCTGTCATAACAATATCCCTCCTAATAGTGTTCAAACAGTTGTTGTGGGTGCATTGATAAATTATTGCTATTTGGATAAGTATTTAATCGCATTTATATTTTAACAAATATGGATTAAACTATTCGATAAACTTGTGTTTTGCGAATAAATACTTCTTGCCACCAGCTGCCCTGCCGTGTTATAATTTAACCGATAACTGAAAACCTTAACACATAACTTTTTTGAAAGCTAAGCCGTCTCTGGTCTGATGTTTTTCAGCAGATTTCAGCAGAATCCAGCACTATGGTAAAGGGACCGTCATTCAGCAAAGATATTTTCATATCTGCGCCAAAGATTCCCTGATTCACCACAGGAATTTCCTGTTTGCATTTTGCAATGATGTATTCGTATAATTCCTTTGCCAGCTTTGGATTTCCTGCATTAATAAAAGAAGGACGGTTTCCTTTCCGACAGTCCGCATATAGAGTAAATTGTGAAATTAACAATAATTCACCGTCGACATCTTTTAACGATAAATTAGTTTTTCCCTCGGCATCTTCAAAAATGCGTAGCCCGATAAGCTTCTTTATCATTTTATCGGCAATTTCTCTGGTATCCTCATTGGAAACACCAATCAGAACCAGGAAGCCTTTTTCGATGGTTCCGGTAACTTCGCTGTCCACTGTGCAGGAGGCATTTGTAACACGTTGAATGACAAATTTCATAATTTTTTACTCTTCTTTCTCTGTATTGTTAAAAATTTAACTATTATTTTCTAATACCTATGATAGGCAGATTTATTATAATCGATTTTCTAACAATAGAAAAGACATAAAACGACTACTAGAAGGGTTTTTTTGAAATTATGGAATTACAAAAATTATTAAGCTACACCAGACGCGCTGTGGACGATTATGGAATGATTGAGGACGGTGATAAAATTGCAGTAGGTGTTTCCGGCGGGAAAGACTCTCTCACTCTCCTGTATGCCCTTAACCATTTGCAGAAATTTTATCCGAAAAAATTTGAACTGTTGGCAGTAACTGTAAATTTGAGCTTTGGCGATTTTGATTTATCTCCTATTCAGATGCTTTGCCGGCAATTAGAGATTCCCTACCAGATCATTTCCACTGAAATCGGAAAAATTTTATTAGAAGAACGAAAGGAAGCCTCTCCCTGTTCTCTCTGTGCGAAAATGCGAAAAGGAGCCCTAAACCAGGCAGTAAAGGACTTAGGCTGCAATAAGGTTGCCTATGCTCATCATCAGGATGACGTGATTGAAACCATGTTTTTATCCATGATTTTCGAGGGAAGATTTTACTCCTTTTCTCCGAAAACTTTTTTAGACCAGACAGAATTAACCGTCATCCGCCCCCTGATTTATGTTTCTGAAGCGAATGTAAAGGGCTTCCAAAACAAATACCAGCTGCCAGTTGTGAAAAATCCCTGTCCGATGGACGGAGCTACCAAACGCCAATATGCCAAGGAATTAATCCGCCAGATAAATTTAGACCACCCCGGAGCCAAGGTACGCCTGTTCCACGCCATTGAAAACGGAAGTATTCCGGGATGGCAGAAAATACGGAATCCCAAATAAAAAGAACCAAACTATTATAAAGCGGCAGAAAATGTGCAAAAATGAAAAGAAAGGACAACTATTTCACATGAAGGAAAAAGCATACTATGAAAATGTAAATGTAAAAAACGAGGTAAAATTGCGGAAAATGTTAGAGACACTTCCCTCCTTCTGCAAACAGTTTTTTATCGGAATTGAACCCACCACTTCCTCACGTACCAGAATTGCCTATGCCTACGACATCGGCTGCTTTTTTGAATATCTGCATACCAACAATCCGGTCTGCACCAAAATGGAAATCACGGAGTTTCCCTTAAGTATTTTAGATGAAATTACGCCTATGGATATTGAGGAATATCTCTCCTACCTGAAATATTACGAAAAAGACGGGGAAGAACATACCAACGAAGAACGGGGTATCAAACGGAAATTAGCGTCCCTCCGCACTTTTTACCGCTATTTTTTTAAAAACGAGTTGATACAGAACGACCCTGCCATCAAAGTAGACATGCCAAAGATCCATGAGAAAAACATTGTCCGTCTTGACATTGACGAGGTGGCAAATCTTTTAGATGAAGTGGAATCCGGGGAAAATCTTACGGAGCGCCAGCGGTATTACCACGAAAAGACAAAAACCAGAGACCTTGCCCTGATGACACTGCTTCTAGGAACCGGTATCCGTGTATCGGAATGTGTGGGGCTTGATATGGAAGACGTGGACTTTAAAAATAACGGTATCAAAATCCACCGGAAAGGCGGCGCCGAAGTAATTGTTTACTTCGGAGAAGAAGTTCGTACTGCCCTTCTGGAATACATGGTGGAACGCCAGAAAATTACTGCGGAGGACGGCAGTATCAATGCGCTCTTCCTCTCTCTCCAGAATAAACGCATCAGCGTACGTTCTGTAGAAAATCTGGTGAAAAAATATTCAAAACTGGTAACAAGTTTAAAACATATTACCCCCCATAAGCTCCGCAGCACCTATGGTACTTCCCTTTACCGGGAAACTGGGGATATCTATCTGGTAGCAGATGTATTGGGACATAAGGATGTCAATACAACCCGAAAGCACTACGCTGCCATTGATGATGACAGAAGGCGAAGTGCGGCAAAATATGTTAAGCTGAGGGATGTATGATAACGAGATAAAGTAAAAGTGAACTAATTTAGGAGTGGATTGTAAACTCCACTCCTCCCCTGTGAAATAGATTGCTATATCGTATAGTCGCTTCGCAATGCCTCAACTAAACTGCTTTGCATTATTTTTTTGCCGCCGAGGTAATATGCAAGTGCCACAAAACCGAAGATTGCCAGACAAAATATAACGATTGGAACAATCGGGGCTTCTACCAGAAATTCCATTGGCTTCAGATGGCTTGCTGTTATCATAAAACCTACAGACAATACTGTAAGCGGCAGCGTAATCAGAATGGGACGTCCTGCAATGACAAGTGCTTCAATACAGAACATTTTTCTCATCCCCTCCGGTGTCATTCCAACAGACATATATCTTGCAAATTCTCTCTTTCTTTGCCGTATAAAACCTAACGTGTTGGAAAATACGTTTGCCAGTCCAATTAAAGCAAGTAGAACGCATAAACTTCCGATAATCAGCATATATCCATTCAAAATGCTATCATTGTCTAATCTTTCTTGAATCCGGTTTTCAATCTCAAAAGTATAATTTTGTCCAATAATTTGCGAAAGTTCCTCCTCTAACAGGTTTAATTCAGAAAGCGTTACACCCTCCTTTGCCAGTACGCGAATATATGTATCTGTTTCAGCGTTACCTATCATTTCTTCCATCTGATTCCAAACAGAAAGCGGAATAAACTGAACCAATGCGTAATTATCATATTCTTCTCTTAAAAGCGGCGCTTCCTGTGCGAAGCAGAGTATCGGAATTGTTACAACCTTCCCGGTCTGGCTTATATTTTGTAGAGTGATTGTATTTTGTTCTCCTGAGAGGTATGGAATATATTCTTTGTATCTGAAATTGCTGTTTATGCTGTCCCAAATACGATTTAATACGATACTTCCTGTCGTATCTGGTTCTATACCGTTCTGCTCGCAATATTCCATAAAACTATTATCATCCATAATGACGATAGGACTTTGAATATAATAAAATCCCTCTGCTGTACGGATAGAATTTCCGGCTACCGTTTCTAACCCGCCCAACCCGTTTACTTCATCACTGATACTTGTTTCCGGGACAATGCTGAGTGCAGTTGCTTTCTGATAGATAATATTGTTGGTTCCATCATCTGTTCCTGAAATTTCTTCCTCTGACGCAAAATTTTCTATGTTGGTATCTTTTACCGTTACCATGACATCCCAGGCGTCCTGATACCTCTCAAAATAGGTGTAATTTGTACTAATGCCCGAAAGAGTAAAAAAGCACAAGGTCAATGTAAATCCCAAAAAGGAAAGCGTCAATGAAAGCGTAGAAGTCCGTAAGGCTTTTTTCTGCGCCTTTAGTGCATTTCCCGACAACTCTCCCTCCATTCCAAATAAAATAGATAAAATGCGGGAACTTTTTTTCTTTTTAAGCTGCAATTCTCCTGTATTCTGTATCGCCGCAAGCGGTGTCAATTTGCTGAGTTTCTTTGCAGGCAGCCATGCCGAAAGGAACACTGTCAGGACAGCAACCAGAATTGTAATTACAAAAGCAAATGGGTGGTATATAAAAACAGCTTCATGCCGCCCGGACATTCCGGATGCAAGCCTATTTATAACCTGTACTGTTCCAAAACTGAGCATAACTCCGGCAAAACTCCCAGCCAGAATCGGCACAATACACAGAGCCGCCGCCTCCTGCAACAAACAAGTACGAATCTGCCCCGGTGTTGCTCCTATACTGGAAAAGATACCAAACTGATGAACACGGGTATTCATGGATACCGCAAAAGAATTGTGTATAATCAAAATCAGAGAAATTGATACCAAAATAAGAATTACCAGATAGAACGCTACCAACAATGGCGGTTCTGCGTCCTGCGGGTCATGTATCAGATATCTTGATAAAAGCAGTTCGTGATAAGACACCGCACTGTCTGGCACCCCCAGCTTTCCCGCAATCAATGGCATATCCTGGTATATTGTCCTCATGTTCTGAAAATAAATATCAATCACAATATTCTGATGTTCAGATAAGTCCTCATTGATTTCAGCTTTTTCTACATTTGCAAAATTTCGTATAGCTGATACAACGTCCCCGTCAAATGTTCCCACGATACGTCCTTGCCAATCGCCCTCATCTAATACAATCCGTTCCATCTCATAACACCAGAAATTAAAGAACAGGCAGCATAATAAGGACAGAAACAAAGCAGATATAAAAGCAGCTACAATAACGGATAAACTGGAAGCCCTGTTCTTTTTGATAAATCCTACAGAATAATCTTTCCACATTATGATTACCTCCGTTTCTGATCGCTGATAATACGCCCATCTTCTATCGTTATAATGCGATCTGCTTCCAAAGCAATCTTTTCGTCATGGGTAATTAAAAGTATCGTCTGTTTGAGATTACGGTTTGATAATTTCAACATATCTATAATTTCTTCCCCGTTTTTCCGGTCAAGATTTCCTGTCGGTTCATCGGCCAGCATAAGAGCCGGGCGATATATCAAAGACCGGGCAATCGCTGCCCGCTGTTGCTGCCCGCCGGATAATTGATTGGGAAGAAAGTCTAATTTGGGGGCAATACCCAAAGCGTTTACAACCTGCTCAAAATAGTCCTTATTCGGTTTCCTTTTATCCAACATAAGCGGTATAAGGATATTTTCCCGGACAGTGAGTGTTGGAATAAGATTATAAAACTGATAGACAAGTCCGACTTTCCTGCGTCTGAAAATTGCAGCTTGCGTCCGGTTCATTTTGGATATATCGGTTTCCTCTATCACAACCTTTCCCTCTGTGGGTTTATCCACGCTGCCCAGAATATGTAAAAGCGTAGATTTCCCTGAACCGGACGCCCCTACAATCGCTACAAATTCTCCTTTTTCCACGGATAAATCAATATGATCTAATGCCACCACTTGACTATCCCCGGTTCCATAGACTTTTCTGATACCTTCACATCTTAGTATTTCCATGTCACTTTCTCCTTTCTGTTATATTGTTCGACCTAAATATAGTATAACAAAGAAAAGTGACATCTCAGTGACTGTACACTCTTATTTCAAAACAGGCACCGCCTCCTTGCAGATTACGGGCGGTAATTGTTCCATTCTGCAATTCAAAAATAGACTTAGCAAGAGCCAGTCCGATTCCAATTCCATTGCCTGCGGTACGCCTCCCACGGTAAAATCGTTCAAAAAGATGTGGTATGTCCTCCGGGTCAAAACCCTTACCCTCGTCCCAAATCAAGATTTCCACATACAAGGGATTTTCTGTGTAATCGCAATGAATCATCCCGCCAGGCTTAGAATGTTCCATACAGTTTTTCAAAAGATTGATAAGCGCTTCCATTGTCCATTCCATATCGCCGAAAAATTCGATACAACCGTTATCCGGAATCTCAACGGAAACTTCTTCTTTTCGCAGTAAATCATCCAAATTCTCTGTCGCCAGATTTAATGCTGTATAAATATCAACCCTAGTGTGATTCAGCGGCAAAGTGCCTGCGTCAATCTTAGAGAGGGTTAATAGGGATTCTTCCAGACGATTTAAGCGTTCCAACTGTTTTTCTATCTGATTTCCATAATCATTGGGAGCAGTTTTTTTCATAAGCTGCAAAGAGAGAAAAGCAGCTGTAATAGGTGTTTTGAGTTGATGAGCGATATTTTCTAAATTTTCAGCGAACCTTTTCCTTGCAGTTATCGCTGTTTCCTTTGTCTGATAAAGCGTTGTAACTGTCTTATATATTTCGTCCTGCAGATGAGAAAAATCGTCCTCCTGCATCCGAATGATTGTCCCGCCAGCTCCCAGATTGACTTGTTCCAGATAATCTGTCAACTCTGTAATTCGTTTGCGATTCCGCTTGTCTGCGCTTCTTGTTGAAATAAAAAATACACAGGCTATAACCAAAAACAGTACAGATGAAAGAAAAAAAATATTGATTGGAAGCCCCTTGCAAAATTCATTAACACGATATCCATATTGTGCCAGAAAATAGTTTCCACTTATCTGCTGCTCTGTGAGGGTATTGTATTCTTTTAGGGCGGAAAGTACTTGTTGCTCCGTTTCCGGGTGGGCTTTAACGAGAATTTCGCAAAACGTTGAAATATGTTGAAACGTCGCCTGTTGATAGGAATGTAGCCAAAACGCCGAAATACTGACTACACAAAGGAAAATAAAGAAAACTGAAAGCAGAAGCATTGCTTTTTTCTTTCTTCTTCCGTTCATATACTGTCCTCCATGCGATAACCAAAACTGCGAATTGTTTTCAGGCAAGGTGGATTGTGCAGCTTTTCTCTTAGCCGCTTCATCGTGACTGTTAATGTATTGTCATTCACATAATTTCCATTGCTGTCCCACACCTGTTCTAATAACTGCTTTCTGGTAACAGTCCTTCCTTTATTTTCCATCAGCAATAAAAGCAAAAGATATTCCGGCTGACTTACCCGGATTTCCTCCTGCCCGCAGTAGACAGCCATTTTTTCTTTATCCAGCGTCAAGTTGTCGCAAAATAGCTTTGTTTCTTTTGTTTTACCCGCCCTACGCAGCAGCGCAAGCATTCGGGAATACAGGATAGTAAGTTCAAAGGGCTTTACAACATAATCGTCTGCACCGTTCTGAAAGCCGGAGATAATATCATGGGAATCTCCGCGGACCGTCAGGAAGATAATTGGTAAATCACTCCATCTCTCACGAACCCAGATACATAATTCGTTCCCTTGTCCGTCCGGCATATTCCAGTCCACTAAAAGAATAGTGGGAATACGACTTCCCAATGCCTTTCTAACATCAGCAACGGTTTCAAAAACTGTCACGCTGCAATTCTGCTGCTCCAAATATTCTTTCACAGATTGTGCAATTATTTTATCATCTTCTGCATAGTACACATCAATCACGTTTATTCCCTCCTGTTTGTTTCACAGCCTTACGCCTCCATCTGTGATACGGAGAGGATAAAACTGCCAAAAAGCTGCTTGTTTTTTACAAGCAGCTTTTTAAGCACCTAACACTTCATCAATCTTCTCCTGTATGCGGCTTCGCACCAACTCTGCAATTTCAGGTGTTTTTAATGTACCATATTCTTCTGCATAAATCGGTTTCAAATAATGTACCTGTGTAGTGACCGGTCCCAGAGAAAAACTATTGAATACTTTATAAGAGTCAATTAATGCCACCGGAACAATAGGCGCCTTGGTCTTTAAAGCTATTTTAAAGCTTCCTGCTTTAAAGCTGCAGACATTATTACGGTTATTATAATCATAGCCCCCTTCCGGAAACAGGATATACCTTTTTCCTTCTTTGACCTCTTCCGATACTTTATTGATAACCGTCAATGCCTGACGGACATCCTTTCTGTCTAAACGCTTTCCCTCTAACAAATCCACAAATTCATTTACAAGGATTGTCCGGGACTTCAGCTTATCCATTACCAAGGAACAGGGACGCTTATGGGTATAAATAATGCCGAGGGCATCATACTTTCCCTGATGGTTAGGATACATCATATAACCGCCTGTTTCGGGAAGATTCTCCATCCCATATGCCTTGGTACGAATCCCGCCTGTCATTTTCATAAGGCGTATCGCATACCGCGCCAGTTCATACCGCTCTTCTGTTGAATATTTTTCCGGATGATCCGCCTCCCTGCGCATCTTGGGAATCATATAAGGTGCCCGAAATAAATTCATCAAAATCACGTATATAAACTTCAACATAACTAACCTCATCCTCCGTATTACATTTCTTCCGAATTGCAGTATAACATCATTCGTCCGGGTATCTTGCATACTCTGACGCTGCTTATTACTCATAACTTATAACTTATACATTATAATTCATGTAGATAGTATACCGCATTTTGAAGAAAAAAACAACTTAGGCGCGTTTTTTGTCCGCCAGTCCTAACCCGGTGTCTGAGTCTCTTCTTTCCATGGTTCTGTTTCCGGCAGCTGAGTCTCTTCTTTCCATGAATCTGTTTCCGGCAGCTGCCAGGGAAAACATGATTTATCATCAATATAGACATCTGCATATATCTTGCGTGAATCACTACCGTATTTCTCAATAATTTCCTCTACGTTCTTATTGACGGCATCAAATTCCAGTCCCCAATTCCGGCACCAGTTCACGGCTTCCTCTAAATATCTTCCGCAACGGCACGTCCAGAGTATTAACCGTCTATCCTGTGCTTTTAACCGTTTTAGTAAAAATATCAAAGGAAGATTCGGTGTACCAATATGAGGATAACAGTCAACACAAAGTGTACCGTCAAAGTCAACAGCAATAATCTGATAGCTTTTTTCTTCTCCTGCCATAATACCCCCTCCTTAACGGCTCACTGGCTCACTCTTTGCCTAATCAGGAAAAACACCTTATTTTAAATATTCCTGGGAATAATAAGGAACCATAATATATTGTCCGGAATGTATCTCATCACCGGAAGAAAGCCGGTTGATACTGCATATCTCTTCAATATAATCAGATACCGTATCATATTCCGGCGAACAATAAGTATCTGCGATATCCCAGAGAGTATCTCCCGCCTGTATCCGGATACTGGTATAATATTTATAAGGAACATCTGCTGATGCGGCAGAAGTCCGAATGCTTCCGAATACCATGGTACAAACCAGAATAAAAAATGCAGATAATACAATGACAAATACGATAAATCCCTGACTTCCCGCTGCTTCTCTTTTGCTTCTCATAGTAAAACCTCCTCATTATAAAACGAACACACGTTGCGAACAACTGTTTGTATGTGTATCATAATACCAGAACGTCCGTTTGTCAAGAAAAATTTCGAACAAATTTTCGGAATATATGTTTGCATTTTGTTCTATTCTGTGTTACACTATTAGAAAGAGATACGATGAATGTTTTATACATTTGTTTCTTATTAAAACAGACAGGAGGACTTTTATGTCATACGGAAAAATCAGCAATAAACAACGGGAAATTTTAGAATATATCAAGCAGGAAATTTTAAATAAAGGTTATCCTCCTGCTGTCCGGGAAATTTGTGAAGCAGTGGATTTAAAGTCCACTTCCTCCGTTCACTCCCATCTCGAAACTTTAGAAAAGAATGGCTATATCAGAAGGGACCCTACCAAGCCCAGGGCTATCGAGATTATTGATGACAATTTTAATCTTACCAGACGTGAGGTGGTAAACGTTCCTCTCATCGGAAAGGTTGCCGCCGGACAGCCTCTTCTGGCAGTGGAAAATATTGAAAATTACTTCCCTATCCCCACGGAGTTTATGCCGAATGCAGAGTCTTTTATGCTTACGGTTAAGGGTGAGAGCATGATTAATATCGGTATCATGGACGGGGACCAGATTTTAGTACAGAGCCAGTCCGACGCTAAGAACGGTGACGTTGTGGTGGCGCTGGTGGATGATTCTGCCACTGTTAAGACATTTTATAAAGAAGACGGTTATTACCGCCTGCAGCCGGAAAATGACACGATGGAGCCTATTATCGTAAAAGAATGCTCTATCATCGGAAAAGTATTCGGCGTTATGCGTTTCTGGCATTAATCACCAAAGAAGAAGCATTAACGAATCCCCGCTAATGCTTCTTCCTGTCATAAATTTATTTCTTTACAATCTTCGCCTTACTTCCCAAGCCTCTTCCCGGCAAAAGAAAAAGGTATGAGCCCGCAATCAGCTTTCCGCTGCGGAAACATACCTTTCTGCCTTACAGTTCCTTCACATCAATTTCTTTTCCGTCTCTCCAGACACGCTCCAAATCATAAAACAGACGGTCCTCCTTGGAGAAGATATGGATAATCACATCACCATAGTCCATCAGTATCCAGGTAGAATTCTGGTTTCCCTCCACCTGTTTTACAGGCAATCCTGCTCTGTACAAGGCTTCGTCCGCCGCATCCCGCATTGCCTGAATCTGGTTCTGGTTTGTTCCGTTTGCAATGATAAAAAAATCCGCAATAGGAGAAATTTCCCGGATATCAATGACCTTAATATCCTCCGCCTTCCGGTCCTCTAATGCCGCAACGGCAATTTTACAAAATTCTGCTGCTTCCATCTTTCCTACTCTCCTCTCTTCTCTTCTGGAGTGGCATATACTTCTAAAAAAGCTGCCCTCCAATACAGTCCCGCATACTATGCTTCGTTATCTAAATACTGTTTATAAAACTCATAAGTCATCCTGGTGGTGTTGTCAATACTTCCGCCCCGGCTCATTAAATACATCAGCGTATCACGCAGGATTTGCGCCATACAGACATTCAAATCCTGAAACGCCATCTGACGCACTTCCTGTAAATTCGGCGCCTTATCACGCCCCGGTTCAATGTAATCGGCAATATAAATAATTTTGTCCAACAGGTTCATATCCGGTTCTCCCGTGGTATGCACCTTAATGGCATGTAAAATCTCCGGGTTAGAAACGCCGTAGGTTTTCTCTGCAAGATATGCTCCCAACTTTGCATGAAGCAGATAGGGGCTTTCGTACTCCACCGGGTGAATGAGAATGTGGTTTTTCTCGCAGAGCGCAATCTTTTCATCGTTTGGAATGCACTTTGCACAGTCGTGAAGCAGTCCTGCAAGCATAGCTTTTTCTACGGAATACCCATGCGCCATGGCAAGGCAGCCTGCCGTATACATCACGCCCTTAGTGTGCTCATATCGCCCTTTATCCAGTTCCTTTTTTAACTTTTTCCTTATCTCATGAAGTTCCATAACCTGCGTCCTCCATAAAAATATTATTTTTTATCTGTACAAATTACCAAATCACGGTTTTTCCTTACATTTACCGTCCGAAATTAACTTTGATTCCCGGAATACAGCTTTTTCTCCTTAATGAAAACTCTCACCTTTTCCGGCAGCATCGTAAGGTTGTCTGTTTTTCCCTCCGACAGCTTCTGCCTGAGACTGCTGGAGGAAATATCGGTCTTTCCGCCGGAGACGGGATAAATCTCCGCCGGAAACAGGCTCTGTATCTCCGCAATTTTCTGCCGGATAACTGTGATATCCATATCGTCCCGGACTGCCGTTAAAATTACTGCTTTCTGGCAGATAATTTCCGGATGATGCCAGCGTTCGAAATAATCCAGTGAATCCGCCCCCATAATAAAAAAGATTTTTTTATCAGGATACCGCTCTTTTAATTTTGTCAAAGTGATATAAGTATAGCTGATTTCCTCCGACGCTATCTCAATATCGCAGAGTTTAAAATAAGGGATTCCCTCTATGGCAAGGGACACCATTTCTGCCCGGAGGTCAGCGGACGTCATCTGATTTTCATTTTTATTGGGTGAATGCCCCGCCGGAACAAACCATACCTCATCTAAATCAAACTCCTTGTAGGCGCTTGTTGCAATATTGAGATGTCCTGAATGAATGGGGTCAAAGGAACCGCCAAATATTCCTATCCTTTTTTCCATCCTTTTCTTCCCCCGTTAATTGGGAAGTTCAAATTTTGAATTTTTCTTTGCCTGACGGAACAGGATGATTTTTTTTCCAATCACCTTCACCACATCGGAACGGGTACGTTCTGCAATTACATTTGCAATTTCCTTCGGCTCGTCAATACAGTTTTTTAACACGGAAATCTTTATCAATTCCCGTTTTTCCAATGCCTCATCTAAGGCAGTGATGATTTCCGGCGTCAGGCTTGACTTTCCAATCTGGAAAATCGGATCTAAGGTGCTTGCCTGACCACCGAGATAAGCCCGCTGTTTGCTTGTTAATGCCATAATAACTATCCTTTCCCATTTTTATTTATAATAATCAAATTCATTTCCGTACATCCGGACCGTATCTCCGTCCTGAATGCCCATTTTTTCTAATTCCTTTAAAATACCCTGCTCTTTTAAGAACTTCTGGAAGAACAAAAAGCCCTTCTCGGAGTCAATGTTGGTGTAACCAAGCATTTTATCAATCTTCGGTCCTTCCACCACAAAGGCTGCATCATCCGCCCTGGTAATGGTATAAGGCTCGTCCTTAAAGAAGCGGAGCGCCGGGTCAAATTCCTGCTCATAAACCACAGGCTCCTGACTGCAATTATTTAATAGCTCCTGCACGTGGTAAAGCAACTCCTTTAAGCCCTTTCCGCTGACTGCCGAAATGGGAAACACCTGAATGCCGTCCTTTTCAAAGGTATCCTTTAATTTCCGGATGATCTCGTTCTCGTCGCCGTAAACCGCGTCCATTTTGTTGGCGGCAATCACCTGAGGTTTTTTCAGTAACGCCGGGTCATAGGACTCTAACTCCCGGTTGATGGCAAGGATGTCCGCAATGGGGTCACGTCCCTCCGTGCCTGCCGCATCCACCATATGAATCATAACCTTCGTACGCTCAATATGGCGCAAAAATTCCAAACCAAGTCCCACACCCTCCGATGCGCCCTCAATCAGCCCCGGAATATCTGCAATGACAAAGCCCTTTGCCTCCTCTAAATCTACCACTCCTAAATTAGGCTGTAATGTGGTAAAATGGTAGTTTGCAATCTTGGGCTGTGCATTGGTGACACGGGATAATAAAGTAGATTTTCCTACGTTTGGGAAACCCACAAGCCCCACATCCGCAATAACCTTTAACTCTAATTTCACTTCCAGTTCAATGGCTTCACCGCCGGGCTGGGCATATTTCGGTGCCTGCATGGTGGAGGTGGCAAAATGCTGGTTTCCCAGACCGCCTCTGCCTCCCTTTAATATTACTTGTCTGCGGTTATCCCCGGACATATCTGCGATGACCTTCCCGGATTCCGCATCCTTTATCACCGTCCCTGCAGGCACTTTTAAGATTAAATCCTCGCCACATTTTCCGTGACAGTTACGTTTTCCGCCCTCTTCCCCAGGTCTTGCCGCGAATTTTCTTTTATGGCGGTAATCAGTCAATGTATTTAAGCCGTCATCCACCACAAAAATAACGTCACCGCCCTTTCCGCCGTCACCGCCGTCGGGACCGCCGTCGGGAACATATTTTTCACGGCGGAAGCTCACATGCCCGTCACCGCCTTTTCCTGATTTGATAATAATTGTCGCTCTGTCTGCAAACATAATTTCCCTCTCAATTTATTTTCTGCTCCGCCTGTGTTACTGCCTGTCGTCTGACGGTTACGCCGGTAGCACAGCATTCTGCGAACTGCGTTTTGTTTCTGCGGGTCACCTTGATTAAAGAGAGGAATTTTCCTTCCCTTTAATCAAAGAGACCCGCCAAAGCAACCAATGGTCGTCTTGCCGGGTCTAGCGCACATCGACATGAAACGGCGTTTCATGTTATTCAGCTACTGGATAAACGGAAGCCTGTTTCTTGTCTCTTCCTTTTCTCTCGAATCTTAAGATACCATCCGTTAAAGCGAATAATGTATCATCACCGCCGATGCCTACATTAACACCCGGATGAATCTTAGTTCCACGCTGTCTGTATAAAATGTTACCAGCCTTTACGAACTGTCCGTCTGCTCTTTTTGCTCCTAATCTCTTAGACTCAGAATCACGTCCGTTCTTGGTAGAACCGACTCCCTTTTTATGAGCAAAAAACTGAAGATCAATCTTAAACATAGGTTACACCTCCTTAAATTCTATCTTTAAAAACTTCTTACCATAAGATGCCAAAATCCCCTGCAATCCCAAAACCATGGCTTTTACAAGCAATTCCGCATCATGTCCGGCAGGACTCTCAAAACGAAACCTGATATCCCCGCTCTCAGGGTCCGCCTCACAGGAAAATCCCTCCTCTGTGTAGTTTTCAATGGCATTTACCGTATTCTGCACCAGAATGGAAATTCCGGCACAAACCACGTCTTTTCCGCGAAAAGCAAAACCTGCATGTCCCACACAGTCAAAGCCCATATATTCCTGTTTCCGATTTTGGAAAACCGTTATCTTCGTCATAACAATTTCCTGTCTTTTCTTAAAAGCTGCGGTTACGCATTGATTTTTTCAATCTTAACCTGTGTAAACGCCTGTCTGTGACCGTTTTTCTTGTGGTAACCGGTTTTTCTCTTGTACTTGTATACGATAACTTTCTTACCTCTGCCCTCTTTTACGACAGAAGCTTCTACAGAAGCATTTGCTACATCAGAACCAACTTTCATTCCGTTGTCAGATACAGCTAAAACCTGATCAAAAGTTACTTTCTCACCAGCTTCCACACCAAGTTTTTCAATGGTAATGATATCGCCTTCGGATACTTTGTACTGTTTACCACCTGTTGCTATAATTGCGTACATATGGCACCTCCTATTTATCATTACTCGCCAGTTATGGTGCCATCCGGAATGGACGGACTTTCAGACCTCACTGTGCGGCATACTTCGTTAGTTTAACATAAGAATATAATTACGTCAACTGATATTTTTCATTTTATGGAAATTTTTCTTCCCGTAAATTTTAAAGCAAACCAGAAAAAAGATAATCCCGTAAACCGTGGTAATCGGTGTCGCCAATCCCACATAAAGCAGGGAAGTCTCCGGCAGCCCCGCCATCAGGATGGATACCGGGATACGGATACAAAACGCCGAAGGAATTCCCAGTTTCTGCCTCCCCCGGAGTACACCGCTGATGACATTATATGCAATGATAACGAGGATGCCGCCGGAACAGATACGGATATAGAGGACAGCCTTGTCATACGCCTCAGAGGGCACCTGCAGCAAATGCGCAATATTTCCCGCAAATATCTCTAACAGCACCGTAAGCACAATGCCGATGACGGCAAACAGGATAATGGTGGTTCCCACGGCATTTCCCGCCTCTTTGGGTTTTCTCTCCTGTGACATAAGTTTCCTCTCTTTCTTTACTCTAAGCATTCGATGGGGCCGTCGTAGACAAATTCAATGCCTTCGGTTTCTGTCTTAACTTCAAACGCCTCTAGCAGTTTTCGCAAATCCCCTAACTCTTTCTGATAGGTTTCTAATGTAATTTCATATTCGGGATTCCCGATCTCCGCTGCCATCCGCTCCGTCACCACTGTTCCCCCGTGCGCCACGTCCTGATACAGATACAGATTCGTGATGATTTCCGGGTTGTTAAAATCCGTGGCGTAAAAACAGACATTTTCATAGGGGAGCAGCCGCTCCATGGCACGCTCTAAAGTATAAAAATAAGATTCCAGCAAATTCTGGTTGTCTGCCCGGTACCACCAGGTAATGCAGTAGGGCGGCAGGAAAAATTCAAACCGGGTATCAGGATGCTTCTGTACAAAGGCCTCTATCCGTGTCAGGTTTGCCTCCACTTCATCATAACCGTAAAGCTCATCATGCGCCTCATGCTCCCCGATGTCCTTCAGGGGATTGTAGCTTTGCAATACATATTCCGGTCCGCATTCATTTTTATCGTTTATCTGGTAGGCAAGCCCCCATGTAAAATTGTCAAACCGGGAAACCGACAGCATGTCCGGTATCTTCTCAAAAATCACATCCCCGTTCCAGAAATAAGAAACATCATCAAAAGGGTTTTTATTTACCATGTAATCCACTTCCTCCGGAAAAGGATTTTCCTCCTGCCCACTGTACAGGGAAAAAACGTCCAGCCCATAGTAAACCTGCTTTAACTCGTGTTCTTCAAAGGCAATATCCAGATAAGCCGCCAGCAAAGGAGCCGCCGCAGAATTTCCCACCGCCTTGATTGTGGCAGAGCCAAGCCTGCCGTCCAGGGTGTCCGTATTGATACTCATGACCACGGAAGAACCTAGCAGAAGACTGTCATACTCTAAATGCTTCACCGCCCCATAGCCCTGATACTGGTGGGAAGTCTGCAGGGGCTTTAAACCGAACCAAGGCTTATGATAGTGAAAAAAAGGATCTATCAATATCACAAGCAATGCCATGCCGCCCAAAAAGACGGCTGCCCCCGCAAGGAAATGCACGACTAATTTTTTCTCATTGGTTTCTTTCATGCAGCAAACCACACCTTTCTCTTAAAAATTAAAATACAAAAAAGTACTCATTCCTGAAAAAGAAATGACGCATAAACTGAACACTAACGCCAGCCCCCACATTTCCAAAGCGGTTGCCTTTTTCTCCTTCACCCGGTCATAGGAGCTTTTTCCCATACATAAAAAAACGGCAAGGGCAAAAGTAACCAGCATCCAGACAAGGTACAAAATTCGGGCAGCCTCGTAGCCTCCGAAATGGTCTGCCACCAGATACAGCGGATAATTTTTAAAGCTGTCCATGGAATACGGCAGCATCCAGATATGTCCCGTATTGGTAAAAGAAAACAGCCTTTGATAAAACTGTCCTGCTTCTGCGATACTGTCACTGCGGAACAGCACCCAGGCAAGGTTTAAAAAGAGAAAGGTGAACAGCCAGTCCAGTTTCTTTCCGATTCCGACATGAATTTTTTCATAAACCATGAGATTTTCCACGGAAACCGCAATGCCGTGAACCACGCCCCAGAGCACAAAGGTCCAGTTTGCACCATGCCAGATACCGCTTAACAGAAAGGTAATCATGGTGTTACGGATTTTCTTCGCTTTTCCTGCTCTGCCCCCTCCTAAGGGTATGTAAACATACTGGGTGAGAAACGCATTCAGTGTCATATGCCAGCTTCTCCAAAATTCCTTCACACTGTGAGATTTATAAGGGGACCGGAAGTTCCGTGGCAATTCCAGATTCATCAGATACCCCAGTCCCAGTGCCATATCGCTGTAACCGCTGAAATCAAAGAAAATCTGAAAGGTATAGGCAAGCATGGTAAGCAGGGCGCTGATACTGTCCAGAGAGTCTATCGCCCCGAAGCCCAAATCTGCCACCTTTCCCAATTCATCCGCCACCAACAGCTTTTTCGCCAGTCCCATAACAAAAAGCCGGATGCCCGTCAGAGTATTTCCATAGTCAAAATGACGTCTCTGCTTTTCATGAAACTGAGGAATCAAATCCCTGTGGGAAACGATAGGCCCCGCCACTAACTGGGGAAAATAAGTGACAAACAGCATATAGTCTGCCAGCTCGTAATGCTCCGCTTTTCCCTGCATCCGGTCTGCCAGAAAGGCTAACTGCTGGAAGGTAAAAAAGCTGATTCCTAAGGGCAGCGCAATATTTTTCACCGCCCAGTTTAAGTGAAACGCCTGATTTACATTTTCCACAAAGAAATCATAATATTTGAAATAAAACAGCAGCCCCAAATTAAAGATAATGCCGCAAACGCCGAGAATTTTATGCATCTGGAAACGCTCCATCAGGGCGCTGAGCAGATAATTGCCAAAAACGCTGGCAAGAATAATCAAAAGATATGCCGGGTGAAAATAACCGTAAAACCACAGGGACATACCGATAAGAAATACCTGTGCCAGTTTGTATTTTCCAAAATGATTTGCCCCATGCCACAACAGCAGTGCTAAGGGCAAAAACAGAAAAATAAAAATGTATGAATTAAAAAGCATCTTTTGTACCAGTCCTTTGTTATTGAATTTCCGGTTTTAACGAATGGCAAACACCAGCAGAACCAATGCCCCAAGGACAATGCGGTACCAGCCAAAAACTTTAAAATCATGTTTCTTGATATATGCCATCAAAAACTGAATCACCAGCACGGAAACCACAAATGCCACCACCGTACCAATACCCAGGGTAACGATTTCCGCCCCGGAAAACACAAACCCGAATTTCATGACTTTAATCAGACTTAAACCCAGCATGACCGGAACGGCAAGATAAAAGGTAAACTCTGCCACAGCCACTCTGGACACGCCGATGCATAGTCCGCCAATGATGGTTGCCCCAGAGCGGGAGGTTCCCGGAATAATGGACAACACCTGAAAAAGGCCAATGAGAAAGGCCGTCCGGTAAGTAATATCGGCTAAAGTGTTTACTTTTGGGGTTCTGGTCTTATTCTGGTTCTCAATCAGGATAAAGGCAATTCCGTAGACAATCAGCGCCAGTGCAATTACGGTTGGTGTATGGAGGTGGGCTTCGATGTAATCGTCAAAAAGCAGCGTCACTACCGCCCCCGGAATACATGCCACCACTACTTTAAACCACAGGGAAAAAATATCTTTGCGGATAACGGGCCTTGTTTTATCCTTAAATTGAAAGGGAAACATCCGGTTCCAGTACAGTACCACCACCGCTAAGATAGCTCCTAACTGTATGACCACAAAAAACATTTCCTTGAACTCGTCGCTCATATTCATTTTTAAGAATTCGTCTACCAAAAGCATGTGCCCTGTACTGCTGATGGGCAGCCACTCGGTGATTCCCTCTACGATTCCCAAAAAGATTACTTTCAGAATATCTATCAGACCTAAATCCATAATTACAGCTTCTCCTTTTTCCGGTTTTTACTTTTTTAAGTACATTTTATTGCAGATAAACTTTTTCTATACCTGTTTTCATTTTTGTTTACATAACATTTTCTATCTTTGTTTGCATTAGATATTTACATAATATTTTTATTGTAAACCAAATTACGGTTTCCGGCAGAAACAATTATCTTACATTTCTCTTTACTTTAATATTTCCCGCAGGGATTTCCTTATTTTCTTCCGGGTAACTTCCACTAACCCTAATTTTGTCATGTCTACCAGCTGCGTAGGTACAGGGTCTTTTTTTAAAGCGCTTCGGAAGGTGTTTAACAATTCCTCTTCCGCTTTTTTAGAGGTCAGATTCATAAAATCCACCAAAATCATGCCGGAAATGTTCCGAAGTCTTAACTGTCTCGCAATCTCTTCCGCTGCTTCTTTGTTGACTTTAAGGAAATTTTCCTGCACTTCTTTCTTTGCCACATTTTTTCCGGTATTCACATCAATCACCGTCAAAGTTTCCGTAGGTTCTATAATCAAATATGCCCCTGACTTTAACCACACCCGTTCCCTTAAAGCTTCTTCTAAGGCGGATTTCATGCTGTAAAGGGAAGATAAGGACAAGGCTTTATCTTCATAATAACAAAGGGCAAGCCGCTCCTTTACCCTAAACCGGCACACCCGGGTCTTTACGCTGCCCCCGGTATAAAACTCTTCCTCCCCGATGCCACAATATCCGCAGATTTCCTCAAAAATCTCCCGGTCATCGGTAACAATCTGGGCTAAGTCCTCTTCCCTTAAGCCCTTCAAGTGCTTTTTCCAGAGGGGCTCTTCCCGGTAAAGGCAGCTGTAACAGGTTCTGTTTACGGCTGTTTCTGAGAGTCTCCCGTAAAACTGCTCCAAACGACGAATTTCTTCTAATATATTTTCCCCTGAAACGCTCTTTGCATTCGTCCGGATAATGAGACCAAACTTCCTCTCCTTCGTTTCAGGGAAATTCTGTTCCAACATATGTTTCAGCCGTTTTCTCGTCTCCCCGTCTAATTTGGAAGAAACGGAAAGCTTCCGGTTTCCGGTGGTAAGCACCGCATACGTCCCTGCAAAAGTCAGATTCGAGGAAACCACCGGATCTTTTGTCTTGATTGCCTCCTTTGTCACCTGCACCAACAGTTCATCCCCCGCCGCAAGTTCTTTTTTTACGGAGAGCTTTCTTGTAAAAATGGCGTTTTGGCAGTTCTCTAAGGAATAATAACAGCTCTGGACAGAAGAAATTTTAATGAAAGCGGCATTTAAGTTTTTTACCACCTTTTCCACCCGCCCGATATAAATATTTCCAAGGACAGAGCCGCCCTCCTTTTTCTCCGGCGTCACCTCAATCATTTTTTTCTGTTCATCATAAAGGGCAGAAATCAGATATTCCTGCCCTTTTATTTCCTCTGTAGTAATCACATAACGGTTATTCATAGAATTTCCTCTCCCATATCCAAAAGGGAAATAAAGCCGTTTCCGTCTGTATTGGCGGCATAGACATCCCTCCGGTGAATCTGGATTGCATTTTCCTCATAGGAAATCCCCATAAATTCATAGAGGGAGGCAACCACCAGCTCCGGTTTCAGGTTATCGGAGCTTCCGGTGGACAATTTCAGATAAAAGCAGGGTTTTCCCTCCCGCTCAGACACTTCAAATTCATACACCAGTGCCTTTAAATCCATGACCTTTTCACTTTTCTTTGTCTTTTTGGTGATGAGCACCTCCTGCTGTTCCTTAAAAAACCGCTGGATACCTGTCCTTAACTCCTCCATGGAGACGGGCGGCTCATAGCCCTCTTTATAAAATAAATCATAATCCGCCGCTGCCACAATGGACATGGCGGTTTTCGCATGATCCGGCAGCTTCACATATCCGGTAATTTCCACGCCTTCCACCATGGTATCATTCAACATCTGAATAGATTCTTTGCTGGAACGTGTGGTGTTTACCTCGATATCCAGATACTCACCGTCACTGGTAATTCCCACTCCTAAGGGCGCCGCAAAGGACATAATCTGGTGCGGGGAAAAACCCTCCGAATAGCAGATATCAATATCCGCCCGCCTGATTGCTTTCTGAAAATACCGCATAATATCCAGATGGCCGATGAAACGCATCACGCCGTATTTGCGGAATTTTATCCGTATTTTTATCATAACTGTTTTTTGCCTTTCTTTGTATTCCTTCTGCCAGACAGCCAGACTGTTACTACATAGTTTTCATTTCTATGTCTGTTATGCCCGGTTAGTTTCTGTCCGCCACACAGACGCCTGTCTTAAAACGTGCCGCACCGCAACCGGAGCATTTCATCCGGCAGTTTGGAGTTACCGTCTCACCCATAGCAGTCTGCCACTCCCGCTTTAAGAACTCCTTCGTCACTCCAGTATCAATGAAATCCCATGGGAAAATCTCATCTAACGGACGTTCCCTCATGGTGTAGAAATCCATAGTAACGCCGCATTCCTCAAAGGCATCTAACCATCTCTGGTAATCAAAAAATTCGGACCAGGCGTCAAAGATTTCGCCCTTCTCGTAAACCTTCCTAAGAACCTGTCCCACTTTTCTGTCCCCTCTGGCCAGCACGCCCTCTAATACTGTCACGTCCGCCTCATGCCAGTTGTACTTGATACTCTTGCGGTTCAGCTGCTCCTTTACGGTATCGTTTACGATTTTTGCCCTGCCGATATAGTCCTCCGGAGGATACATTCTCGCCCACTGGAAAGGAGTAAACGGTTTCGGCACGAAAAAGGAAGTGGAAATGGTAATCTGGCATTTTCCGTTCCGCCGGTCTTTCGGTATCTCATAATAGCGCACGGCAATGTCATTGGCAAGCTCAGGAATGGCACGCATGTCCTCTTTTGTCTCTGTAGGAAGTCCTAACATAAAGTAAAGTTTTACCTTATTCCAGCCTCCCTCAAACGCCATGCCGGCCCCCTCTAAAATAACCTCTTTGGTAAGTCCCTTGTTAATCACGTCACGAAGCCTCTGGGAACCTGCCTCCGGGGCAAAGGTTAAACTGCTCTTTTTGATATCCTGCACCTTTCCCATCACATCCAAAGAAAAGGCATCGATTCGCAGGGAAGGCAGGGAAATATTGACACCCTTTCCCTTAAACTCATCAATCAGGAAGGTCACTAACTCTTCTAACTGGGAATAATCGGAAGAACTTAGAGAGCTTAAGGAAATCTCTTCATATCCAGTGGACTTTAACATTTTATAAGCCAAGTCCTTTAAACGTGCTGCATCTTTTTCTCTGGTGGGACGGTACACCATGCCCGCCTGGCAAAAACGGCAGCCGCGGATACAGCCACGCTGGATTTCCAACACTACCCTGTCCTGGGTCGCCTTAATAAAGGGAACCACCGGTTTTTCCGGGTAAACCGCCTCCGTCATATCGGTGACAATCTGCTTGGTAACGGTAGCAGGAACATCTTCATATAACGGAGAAAAACTTTTGATGGTTCCGTCCTCCTTGTAGGTCACTTCATAGAGGGACGGCACATAAATTCCCGGTATTTTAGCTGCCTCCCGCAAAAACGCTTCTTTAGAAGCCCCCTCTTTACGCATTGCTTTGTATAAATCCAGCAGGGCATCATACTGTACCTCCCCCTCTCCCATATAGAACAAATCAAAAAAATCTGCAATGGGCTCCGGATTATAGGTACAGGGACCTCCGCCGATTACCAGCGGATATTCCCAGGTACGGTCTTTGGAAAGCAGCGGTATCCGGCTTAAATCCAAAATCTGTAAAATATTGGTGTAACACATCTCATACTGAATGGTGATACCGAGAAAATCGGCATTTTTTACCGGTTCCTGAGATTCCAGGGAAAATAAGGGGATCTGCTGTTCCTTTAAAACCCCATGTAAGTCCGGCCAGGGGGAATACACCCTCTCACACCACACGTCCTCTCTGCGGTTGAACATATCATATAAAATCTGGATTCCCAGATGGGACATTCCAATCTCATAGACATCGGGGAAACACATAACAAACCGGATGTCCACCTTATCCTTGTCTTTTTTTACGCTGTTCAGCTCGTTTCCGATATAGCGGGCCGGCTTATCAATTTTCATAAGTATTTCATCTGATAAAGCTAATTTCGTCATTCAAAAATATCCTCTCTTTTTTCGCTGTCTGAGGCTCCCGCCCCATAACCTTCCTGTATCATAACATAATTTTTTAATTTTGTATAATAATGATTGTCAGAAACCAGTTCCACAATCTGCTCCGCCGAATAGTGAAAAATTTTTGTGCCGGTATAACGGCAATAAAGGAATGCACCCAAAAGGCAGACCGCAAGAAACAGCCTGATTTTAAAAAAGGAGAAAAACTCCCCCGTTTGCCTTTCTTCCTCCTGCCTTCTCCCCGCATACTGCGGCTCTTCCTCAAAGGATTTCCGCACATTCGCCACATATTCCCTACGCCGTTCGGCATAACCGTCTGTCATAAAATTTCCTTTCCACGTCATATCGTAGATATGTTTGTATTATTTTATGATAGAAGTCAGATAAAATATGTTTCTAACGGAAAAATGGCTATGCGCTTTCACATAGCCATTTCTTCCTCCTATTTTTTGCAGAAAGGCAGCTCTAACCACTGCAAAAAAACCTTATCCACGATAAACGCCCCCGCTGCAGAAATCACCAGCGTCAAAGCCATCATAAGCAGGCAGCCACCCCAGATACCGCCGCTTAACACGTTCACATGAAGCAGCTGTTTTACCACAAAATGCAACACACCCCAATGTATCAGCAAAATGGAATAACTGTATTTTCCCAAAAAAGCCACCACAGTAGAAGTGTTCCACTCCTTTGCCAAACGCTTCACCAAAAGAAAAATTGCCGCAGAAAGCAGCAGCATGGAAGGAGAATTGTTATAAAGATAATTCTCATAATTTTCCCCCACTCCTGCAATCCAGTAACAGGACAAAAGGAAAGAAACTGCCCCGCCCACCAGAAACAGATTCTCCACTTTCCGGCTGCATTTTCCATCCAAAAGATAGCCCAGCAGAAAGGCACCTACAAAGCTGTCAACAAACCAGCCGAAAGGCGATACAATCCCTGCCAAAGGCAGATAAGTGTCGAAAGCGCACACCGCAAAAATAACCGCCATCACGCCGTAGAACACGGTATCCGGGATATTCCAAAGCAGCCAGCGCAGAAAAGGTGTCAACACATAAAGCCACAATATCACATACACCAGCCAGAAATGCGGCGCTTCCTCCGGCGCCCCAATCAGTATTCTCTTTAACAGGGCGAACCAGTGATTGGGAGAAATCCACTGGATTCCCTCCTTGGCACAGACATAAAAAATGTAATATACCACCAGGGGAATTGCCACCTTCGAAAAACGTTTCCTGAAAAAAACGCCCACCCTCTCCCCCTGCACCGGAAGGAGCAGGGCACCGCTTATCATAATGAATAAAAGGTTGCAGGAGAGAAAAAGGAAATCAAAAGTTTCCAACACCTGAAAGGAAACCGTCCCCCTCTCCAGCATAGATGAGGCTAAGGACACCGTATGTACTCCAATCACAAAGACGGTGGCAGCCACCCGAAGATAATCTATATAAATTTTTCGATTTTTTGATATGCTGCCGCTGGAATGATTGTTCATGTAAACCTTCAACTTTACCTCTGTGATAATTCCTGTGTAATCTCCTCCCAGGTCACACCTTTTTCTGCCATAAGCACCATCATGTGATACAGGAAATCAGAAATCTCATACTTGATTTCCTCCGGCTCCGGATTTTTCGCCGCAATGATAATCTCCGTTGCCTCTTCTCCGATTTTCTTTAAAATCTTATCAATTCCTTTGTCAAAAAGATAGTTGGTGTATGAGCCTTCCTTGGGGTTCTTCTTACGGTCAAGGATAATACCGTAAACGTCCTCTAACACCTTTAAGGGGTTTTTCTCGATATACTCTTTCTTTACAATCTCATTAAAAAAGCAGGTGGGATTTCCGGTATGGCAGGCAGCCCCCACCTGAGAAACCTTGGCTAAGATGGTATCATAATCGCAATCGGCCGTCAGGGATTTCACGTACTGGATATGACCGGAGGTTAAGCCCTTCGTCCAAAGTTCCTCGCGACTTCTGCTGTAATAAGTCATTTTTCCTATACTGATGGTGGTCTTGAAAGCCTCTTCATTCATGTAGGCTAACATTAAGACTTCGTCGGTACGGTAATCCTGAACAATAACCGGAACCATACCGTCAGAATTTTTTTTGAAATCCGACCACTGTAACGCCGGCTCAAAATTATCCATCTTAATGCCTGCTGCGGAAAGCTGGCATTTCATTTCCATAATGTCGATGTCGGGATCGTTGATAAAGGTTCCTGCGATTCCCCTAACGTTGCTGCGGCTTAACACCTCAATGATTTTCTTATAGTCGCACTCTTCAAAATACACCACATAGGGCACGTCAGTAATATTTTCCACCGCATTCAGCACCTGTATGTCTAACACCAAAAGCTCATGGAAATGATTGCTCATCTCTTTCTGGTGTTTAAAGATGAAATCTACATTCTCAACAGATACTAAAATACGGTCCTTACCAAAACGTTTGCTTGCCTCTTCCGCAAGCTCCATGCTGTTTGGCTTTGCCCCGTTTACAATAACCTGCAGACAGCCTGCATAAATCAGTTTCTTAATATCCTCGAAACGGTTAATGTTGCCGCCTGCACAGACCTTAATCTCCACGTTGCGGTTAATGTTCCGAATAACACTGATATTCTTCTCATGCTCCTCGTCGTCTTCCGATAAGTCTAAAACAATAATTTTGTCAATACCGCTGTCATTATAACGCTTTGCCAGAAGAATGACATCCTCAAGGGGGGTAGTATCCTCCCGCCCCTTTACTGCCTGTCCATCCTTTAAATAGATAGTGGCAACAATATTTTTCTGCTCCATTTGCTGTATTTTATTTCCTTCCTATAAACTTCCCTTTGTGGACAGGACATCGGTAATACGTCCATCGTAACCTGTCGCTTCATCTAAGGCTCTTGCAAATGCCTTAAACATGGCTTCTATCATATGATGATTATTGCCTGCTGAAAGTACCTTGATATGGAGATTCATCCCGGCAGTGTAAGAAACTGCGTAGAAAAATTCCTTTACCATCTCCGTGTCCATATATCCTACCTTTTCCACGGTAAACGCACCATCAAAAGAGAGATACGGCCTCCCGGACAAATCAACGGCGCAGAGCACTAAAGTCTCGTCCATGGGCAAAATACAGCTGCCGTAGCGTTTGATTCCTTTTTTGCCTTTCAACGCCTTTTTGATGGCATTTCCCAGTACGATTCCCGTATCCTCGATGGTGTGATGGCAATCCACTGCCAAATCCCCCTCCACCCGGACATCCAAATCAAAAAAACCGTGACGGGCAAAGCCCTCTAACATATGGTTAAAAAATCCGATTCCTGTCTCAATGTCGGATTTTCCGCTGCCGTCTATATTTATGGATAAAGAGATATCTGTCTCCCTCGTTTTTCGAACATATTCCGTCTTTCTGTCCATCGAACCCTCCATGCTCTACATACTGAAACCTTCCGCCGCATTGCAGCTTGCGTTTCAAACTTTATCTTTATTATAGTACGAATACCCTAAAAATGGAACTTAAAATTTCTTTAATCTTCAAACCGCACCCGAATAGAATTCGCGTGAGCGGTCAGCTGTTCACATTCCGCAAACTGCACGATATCCTTGTATACAGGCTCTAATGCCTCCCTTGAGTAAGAGATAATGCTGGATTTCTTGATGAAATCGTCTACGCTTAAGGGTGAGAAAAATTTTGCCGTTCCATTGGTAGGCAGTACATGATTCGGACCTGCAAAATAATCCCCTAAGGGCTCACTGGAATACGTACCGAGGAAAATCGCTCCCGCATTGCGGATTTTTGTCATTACCTCGAAGGGATTTGCCGTGACAATCTCTAAGTGTTCGGAAGCAATTTCATTGGCAGTGACGATGGCTTCCTCTAAATCCTTTGCCACTAAAATATAGCCGTAATTGTCCAGAGACGCCTGAATAATCTGCTTTCTTGACAGCTTTGCCACGAATTTTTCTGTCTCTTCTGAAACCTGCTCCGCCAACTTCCTGCTGGTGGTAACTAAAATGGCCGATGCCATCTCGTCATGCTCCGCCTGAGACAATAAATCCGCAGCCACAAACCTTGGATTTGCCGTCTCGTCCGCCAGCACCAGAATCTCACTTGGCCCTGCGATGGAATCAATACTGACGTAACCGAACACCGCTTTTTTTGCCAGCGCCACATAAATATTTCCCGGCCCTACGATTTTATCTACCTTTGGAATACTCTCCGTACCAAATGCCATGGCGGCGATTGCCTGCGCGCCGCCCACTTTATAAATCTCATCTACCCCCGCTTCTTTCGCAGCCACCAAAGTGGAGGGATACACCTTTCCGTCTTTTCCCGGAGGCGTTGTCAAAACAATCCGTCCTACTCCTGCCACCTTTGCAGGCATGACATTCATCAAAACAGAGGAGGGATAAGCCGCTTTTCCGCCCGGTACATAGACACCGACTTTTTCTAAGGGCGTCACCTTCTGCCCTAAGATAATACCGGAATCTTCCGAATCAAACCAGGAAAACTGGCGCTGTTTTGCGTGGTATTCCCGGATATTGACCAGAGCCTTACGGATGACATCTAAAAGTTTCGGGTCCACCTGCTCATAGGCTTCTTTAATTTCATCTTCCGTCACCAGAATATTTCCGGCATTGATATCCGCCCCGTCAAATTTTTTCGTGTATTCAAAAACTGCCGCATCACGGTTCGTCCTGACATTTTCAATAATCTCACTGACACGTCCCTCAAACTCGCCATAGGAGTTGGGGCTTCTCTTTAAAAGATTTTCCAAAATATTGCTTTTTGTCTCTTCCGTTAATTCTAAAATTCTCACTTGAAGCCAACCTGCCTTTCTGTTTTTTAATTTTCACCTTATAGAATTTCATCCTCGAACATCCGTTGTCATTTAAATCTGCAAACCTCCATTCTTAAGAGATTACTGTCTTCAAATCGGAAATCAGTTTTGTAATCCGCTCATTTTCCATCTTCATGCTCACCTGGTTTACCACCATCCGTGCGGACAGCGGACATACCTCTTCTAACACCGTAAGCCCGTTTTCCTTTAAGGTAGAACCTGTCTCCACGATATCGCAGATGACCTCGGAAAGCCCTACAATAGGCGCTAACTCGATGGAGCCGTTGAGCTTGATAATTTCCACCGTCTGATGTTTTTTATTGTAAAAATAGTCCTTGGCAATATGAGGGTATTTAGTAGCCACCCGGATCAATTCATGGTGCTGCAACAGTTCCTTCGCCTCCGCCGGGCCGCAGATACACATGCGGCATTTTCCAAAGCCTAAATCCAGCACTTCGTAAATGTTTCTGCCCTCTTCCAAAATCGTGTCTTTTCCCACCACGCCGATATCGGCAGCGCCATACTCCACATAGGTCGGCACATCAGGCCCCTTTGCCAAGAAGAAGCGCAGTTTCAATTCTTCATTAACAAAAATCAGCTTTCTGGTATCCTTATCCTTCATTTCCTCACAGGTAATTCCAATCTGCTCGAACATTTCGAGGGTCTTTTTTGCAAGCCTGCCCTTGCCTAAGGCAAAAGTAAGATATCTCATATCCTTCATGTTTTTTCCAAACCTTTCCATTTAACTTACGTTCCATTCGGACATTTTTTTCTAATCACAAGCCCGGTGTACTGACACACCCATAATTAGGAGACTAGATGAGGAAACGAAGCTCCGCAATGCAGTTTCTTTCGGCATATGCGGTGTAATCCTCTTTACTCATTTCTCCCTGGCGGGCAATCAGCTCCACTGCCCTGCCCTCCGCTCTCTGCTCCTTCGCATGCCTGATTGCCTCACTGCGGTATTCCGGCGCATATACAATCAAGAGAGTCTGATGGTTGATGGAAAATTCGATTTTCTGTCTGGAAAGGGCTGCTAACAGCTGGTCAATTACCACAGCAAAACCGATGGAAGCAGAATTTTTTCCGAAATACGTTAAAAGTTTGTCGTACCGTCCGCCCTTTACGATTGCCTCTCCGCTGCCAAAGGTATAGCCCGCAAAAATAATTCCGGTATAGTACTGGTAATCGCTGACCATTCCCAGCTCAAAGGAAACATATTTTTCAATCCCGTAAATTTTCAGCAGTCCATGCAGTTCCTCTAACCGTTCTATGGCACTTAAAATCCGGGGAGATTCTGCAGCACACTGCTTCGCTTCCGTAAATTCATCAGAGCCGTTATAGAGATTTCCCAACATGTTAAAAAGCTTCTTTAAGTTATCGTTTAAGTTCAGGGTTTCCACGAACTCCGCCACGCCGAAATAATTTTTGTTGGAAATCAGCTCCCGCAGTTCTTCTTCCTGCTCTTCCTCTAAACCTGCCGTCTCCATTAAGCCCCGGAAGAAATCTGCGTGGCCGATGGAAAGCTGAAACTCCTTCAATCCGGCATGCTGTAGGCAGTCCGCCACCATGGCAATAATTTCCGCATCTGCATCCACGGAAGAATCCCCTAACAGCTCGGCGCCCAGCTGGGTGCTCTCCTTCAGCCTTCCCTGATAACTGCTGTTATTGATGAAGGTATTTCCCATATAGCAGAGGCGTATGGGCATATTCTCTTCCCCGAAATATTTTGCCGCACAACGGGCAATGGAAGGTGTGATATCCGGCCGCAATACAAGGGTATTTCCCTCCCTATCAAAAAATTTATATAAATCTCTCGAAGGCGTTGTTCCGATTTCCCTGCCGAAAATATCGAAAAATTCGAAGGTTGGTGTCTGAATGGGATGATAACCGTAGTGTTTTAAGGTCTGATGCAGTTTTTCCTGCAGCATCAGCTTTTTTTCACATTCCTCATTGTAAATGTCCCGGACTCCCTCCGGCGTATGTAACAACTGTCTTTTCATAAAAAATAACCTCTACTTTAATGTGCTAATTTGCTAACATGCTACTACATGAAACTTTGTTTATTATATGAGAAAAACCAGCCCTTGTCAATCCCTGGTAAACAAATCCTTCTGCAAAGTATCCAGATAGGGAACTAACACTCCTTTTCCTTGAGGCAGGAAAAAATCCGGTTCCAGTTCTTCATAGCGGAAACTCTTCCGTCCCCCCTCCTTTGCCCTCTGCCAGAATTCCAGCATTTTTTTTAAGCGCAGGTAGTAAAATTCATCTTTATGGGTAAAGCTGATTAAGAAAAAGGCAACGCCCCCCTGTTTCTCAAAGTTCTTCATAAATTCCACCTGATGTTCATGAATATTCTGAAGAGGGAAGGTATCGGTGGCACACTCCTTAGCGTCGAAGCACACCGGTATACCCTGCACCGCCCCGATATAATCTACGGTACTTTTCTGGTCGAAATAGGCTAAGGTGATATGCCTCGTCTCCTTATCAATGTTAATGGGTGTAATGGGGGTGGGCACTTTCTGGATTAATGCCAATCCGTTCTCTAAATATTTTTCATTGGTACGGTTAATAAATTCCTCTAAGGTGGAGCCCCGAAGCCCCCTGGAGTTCCATGTTGCCATGACATTTTCCTCGCTTTTCTTATGTATCAGCTATAAACCTTAAGGTACGTTTAAAATCCTCCCCATAGGGGGCTGTAATTTCAAGAGGCATCTCCGAATCTCCCATAATGCCATTGGGAAACACCATACGGTAAGCATGAAGCAGCTGGGAAGTTACCTGAACCTCTTTTTTGAACCTGTCGTTTACCTGTTTCTTTCCATATTTTAAATCCCCTACAATGGGATGGCCGATGGAGGCTAAATGCGCCCTTATCTGATGGGAGCGTCCCGTAATAAGGTGAACCTCCAATTCCGTATAGCCCTTTAGCACCTGTATGGGGCGGTATTCCGTCTCAATGGGAAGGAATTTTTCCTGGAACTTTTCTTGGAAAAGTTCCGGGAAAAGTTCTTTGCCTTCCACCCCTTCCGACTGTCCCTTAGGGCACTCCCGTAAAACCGTTACCTGATTGGTTTTTTCGTCCTTTTTCAGCCATCCTTTCAGATGGGAAGCCTCCGTCACTTCTCCCGCCACAATGCAGCGGTAATATTTCTGTACGGAACGCTGCTTTAGAGCCTCCGCCATCTGCTGAAGCCCCTCTAAGGTCTTTCCCGCAAGTAAAAGCCCGGAGGTATTTCTGTCTAAGCGGTTGCAGACGGAGGGACGGAAGGTGCGCAGCATCTCTTCTGTCAGTTCCCCTATTCCGATCAGATAGGCTAACAGATATTCATTAGCGGAAATATCTTCCCGTTTGGCCTTCTGGGATAACATGCCGGAGGGCTTGTTGATGATGATAACATGAACATCTTCATAAATTACTTTAAGCTCTGGTTTCCCCTGCTTTAAGAGGTTCGAAAGTTTCTTTAACTCTTCAAACTCCGTGGAGGTTTTTGCGGTTCCGCTGAATTTTTCAAAGGTTTCCTCGGACAAAAACAGCTTTACCCCGTCCCCGGCATTTAATTTTTCCGTACCGTCCGCTTTTTTTCCGTTCAGCACAATATTCTTTTTTCGCAGCATTTTGTAAATGAAGCTGCCCGGCGCATTGCAGAGAAGCTTTTTTAAATATTTGTCAAAACGCTGGTTTGCCTCATTGGAGGTAATGGTAAATTCCCGCATAATTTCCTCCCGCTGTTATTTCTTCTTATGGACATTGCGGATTGTTTTTTTCTTTCCCTTACCGGAAGCTTTCCGATTGCCTCCGGCATTTGATTTCCCGGAATTTCCGTAATCGGAAGCTTTCCGATTGCCTCCGGCATTCGTTTTCCCGGCTCTCTTATGATTGTCTCCGGCGTAAGCGCTGCCCGCCGTCCCGTTTTTCCCATGAAACGTATTTCTCGGACGCACCAGGCAATGCTTGTCAAAGCCGATTAAATCCGTCCTCCCGGCCTTCGTCAGCGCTTCCACCACCAAATCATAATTTTTCGGGTTCCGGTACTGTATCAATGCCCGCTGCATTGCTTTCTCATGGGGATTCACTGCCACATAGACGGGCTCCATGGTCCTTGGGTCAAGCCCGGTATAATACATACAGGTGGAAATCGTGGAGGGAGTGGGATAAAAATCCTGCACCTGCTCCGGCATATAGCCTAAATCCCTTAGAAATTCCGCCAGCTCCACCGCTTCCTTTAAGGTGGAACCGGGATGGGAAGACATCAGGTAAGGCACTAAATACTGCTCCTTGCCGATTTTTTTATTCATATCCCGGTACGCCTGCACAAACCGCTTGTACACATCCACACCGGGTTTCCCCATTTTCTCTAACACCGTATCGGAGATATGCTCCGGTGCCACTTTTAACTGCCCGCTGACATGGTGCTCACAGAGTTCCCGAAGAAAAGTCGCATCCTCATCATAAATCAGGTAATCGAACCGGATACCGGAACGGATAAAAACCTTCTTTACATTAGGGAGCTCCCGCAGGCTTCTTAAGAGTTTCAGGTAATCCTTATGGTCAACTCGCAAATTTTTACAGGGTTTTGGAAACAGGCATTGTTTGTTGGGGCAAACTCCCTTGGTCAGCTGCTTTTCACAGGAGGGCGCACGGAAGTTTGCCGTGGGGCCGCCCACATCATGAATATACCCCTTAAAGTCCGGCTCCCACACCATTTTTTTTGCCTCCGCCAAAATGGACTCGTGGCTTCTGGTCTGGATGATTCGTCCCTGGTGAAACGTCAGGGCGCAAAAGCTGCAGCCTCCGTAACAGCCCCGGTTGCTAACCAGGGAAAATTTTACCTCCGTGATTGCCGGAACACCGCCTGCCTCTTCATAGGAGGGGTGATACGTCCTCATGTAGGGCAGGGCGTATACCTGATCCATCTCGCTCTGGCTCAATGGCTTTGCCGGAGGATTCTGCACCACAAACATTTTTCCGTCATATGTCTCAAACAGGCGCTTTGCCACAAAGGGGTCGGTGTTGCAGTACTGGGTATAAAAGCTTCCGGCATATTCTTTTTTGTCCGCCAGCAAAGCCTCATAATGAGGCAGTTCGATGGCGTCGTAGATATCCTCCCGGTTTCTGGTCTTATAAACTGTCCCACTTATAAACGTAATATCTTTTATGTCCAGTCCGCTGTTTAACGCATCCGCAATCTCTATGATACTGTGCTCCCCCATGCCGTAGGAAATAATATCGGCACCGGAATCCAACAGAATGGAGCGTTTCAGTTTATTGGACCAGTAATCGTAATGAGCGAGACGGCGGAGGCTCGCCTCAATGCCGCCGATAATAATAGGTGTATGCTTGTAGGTCTGGCGAATCAGGTTGCAATACACAATCGTGGCATAATCGGGACGTTTTCCCATGACGCCGCCGGGGGTAAAGGCATCCGTGGCACGCCTCTTTTTGGATACGGAATAATGATTTACCATAGAATCCATATTTCCCGCCGATACCAGAAAACCGAGCCTCGGCTCACCTAACATACAGACGGAATTTTTATCCCTCCAGTCAGGCTGGGAAATGATTCCCACTTTATAACCGTGAGCTTCTAAAAGCCTTGAAATAATAGCATGTCCAAAGGAGGGATGGTCCACATAGGCATCCCCGCAGACATAGACGAAATCAAACTGCTCGATTCCGGCTTCTAACATATCCTCTCTGCTTATCGGCAAAAATCCGTTACTCATGTAAATCTCCTTACGTTTATATTTTTAAGTTCCCTCAGTTCCTGCTCCGTCAGCGGCCGGTACTCTCCCGGCTTTAAATCCTCCGGCAGAACCAGCGTCCCCATGGAAAGCCGTTTTAAATAAACCACCCGCTTTCCCACCGCTTCAAACATCCGCTTGACCTGGTGAAACTTCCCTTCCGTAATTGTCAACCGGATTTCCGAAATGTCACCCTCCGACAGTATCACCAGTTCTGCGGGTTTTGTGGGCTTTTCCTCCCCTATGTCAACCCCATTTTTAAAAAGGTTTACATCTTCTTTTGTGACATGTCCTTCTACCTTTGCATAATAAGTCTTTGGCACATGCTTCGCCGGGCTTAACAATTCGTGGGCGAGGGCGCCATCATTTGTGAGAAACAACAGCCCCTCCGTGTCAATGTCAAGTCTCCCCACGGGAAACAAATCCTTCCGTTTCGTATCGGTCAGATAGTCCATCACCGTCTTATGTATCTTATCTTCGGTGGCGCTGACACAGCCCGCCGGCTTGTGGAACAGATAATATTCATATGCCGCATAGGAAAGTCTTTTCTCCCGGAAACAGACCTGCGCCCTCTCTTCCTCAATTTTTATTTCCGGCTTCTTTTCCGGTATGCCGTCCACCGTCACCAACCCCGCTTTGATATACTTTTTCACCTCGCTGCGGGTGCCGATTCCAAGTTCCGTTAAATATTTGTCAAGCCGAATTGCCATACAAAGCCTTTCTTTTCTCCTAATGTTTTTTCCTAAATGGTGCTCCGTTTCTGCGCTCCTTCTACCGTAATTGTTTCCCCTGCTTTTCCCAGAGATAAACCAGCATAGGGTAGGAATTTACACTAAACTCGCAACCGTTTCCATCATTCAGGTACATTCCTAAATGCAAATGCACCGCAAAATTCCCTGTGGTTCCCTCCACGTCGCTGTACCCCGTATCTCCCATAAATCCCAGCAGCGTCCCTGCCGCAACCTCTTCTCCAATTTCAAATTCCCTGGCATATTCCGCCAGATGGGCGTAATAAAAATATGCCCCGGAGGGGCTCCTGACACCAATCCGGTAGCCGCCTAACCGCAGCCAGCCGATATTTTCAACTACACCGTCTGTCATGCTGTATACCGGGTAAATTCCTCTTTCATTGACAGAAGCCATAATATCCGTCCCCTCATGCCCCCTGTCACCGCCGAAGGTACGGCTCTGCATCCAACTGTTTTCAAAGGAAACCGTTGCCTCGGGTGCATTGGAAATTTTCCCCACCGGGAATGCCTCTAAATCCTGCCACAGGGCGGTAATCTGCTGTCTGATACCCTCAAAATCTTCTCCGCGGTATTTTTTTACATAATCCATCTCTTTTTCTAACGTTTTCACGTCCGTCACAGTGGCTCCCGTGGCAAAATACATGGTCAAAAGCTCACTGTAACGGTTGATGTCCCCGCCGGAAGCCTTAAGAAGGGTCTCCATAAGCTCCTCCGGCAGGTTATGATTTCTCATGTTCTCGTATGCAGTCTCGTAGAAAAAACAGTTTATCTGCTGTACCCTCTCGCAGATGAGGTCCTGCAAAAATACATTGGCAAAGACCACCGCAAGAAATAATAGTAAGACACTGATACGATTTAATTTCATACTTTCCGCCACTTGAAACATTTATTTTTAGAAGAATGCTGTTATCTCTTTAAAAATTCTACTAATAATCGCCATATCCGCTCTGTGGAAGAGATACTTAACCGCTCCTTCGGGGTATGGATGTCATAATTGTTCGGTCCAAAGGAAACGCAGTCTAAATCCGCAATTTTACCGGATAAAATACCGCACTCTAATCCTGCATGAATGGCTTCAAATATCGGTTTTTCCCCGAACAGCTCTTCGTAAACCGCACTGATACCCTCACGGATTTCCGAATCCGCACGGTACTCCCATGCCGGGTATCCTCCGCTCATTTCCGTCTCTCCACCTAAAAATTCAGCTAAATATTCCAGCTTGTCACCTAACTCTTCCTTTCTGGTGGAAACGCTGCTCCGCACGGAGGAAATAATTTTTAAACTCTCCGGCGTCAATTCCATAATTCCGGCATTTAAGGAAGTTTCCACCAGACCCGGCATTACCATGCTCATATGCTGCACGCCGTCCGGCACGTTCCGAAGATAAAAAATCACCTTCGTCATGGAAGCGAAAGATAAAATGTCCCTCTCCGTCTCCGCCGCTTCTTCCACATCAATGCGGACGTTTTTATCGGAAACGGCATACTCCTTCTGTAAAATGCCCTCGATTTCCTTTATATAAGATATCATTTCCTCTTTTTTCTCACCGGGAACTAACAATCCGGCACGGCATTCCCTGGGAATGGCATTGTCCTTTAAGCCCCCTGCCAAAGCAGAAATTCCCATCTCCCCCCGGTCAGAAAGATATTTTAGGACACGGCCCATGAGAATATTGGCATTGCCGTGCTCCTTGTCGATTTCGCTGCCGGAATGCCCGCCTTCTAACCCGGTAACCGTAACATTAAGGGGAATGCCCTTCTGGCTGATATAGGACACCGGAATCCTTGTTTCCACCGTCATACCTCCGGCGCAGCTGGTAAGGAAACGCCCCTCTTCGTCAGAATCAATATTTAACATCTTATGCCCCTTTAGCATAGACAAATCAATGCTCTCTGCCCCAAGCATTCCGATTTCCTCATCCACGGTAATGACAACCTCTAATCTGGGGTGGGCGATTTCCTCATCTGCCAAAATAGCAAGGGCATAGGCCACCGCAATGCCGTCATCACCGCCTAAGGTAGTTCCCTCTGCCTTTAAGAAATCTCCGTCCACGTAGAGCCTTAAGCCCTCTTTCTCAAAATCAATGTCACAGCCGCTCTCTTTCTCACAGACCATATCCATATGTCCCTGAATAATGATAGGGTCTGCGTTTTCATAGCCCGGCGTTGCCTCCTGAATCATGACCACGTTATTTGCCTCGTCCTGGTAGTACTCTAACCCAAGCTCTCTGGCAAACGACACCAGATAATCGCTGATTTGCTTTGTGTTTCTTGAACCGTGGGGAATCGCCGCCAGCTGCTCAAAATAGTAAAATACATTTTCCGGTTTTAAATTTAATTTTCCTGTGTGTTTCATAGTATCCTCCTGCCTTTCATATAGTTTAATATGAAAAAGAAATTAATATTCCTCGGTTTCCTTATTTTTATTGCGTATATTTTATGTTTTCCCCAGAGAGCTGTCCCTGCCGCCGCAAACGGTCTGGTGCTCTGGTATGAGCGGGTGCTGCCCTCTCTGCTTCCCTTTGCCATTCTGTCAAATATTCTGATTTATTCGAATTATCTGACTTACCTGACAAAATATATTTATCCCGTTACCAGAATCATTCTTCCGGGAAGTAAAAACGGAGCGTTTGTGATTTTATCCGGCTTTCTCTTTGGTTTCCCTATGGGGAGTAAAAACTGTGCGGAGCTGCTAAAATGCGGGAAAATCTCACAGGAAGAGGCAGAAATCCTCTTCATCATCACCAACAACATCAGCCCTGTATTTATCAGCAGTTTTATCCTCTGTCAGGAGTTAAAACTGCCCTCCATGATTTTACTCAGTTATCTGGTACTGTATCTGCCTCCGGTGCTCTTAGGAGGTCTGCTGCTGCCGAAGCTGAAAAAACAAACTCTCTCTGGAACGGAAAGCAGAACACAAAAAACACCGGCATCTAAATCTCAAATGAATTTTAAAATCATAGATGCCGGCATCATGAATGGTTTTGAAACATTAACCCGACTGGGTGGTTATATTATGCTGTTTTCCATGTTTACGTCCATGTTAGAGCTCCTGCCGATTCCCGATACGGTAAAAGTCCTGCTCACCGGAATGACAGAAATCACCAACGGCATTCACCAGTTATCGAAACTTCCCCTCCCCGGAAGGCTGCGCTACGTTCTCGCCATGTCCTTTACCGCCTTCGGAGGTCTTTCCGGCATTGCACAGACCAGCTCCATGGTGAAAGGAACCGACCTTTCCATGAAACGCTACCTCCTGCTAAAGCTGGTGTTAACCGCAGTCTCCACACTGCTTGCGGGACTTATCGCCTGCCTGTGTATTCTGTGACAGTGCTGCCAATTTCACCGCACCGCACGACAGGTTTTTAAGAATTGCCTAACATATCAGAGGAAATCTGAACATTGGGCAGTTCTTCTTTCCTGGATGTTTCCGCCGGTTCGTCCGCTATGGGGTTTAACTCTGCACGGTTAGCTGTCACAACATCTAAAAAGCCTTGTAGGGAACTCATATAAGAATCGTGGCGTGATTTTGATGTTTCCATAGAATGAGAAATCGTATTTTCCAGATTCTTTAAAATATCATCCGTATATTGCATAGCCCCCATCCGGATATTGTTGGCATCATTGGTGGCATTGTCTAAAATCTCCTGCGCCTGTTTGGTGGCAATCATCACCACCTCGTTTGCCTGGGCATATGCCTGCTGCATAATCTGGTGCTCGCTGACTAATTCGTCCGTTTTCACCTGTGCCTGTGCGATGATGGCATCCGCTTTCGTCTGGGCATCCGCTAAAATCGCCTCTTTGTTGCTGATAATCTTCTGATAGCGCTTGATTTCTTCCGGTATCTTGGTACGGAGTTCGCTCAGAAGCTCTTCCATCTGTTCTTTATTTACCACAATATTGGCGGAATTAAAGGTCTGGGTCTTACAGCCGTCAATATAGTCCTCTATTTCCTCAATCACCTGTTCAATTCTACTTGCCATAGTACCACTCCTTATTTTGTAATATTGTATTTGGCATAAATTCTATCAATAAATTGTTTGGGAACGAATTTTGCAATATCACCGCCATAAGATGCAAATTCCTTGACAATGGTAGAACTCAAATAAGAGTATTGCAGACTTGTGGTCAAAAAAATCGTTTCCACTTCCGGATTTTCCACATGATTCGTCTGAGCAATCTGAAGCTCATATTCAAAATCGGTAACTGCACGAAGTCCACGGATAATGATGGTGGCATCAATTTCTTTCATATAGTCCACAAGCAGTCCGTCAAAGGACGCCACCGTTACATTCGGCAGATGTTCCGTCATCTCTTTTATCATACTAACACGTTCCTCAAGAGAAAACAACGAATTTTTTGCACTGTTGTTCAATACTCCCACCACTAACTCATCCACAATTTTTGCAGAACGTTCAATCATATCAATATGCCCTAAAGTAAGGGGGTCAAAGCTGCCCGGGTAAATGGCTTTTTTCATAGGTATTCCTCCCATGCCGTTTTATTTTTGCTCTATAGAATTGCTTTTATTGCTCTGCTTTCACAATAAAGGCGTGCTCATTCGTTTTGTAGGTTTTTAATTTGCGAAGCACAAAGCCCATCTCCTCTAAATACTCGAAGCCTGTGGACAGTGATGCCTCCACCACAATCAGCGTATCGTCCTTTAACAGAGAGGACGTGGACAGGTAACGGAGCACTTCCTTTTCTATCTCCTGGTTGTAGGGCGGGTCCATAAAGATGACATCGAATTTATATTTTCCTTCCATGGAACGGAGGGCTGTCATTACATCCGAGGGGTAGAGTTTGGTTTCCCTGGTAAATTTTGTGAACTCGATATTTTCCTCGATACAGCCGATGGCTCTTTTGGCATTTTCTACGAAAACCACATAGGAGGAGCCTCTGCTGGCCGCTTCTAGGCCGATTTGTCCGCTTCCGGCAAATAAATCCAGAAAATAACTGCCGGGAACTTCTTCTTGGAGCATGTTAAACAGGGTTTCTTTTATACGGTCTGTGGTTGGGCGGGTGTCTATGCCTGCTACGGTTTTTAATGGCATGCTGCGGGCTGTGCCGGCGATGATTCTCATATTTGGGGTTCTCCTTCTTTACAATTTATTACAAAAATATATATTTTTATATAGGTTTTTGGCTGAGGGACGCCGGGAAGCGCAGAGGAGCTCAGTCAGACACGCTCTCGCTCCCGCAGCACCTCCGGTGATGTTAGAGCGCAGCGGATGCTAAGCAGGCGGATAAATCCGCTGAAAACACCTCGCTAAGCACCGGCGTCCTTAGAAGGGTCTGTCTGAGACCCTCTGCGCTTCCCGGCTGTTTCTCGGCGAAAGTAACTTCTATGGCAATAACATCTGCATTCACATTCATTATGCGAACAATTTTTTGCTATAGTTCTCTAAATGTTTGAAACCCAATAGGGAAAAAGTAAGCCTATACGGTATATAAACCAGTACATCCTTCGGATATAGTTGGAGATTGGGGCTGACACAATCCGATGCTCGCTATTCCTGTGGACATTCAGCCTGACAGTCGAGTAGACAAGCGGCTCACGCCGCAAGCCCCTCACAGAACCGTGCGTGCGCCTTTCACGCACACGGCTCCTCATAATAACATTCGCTTTTAGAATAACCTCACATAAATCTTTGGTTTTGCTAAGGGATAAACTTTCAGCATGTCGGCAAATCCATCCCATGTATAGCTTTTCTTCTGACTTCGCCTGTTCAGTGCTTTGCATAGATATCTTTGAGTGAAATGCAGAAAAGAACCCAGCTTCTTGCCATTATAGGAGACGCCATAATACCTGTAGTGTCCTACCAGCTTCTTATTCAACTTTTCTATCAGTTCCTTCACAGGCAGGTCGTTATTGGCATACAGCCATACCTTCATGGCTTTTAACTTCTGTGCGTATTTCTTTCTGCTCGTTTTCAGCTTCACGCAGAAATTTCCACTCTTTCTGCCTTTCCCACAGTAAAAAGTAAAACCCAGAAAATCAAATGTCTCTGGCTTCTTACCATATCTACGCCTGCTGTTTCCCTCCGCAAACCTTCCAAACTCAATCAGTCGGCTCTTGCTTTCCTCAAGTTCAAGATTGAATTTCCCCAGCCTTTCCTTCAGTGCAGCATAATATCTCTCCGCATCTGACTTGTGCTGGAATCCTGCTATAAAATCATCTGCGTAGACCGCCAGAAAGCATTTTCCTTCTGTCCCTTTCAGCACTACAAATTTGTACCAGAGCGTCAATACATTGTGCATATAAATGTTTGCCAGAATCGGACTGATGATATTTCCCTGCGCCGAACCTTCCTCGCTTGCCTCGTAGACACCTTCCGTTATTACTCCGGCTTTCAGATATTTGTTTATCAGCCACAGCAGGTTCGTATCCTTTATATACAGCCCCAGAAAACGCATAAGCCATTCATGGCTCATATGGTCAAAGAATCCCTTGATGTCTGCGTCCACCACATAGTTAATCCATTCATTCTGTAGCTGTCGATGGACTTCTTTTATCGCATCATGGCACCCTCTGCCCGGTCTGAACCCGTACATGCAGTTAAGGAATCTCGGTTCATAAATCGCTTCCAGTATTTTCTTTACCGCAAGCTGCACAATCTTGTCCTCATAGGAAGCAATCCCAAGCGGTCTCATCTTTCCGTTGCTTTTCGGTATATACACCCTTAACGACGGCAGTGGCTTGTATGCCCTGTTCTTTAACCGCTCCACTAGATTTGTGATGTTCTCTTCCAGGTGTTCTTCATACTCTGCTTTTGTCACCCTGTCAATTCCTACTGCTTTATTCCCATCCAGTTCCTTATGGCACTGCATGAGCATTTCAGCATTTATCAGATGGTACAGAGAAGTGAACTCTGGCTT